>Ga0136562_100608_pt1 | contig 12884 bp, 9 predicted proteins | sample AntCluMetagen312_FD_104784 | JGI IMG/M metagenome (GOLD analysis project Ga0136562, IMG submission 104784) | Saline lake microbial communities from Club lake, Antarctica - Metagenome #312 | ecosystem: Environmental > Aquatic > Non-marine Saline and Alkaline > Saline | place: Antarctica: Club lake...
GACGGGGCGTTCCATCCCTCCTTTGCCGACGGTCTCGCTGCCCAGCGCGTCCTCGACGCGATCGAACGCAGCGACGACAGCGGCGAGTGGGTCGCGGTCGAGTGACGACGGACCGGCCCGTCGATCACAGGTGTGGTGGAGTAGTGCAGCACGTTTATCGGCGGAACGGCACTCGTGACGGACAATGGCACAGGAGACACCGCTACGGGTCGGCGTCATCGGCACCGGCCACATCGGCACGACGGTCGGCGGGCAGTTCCATCACCATCCGGACTCGACCGTCGCGGCGATCGCCGACATCGCGCCCGAACCGCGCGCCGAAGCCGCGGCCGCGTTCGGTGTCGACGAGGAGTCGCTGTACGACGACTTCCGGACGATGATCGAGACGGAGTCGCTCGACGCGATCCTCATCGGGACGCCGCACACCCTCCACTACGATCAGGTGATGGCGGGGCTCGACCACGACCTCCACGTGTTCTGTGACAAACCGCTGACGACGGACCTCAAACGCGCCCAGGAAATCACCGAACGGGCCGCGGCGAGCGACCGGACGCTGATGGTCGGGTATCAGCGTCACCTCAACCCGGCGTTCGTGGCGGCGCGCGAGCGCTTTCAGGAGAGCGAGCCGCGATGGATCACCGCGGAGATCACCCAGAACTGGCTGTCGAACCATCGGGGAACGTGGCGGACCGATCCCGACCTCTCGGGCGGCGGGATGCTGTATGACACCGGGAGTCACCTGCTCGACGCGGTGCTCTGGACCTCAGGCCTCGAACCGACGGCGGTCTCCTCGCGGATGCGCTTTGCGGACGACGAACAGCAGGTCGACGCCGAGGCCGTAGTACTAGTCGAGTTCGCGAACGGCGCGACCGCAAACGTCTCGGTATCGGGCGATTCACCCTGCGTCCGCGAGCACATCCACTGCTGGGACGACGACGGCGCGGTGTATCTCGACGGCCGGGAGTGGGAGCCGCGCACGGTCACGGAGATCGACGCCGAGAGCACGGAACACGTGCCGTACATCGATCGGAACGAGGGGCCGAACAAGGCCGAGGCGTTCATCACGGCGATCGACGAAGGGAGCGAACCGCCGGCCACCGCTCGCGACGCACTGCGGGTGACCGCCGTGACCGAGGCGGCCTACGAGGCCGCACGATCCGACGAGTGGGTCGATGTCGACCTGGAGTGAGCGTCAACAGACTTCAACACCTTTCCCGGCGGACCGTGAGCACTCAGTATGAACGATCCCGCGATCCTCGTGGCCGGCGAGATCCTGGTCGATTTCCTGCCTGCAGGGCCAGGGCCGCTTTCCAGGGTCGAATCGTTCTCGCGGCGGGCGGGCGGGGCGGCAGCGAACGTCGCGATCGGCCTCACACGGCTCGATCGCTCGCCGTGGTTTCTGACGAACGTCTCGACCGACGGGTTCGGCGAGTTCCTCGCTGCCACGCTCGACGAGAACGGGGTTCCTGGCCGATTCGTGACCCGATCCGAGCACCCGACCACGCTCGCGTTCGTCGCCCACGACACGAGCGCCGACCGGAGTTTCACGTTCTACGGAGCGGACAGCGCCGGCGGTCGTATCGATGCGAGCGTCGTTTCGGATAGCGTGCTCGATAGCGTCGAGTGGGTCTGTGTCGACGCACCGGTGGCGCTCGCGGCCGAACCCGCTCGCTCCGCGCTCTTCGATCTCTGCGAGCGTGCCCGCGATCGGGGCTGTCGGGTGGCGTTCGACCCGAACACCAGGCGCGAACTGTGGTCCGACGAACGGACCCTCCACGAAACGCTCGACGCCATGCTCGCTCGAACGGATGTCGTCAAAACATCGGTCGAGGACCTCGATGGCACCGCGTTCGCGGGTGACGATCCCACCGATCTCGCTGCGAACCTGTTCGCCGCCGGGCCACACACCGTGTTCCTGACGCGGGGAGCCGACGGATCGCGCGCGATCGCCGCCGACCGCGCGCCGTGGGGTTCTCTCGACGTCTCACATGCGGGCTACGACGTCGATCCCGTCGACGCGACCGGCGCTGGCGACGCCTTTCTTGGGGGCGTGCTCCACGGACTCGCCGACGGCGAATCGATCGATGAGACTCTCGCGTTCGCCAACGCAGTCGGCGCGCTCACCACGACCGAGGCAGGAGCGATCGACGCGCTGCCCGATCACGAGGCCGTGACGGCGCTCCGAGAGGCCGATTCCCCGTGACCGCAGCAGGTGTTGGAACCGTCCATCGAAACCCCCGGCTACGGCTCGTCGGAAAAACTCATTCGCAAACAGTACTGTCGGTGATGCGAACGCTCCCTCTCAGGCACCAGGAACCGCGGCTGCGATGAACGACCACCGGGTCCCCGACCGCGGTTCGTCGTTTTTCCGCTCCGTTTTCGTTCGATCTCTGCGGTGTTGCCAGTCCATACTCGAACGAACGGTTCACTCGCATTTGAAAATTAAATTTCGATGATAATTCTGTCGTGGACGTTCACCAGTGATCGTCGGTCGAACGACATCGCAACCACGAACGCCGCGACCTCAGAATCGAGTGCCGCGGTCGTCAGCGATACACCGCGTCACGCTCGCCGCGGAAGATATCGAGTTCCTTGCCCGTGGGCAGTCCCTCGATGTCACCTGCGACGGTCGTGGCGAACGCGCCGACCGCGTTGGCGCGTTCGGTTGCTTCGACCGGGCCGAGGCCCCGCAGACGACCCGCGAGAAAGCCCGCCGCGAACCCATCGCCAGCACCGACCGGGTCGACCACCCGCTCGACCTCGTAGCCCGCGACGCGTTCGGTCGTCGCGCCGTCGGCGACGAGCGCGCCCGCCGCACCGAGTTTGACCGCGACAAGGTCGGCTCCGCGGTCGAGACACGCCGCAGCGATGGCCTCGGGATCGTCGGCGTCGAACAGCGCCCGGCCCTCCTCGATGCCGGGCAGCACGATGTCGGCTCGCTCTAGCAGATCGAGCAGCGTCGATCGCATTTCGTCCTCGTCGTCCCAGAGTTTGGTCCGGATGTTGGGGTCGAACGAGATCGTCACGTCCGCCTCGCGAGCGCGCTCGACGGCGGCAAAGACGGTTTCGCGACACGACTCACTGAGGGCCGGCGTGATCCCCGTGAGATGGAGGTACTCGGCGTCCGTGAGGTATGCTTCGGGGAGATCGGCGGGCATCATGGTGGATGCCGCCGAGTCGTGGCGGTAGTAGTACACCGAACTCTCGCCAAGCGCGTGGCGCTCCTTGAACATGATTCCGGTCGGTGCGTCCTGGGTGGTCGTGACGTGGCTCGTGTCGACGCCCTCACCACGGATGAACGACCGGAGATACTCGCCGTGGGGGTCCACACCGAGCTTGCTGATCCAGCCGACATCGTGGCCGAGCCGCGCGAGGCCGATCGCGACGTTGCTCTCCGCGCCGCCGAGGCTCTTTTTGAACTCGGTGGTGTACTTCATCGGCCCCGATTCGGCGGGGTTAATCAACACCATCGTCTCCCCGAGCGTGACGACACGCGGTGACATGCTCGTTCGTGTCCCGCCCGCGGTCCTAACCGTTCCGGAATCGACTCTCGATGGACATCCCTGTGAACGGGGCGCTATCCCCACACTCGGGAAACGGACGGTGAGAAACGAGAACCTGTCAGTCGTCGTGTCCGGACAGCAGCCGTGCCGCACCGATCGTGAGCCCCGAAAGCGCTGCGAGCACGCCGAAGCCCGGACCGGAGCCGCTCGATCCCGCGGCGTCGCCCGTGCTCTCGTTCCTGCCGGCGGTCGCTGTTCCGTTGCCGGCGCGTTCGGTGGCGGTTGTTTCGGTAGCGGTCGTTCCGATGGCAGTCGTTTCGATGCTGCCTGCTTCAGTCATGGTAGTTGCAGCCGGGGTCGCCGACGTAGTGGCGTTCGGCGGGGTAGCGTTCGTCGTCGTGGTTGCGTTGGCAGATGTTGCGTTCGGTGTCGCAGTCCCGTTGGCGGTCGTTACGTTCGTCGCCACGGTGGCGTTGGTGGTCGTCGCGTTCGCCGATGTGCTGTTGCCTGCCGTCGTGTTGGCCACCGTTGCGTTGCCGGCGGAGCCGTTGGTGGGCGTGGCGGTGGTTGGTTGTGCCGCGTTCTGTGGCGGTCGGATGCGGTGGACCGCACCTGTACGTCCCTCAGAGGTCTCCGCGGTCGTCAGGACGTAGAGGCCGCCGTCGTTGTCCCGGCCGATGGCGAGGACGTACGCGCCGACCGTCCCACTCTCCGTGTTCTCGATCGTGAGCTCTTCGAGCTCCCAGAGCCCCTCGTCGGTCGGGGTAGCGGCGAACAGCGAGCCGGTCGGGGTCTCGGTCTCCTTCGTTTTCCGGAAGTCGCCGAAGACGTACTTCCCCCCAAGGGCCTCGATCGCGTCGTTCTCGTAGACGTAGCCGCCGATGACTGCCGAGCCGACGCCGGTCCCTTGGTAGCTGTGTGGGTACTCGATGACGGGATCGATGAGTTGCTCGCCGCCCCGGACGTCCGACGGGAGCTGGCTCGGACACTCCTCCGGGGGATTTCGACTCCCCTCGGGCCCCGGTTCGAAGCAGCGGGTTCCCTCGCGGACGTTCCAGCCGTAGTTTCTGTCCTTCGAGACGATACTGACCCCCTCGAACCCGTTCTGGCCCACGTCGGCGACGAACAACCGCCCGTCGGAAAACCCCATCCGCCAGGGGTTGCGAAAGCCCCACGCGAACTGCTCGTCCAATCCTTCTTCGCCAACCAGCGGGTTGTTGTCGGGGATCGCGTAGGGTTTGTCCTCGCTCTCGCCGTCGACATCGATCCGGAGAACACTCCCCAGGAGGTTCTCCGTGACGTCCTGACCGTTGCCACCTTCGAAGCGTTCGTACCAGTCTTCGACGTGGCCGGGGTTGTTGTCGTGTGCGCCGCCGCCGTCGCCGACTCCAATATAGAGGAGGCCGTCGGGACCGAACGTGATCGCCCCCGCGTTGTGGGTGTCCTGGGGCTGGGGCAGTTCGAGGAGTCGGCGCTCGAAACTCGCGCTGGCCGCCGAGCCGTCGCTCGCCCGACACTCCGCGAGCACCTCGGTGTGGGAGTACGAGTCCGGCGCGCTCTCGATCAGCGGCGCGCTGTACCGCAGGAAGAATCGGCCGTTCGACTGAAACTCGGGATGGAACGCCATTCCGAGTAGTCCCTTCTCGCCGCCGACTTCGGCCATCCGGTCGCTCACGTCGATGTAGGGCTTCGCATCCAGTCCGCTGTCGGTGTGACGGTACACCTGTCCGAGTCGGTCGGCGATGAATCGTCGGCCCGACGCGCCCGGTGGCACCTCGAAATCCACTGGGGCTACGAGGCCGCCATCGGCGATCGTTTCGAGCCGGACCGACGCACCAGTTGGAATATACGGTTCGAATCCGCCGTCTTCGGTCGGTGTCGGCGTGGCCGTTCCGCCACCAGATCTATCACCGAAGGAGATCGTGCCATGCATCGAGGTGATGTGTGGCTCGCAGACGTACTCGGCCATCGCCTCGCGCGCGGTGAACTCGATGGACTGGGTTTCGCCCTCCTCGCTCATCACCTCGGTCCGTTCGAGGACGTTCCCGTCGCCGTCGAGCAGCGCGAAGTTGTGACCCATCCCGTCGATGTTCTCCCAGACCACGCGGTAGTCGGTTCCCGGTTCGAGACTCAGGGTGGGGTTCGACTCGCCGGCGATCGACTCGGGCGCACGCCCCTGCCAGCCGGCGATCTCGCCGCCGAGCCGGATGACTTCGGGCTCGGACTGGGCCGCGGCGCTGCCGAGCCCACCGATGCTCGCGAGCGTACCGGCCGCGGCGACCGAGAGGAATCGACGGCGCGACGGGGCGACGGATCGACGTGGGGTGTCGTGGTTCGTTCCATCCATTGTTGTGCGATGTGGCCACCCTGTGGTACCGGAGCGGTGTTTCAGGGCGGGGTGTGTACCAGAATCACCGATCGGCGTCCCCTTAGCGATTTGGATCGGCGAACGGCGACAGCGGTTCGACGCTCGTCCGGAGACGGGTCGGCGAACGCATGAAGCGGGCCGATGGAACCGCTCGCGGTCAGTCGTGGCGGAACGCGCGCTGGCCGGTGAACGCCATCGAGAGTCCGAGATCGTCAGCGGCGGCGATCACGTCGTCGTCGTTCACCGAGCCACCGGGTTGGACGACCGCCTCGACGCCCGCCTCGGCCGCTGCCTCGATCCCATCGGGGAACGGGAAGAAGGCGTCGGAGGCCATCACCGACCCCGCTGCGTCGGTCCCCTTGGCGTGCTCGTCGGCCTTCATCGCCGCGAGTCGCACCGCGTCGATTCTGGAGACCTGCCCCATCCCGATTCCCGAAGTTTGGGTCCCGTCGGCGAACACGATGGCGTTCGATTTCACGTGTTTGATGACCTGCCACGCGAAGCACATCGCCTCTACCTGGGCGTCGGTCGGCTCGCGCTCGGTCACGACCTCCAGCCCTTCGGGCGAGAGCACTTGCGTGTCGCGCTCCTGAACGAGTCGCCCCCCAGTGATGGGTTTCTCGACGAAGCGGCCCGCCTCGGGGCCGAACCCGTCAGTGTCGAGCACTCGGAGGTTTTCCTCTCCCGTGAGCACCGCGAGCGCGTCATCGGTGTAGCCCGGCGCGATGACGACTTCCTTGAACGATTCGACGATCTCCTCGGCGGTCGCGGCGTCACAGTTTCGATTGAGCGCGACGATTCCCCCAAAGGCGCTCATCGGATCGGTGGCGAGCGCGCGCTCGTAGGCGGTCGCGAGATCGTCGGCGGTGGCACACCCCGCGGGGTTGGTGTGTTTGATGACCGCCGCCGCCGGCTCGTCGAACTCCCGGACGAGGCCGAGCGCGCCGTCGGTGTCGTTGTAGTTGTTGTACGACAGCCCTTTCGCGCCTTCGTTCACCTGTTCGGCGTCGACGACGCTCGCCGCATCGGCAGTCGGATCGGCGTACACCGCCGCCGCCTGATGTGGGTTCTCGCCGTATCGGAGTGTCGCGGCGCGCTCGGTGCTCGTCACGCGCCGTGTCGGGAACGCGGCGTCCGTGTCGCTTCCGCCAGCACCGCCAGCATCGTCACTACCACCGCCATCGCCATTCCCGCCGGTGTCGCCTGCGACGCGAACCCGACGGTCGTCGCCCTCGCCATCGATTTCGAGGCGATCCTCGGCGAACCACCGGACTGCGCGTGGGTAGGCCGCAAACTCCGCTTCGGTGAGCACCCGATTCTTGAGCGCGTCGCGATCGTCATCACCGTAGACCGGGACGGTCTCCTGGGTTACGATCGGGCCGTCGTCGACCGTCTCCGTAATGATATGTACCGTGCAGCCGGTCACGCTCACGCCCGCGTCGAGCACCTGCTGATGGGCGTTCGCTCCCGGAAACGCCGGGAGCAGCGACGGATGGACGTTGAACGTGAGCGGCGCACTCTCGATGAACTCGGTCGTGAGCACGTGCATGTAGCCGTCGAGGCAGACGAGGTCGATGTCGTACTCGTTGAGATAGTCAAGCAGCCGCCGTTCGTGGGCCGCATCGGACTCGCCATCGCCACACTCGACGACTTCGGTCGGAATTCCCCGCTCGGCAGCGGCGTCGAGTGCGGAGGCGGCGGGGTCGGTCGCGAGAACGACTGCCATCGTCGCGCCGCCGGGTTCCCGGTCGGCGATCCGGCAGAGATTCCGTCCACGATTGCCCGCGAGGCCGGCGATCCGTGTCATGATCGGAGGCGTGCGCGCCGCGCGCAAAGGCGTTCGGATTCATCCCAGTCGAGGTTACGTCTCGGCCGAACCGACGGCCGAGACGACGCGCTCGCCGAGATCCGGTGCGGCGACGATCGCGGCGGCGGCGACCGCGCTCCCCACCGCCGTCACCGGCATCGGTGGCACCGAAAGGTACAGTGCGAGAAAGAGCACGCCAGCGAGCACGAGCGTCGCCACACTGACGGCGGCCATCGCTGGGGTCCGGGGCGTCGCCGGTTCCCGATCGACTAGCGCGTACCACGCGAACCACGCCCCGGCCGCGCCGCCGAACGCTGCAACGCTGTCGAAACCGATCCCGTTGAGTATCCCGACGAGACCGATCGCGACCGCAACGAGGAGCGCCCGGCCGGGGTCGGTGCCGCGGTCGGCGAGTCGGTAGATCGCGTACAGGAGCACCGTGCCGATCGCCGCCCCCGCGATCACGTCGACCAGATAGTGAACACCGAGTGCGAGCCGGGAAAACGACACCAGCACGACAGCCGTGCCCGCGACCGCAAGGCGAACACGCCAGGTTCGATACTCCGTAGCGAGCGCCGCACCGCCCCAGACGAGCGTCGTGCCGAGCGCGTGGCCGCTCGGAAAGCCATATCCCTTGGCGGTGGCAGCGTTCTCGAAGACGGGCGCGAGCAGCGACGGGAGCCACGGGACCGTGGCGATGACCCCGGCATCCGGCGGTCGCGGGAGCGTGAAGACGCCCTTCAGCGCCTGGACCGTCACGACGTACACGATCGGCAGCGCGAGGACGAACGCACCGCGCCGGCGGGCGAGCGGATTGCCGGGACGGGTCGACACGAGATAGAGGCCCCCGGCGAGCACGAACAGGAACCAGACATCGCCGAGCTGGGTGAGCGCCGCAAGCACGACGACGCCGATCTCGCTGAACAGCCCGCCGAGCGCGTCCGAAATCCCGATTCCACGACCCGGTTGAACCACGCTATCTGCCTCCCCACGCCAGCGGCTCGACGCCATCGACGACAGCGGGGACTAGGGATCGTTGGATCATTCGATGCTGGTCGTCGAGACGCGGGCCACTGACTTCGGTGCTGTGGTACTCCCGCGACAGTCGGGACCGATCGGTGGATCGGGTCAACCGGCACGCTTTTTCGAGCGCTCGCCCCATCCGCGCCCATGACCGATCGCGGCCCGCTTTCAACTGTTTCGCCGCTCGACGGCCGGTACGCACGCTACACCGAACCGCTCGTCCCGTACGTCAGCGAGGGCGCGCTGCTGCGCGCTCGCGTCCGCGTCGAGGTCGAGTACCTCCTCGCGCTCGCCGACCTCGACGCCACACCGCTCGACATCGCCCCCGACGAGCGCGCGACGCTCCGAGCGGCCTACGAGAACTTCGACGACGAGGACGCAGCACGGATCAAACGGATCGAGACCGAAGGAACCGACGAGTATCCGGCGACCAACCACGACGTGAAGGCGGTCGAGTATTTCGTTCGCGACGCGCTTCCTGCCAGTCTCGACGCCGACCACTGGGTTCACTTCGGACTCACGAGCGAGGACATCAACAATCTCGCCCACCGGCTGCTGGTCGGCCCTGCCGTCGAGGACGTGCTGGTTCCCGCGCTCAACGATGTCCGGGATGCGCTTGGCGAACTCGCCAACGAGAATCGAGACATCCCGATGCTCGCGCGAACACACGGCCAGCCCGCCACGCCCACGACGTTCGGCAAGGAGATGGCGGTCTTCGTGGGACGGCTCGACCGCACGATCGACCGCATCGAGACTGCCACCGCTGGCCTCGCGGGTAAGCTCGCGGGCGCGAGCGGGACCTACGCCGCCCACCACGCTTCCTATCCCGCGGTCGACTGGCGCGCGTTCGCGCGTGAGTTCGTCGAATCCATGGACTTAGAGTTCGTCGAACCCGTCACTCAGGTCAACCCGTGTGACGACCTCGCGGCGCTGTTCGACGCCCTCGGCGGAGCCAATGCCGTCCTCCTCGATCTCGATCGCGACGTGTGGCGCTACGTCAGCCAGCGCTACCTCGGCCAGCTCGCCGATGCGGACGAAACCGGCTCGTCGACGATGCCCCACAAGGTGAACCCGATCGACTTCGAGAACTCCGAAGGCAATCTCTCGAAGGCGAACGCGGACCTCGAATTTTTGGGCGAGTACGTCACGACCTCCAGACTCCAGCGCGATCTCTCGGATTCGACGGTAAAACGAAACATCGGTGCGGCGCTTGCCCACTGTCTTATCGGCTATCGGAAGACCGAGGCCGGACTGGCGAAGATCGTTCCGAACGAGGCGGTGATGGCTGAGGACCTCGAAGCGAACCCCGAGGTCATCGGCGAGGCCGTTCAAACTGTGCTCCGCCGGGAGGGCCACACCGACGCCTACGAACGAGTCAAAGAGCTCACCAGGGGTCGCCGCACAAGTTTGGCGGACTTCTACGACCTCTTCGACGATCTCGACGTGAGCGAGGCGACCCGCGAGGAGCTCCACGAGCTTACGCCCGCCGGCTACACCGGCGTAGCGAGCGATCTGGTCGACGGGGCGGAGTGAGTTCCCGTCGACGAATGGGAATCACCGCTGTCGGACGGTCTCAGCCGATCTCAGGACCGTGCGTCCTCGACAGCGGCGACGAACGCCGCGGCGGACTCGCGGACCGCGTCCCAGTCCTCGCGCTCGATCGCGTCGTAGTCCACCAGCGACGAGCCAGCCCCCACCGCGACCGCGCCGCCCGCGAAGTACTCCGCGACGTTCTCCGTGGAGACCCCGCCCGTGGGCATCACCGGCACATCACCGAGCGGACCCTGGAGCGTGCCGATGTGATCCGGGCCAACCGTCGACGCAGGAAATAGTTTCAGGATGTCCGCGCCGGCCGCCATCGCACGGTCGGCCTCGGTTGGTGTCATCACGCCGGGGATGCAGACCACGCCCGCGCGATTGCAGACCTCGACGACCTCCTCGTTGAGATTCGGGGCGAGCACGAACGCCGCGCCGGCTTCGATCACGTTGCGCGCGGCGGGCGCGTCCATCACGGTGCCGGCCCCCACCACTGCGTTGGTGTCGGCGAGTGCGCGATCGACATCGGCGATCATCTCGGTACATCGCTTCGCGTCGGCGGTCACCTCGATCGCGGTGACGCCGCCTGCGTGGATCGCTTCGGCGACCGGTACCATGTCCTCCTCGTCGATCCCCCGGAGGACGGCCGTCACGCCGCTGTCGACGATCACCTCGCGGACTGCCTGTTTGTGAGTCATACAGAGGCATCGAAGGGCAGGGTCAAAAGACACCCCCTCTTGTTGCCCGTACCGCGTTCCTCTTGGGTCCTGTTCAGCATCGAGGTCGATAGCCCAGAGCGGTCACCTCCCGCGATTGTGGCGGGGACAGAGTACACGAGCGTTTTCGAGGACTGTCCGTCCTCCCTGAGAGTGTTCCTGAATATGATCTGCGTCCCAGTTGCTCCATGAGACTCGGGCTTCCTCCTTCGTTTCCTTTTCCTCTAAGCATATCTCGCAGAGTCGGTCGCTTTCGAGGAAGAGTTTGATCCGCTGCGAACGCGAAAAGGATCGCTGGCTGTCAGTCGATTCGATGTCTGGGTCGGTTTCCCAGAACGCGTTTTCGATGATGTAGTGGCGCTTGTTGACGGCTCCTCGATTCTGCTGGCGGGCCTCCTTGAACTGAAATATTTCGCTGTCGTTCCCGTCCTCTGCTTCGAAACGCTTGAACCAGTTTTCAGCAAATTCTCGAATTTCGTGGTGGTTTGCTCGTCCGAAGTTGTAGTCCCCGAACTCCAATTGCCGAACGAGACTGTACAGACTGAGGATGAAATACTCCTTGTTCAGAAATTCGATCTGGCCGCTGGAGTTTTTCAAATCGGTGTCCCGAAACACCTCCGTCAGAAGATCAAGCATCCGCTGAACTCGTTGAACCTCGGCTCTCCCGATAAACTCCTCGCGACTCTCGTGTACGGTGAATCCCTCTTTCTTGCAATCAAAAAGGGTCGTGACTTCTTTTCCAGTGACCTTCGTCGGCCCGTTATCAATTTCGATCAGTAGGAACCTGGCGAGAAGCGAGAGATGCTGTAATCTGTCGTTATTTCGAGTGAGAAGCGTGAAGAATTCGTGCCTATCGGGGTTGTGGTCCATACTTTCGTAATTCTCTTCGTCAAAACTGATGTCATCCGCAATCTCAACTACGAAATTCCGAACAGGACTATACGTCTTGCTGTGGTTCTTCTCGATGTTGGTCAGATGCTCGCCCTGCTGGAGACGCCAGAAAACCTTGGTGGCGAGTTCTTGGTGACGCTTATCGTCTGGATCGTCAATCCCGCGTAGTTTGATGACTTTGAGTGAACACTGGGATTTGATGTACTCCCTGACGTCCTTGCTGAGGTCCGAGTATCGCTTCCCGGCGATCTCGTGAGAGGGGTTCAAATCTCGGAGTTCGGACGTATCAGGGAGCGAGAAATCGTCGTCAAAGAACTCCTGAATCGCTGTGATCCGTTGTTGTCCATCGACCACCTCCAGTCGCAGGTTGTTGCCGTCCAGAACGACTTGCCGGATGACGACTGGCGGAACGTAAAGTTGCCTAACAAAACTATCGATTAATTCTCGTTTCTTGCGGGTATCCCAAACTGTCTTTCGCTGGTAGGGAGGTCGTTTGACGAAGTACTCGCGGTCGTTGTGGAATTTGTCAATATCCCAGTCTTCGTCGTTAGCGTTGAGAGGATCGTCTACGAAGATAGCCATGTTCCCATACATTACATAACGGGCTAATAAGGCTGTTCCAAGAGCCGATCGCGCCAGATGTCCGAGACGTAGAGCAGCGTGCGCTCTCGATGCTGATCCCGCTACTCGCTCACAGCACGAACGCGAACACGAGATACGACCCGACCGCGGAGATCGTCGGTGTGAGCAGCCACATCGTGACGATACGCCCCGTGGCGGCGCGATCGAACAGGTCCGCCGCCGCGAGTTCCTCGGGGTCTTCCGTGCCGATCTCCGGGACGGGTTCGGCGGGGGCGTCGTCGGCACGGCCATGACTTCGGGCCTCTGTGGGCGTCTCGCCGGCCGCGAGGTCGCCGACCGTCGGCCCCTGGGCGGCTCCATCGGCCGCGTCGACAGCGTCCGAACCGTCCCGTGCTTCGCTCGTTCGTGCGGGAACGAGCGCGCCCGCGGAGACATCCGGGCGGCCCTCGCCCTCGATC
>Ga0136562_100659_pt1 | contig 12425 bp, 12 predicted proteins | sample AntCluMetagen312_FD_104784 | JGI IMG/M metagenome (GOLD analysis project Ga0136562, IMG submission 104784) | Saline lake microbial communities from Club lake, Antarctica - Metagenome #312 | ecosystem: Environmental > Aquatic > Non-marine Saline and Alkaline > Saline | place: Antarctica: Club lake...
ATCGCCCCGAACACGAACTGCTGGAGAACCCCCTCTCGGGTCGAGCCGACTACGGTGAGGTCGTGCTCGCTCGACCGCTCGACGATCGTCCCGATCACGTCGTCGCTTTCGACGACTGTCGTCGTCACGTCGATTCCGGCCTCGCGCAGCCCCGCTGCGGTCTCCTCGACACGGTCGTGCGTCTCGTCGGGATCGTCTCCCTCGTCGGCTGACGAGGCGACGCTCAACACTTCGGCCTTGCGCACCGGGCCGTTCGCACCACAACCACTCAGGCCGACTCCGGGAGCGGGAGATCGCCCGCTTTGTCGCGCGCGCGCTCGATCACGGCGGGGCGGGCCTCGAACGCGATGGTGGCCTGCTCGCTGTAGGAAACGTCCTCGACCCGGGCGTGGTCGTGGATCCACGAGACGAGGCTCATCGTCTCGTCGGTCATCGGGAGCACGAGGCGCTCGCGCTCGTAGTCAGGGAGGTCGCGCTCGATCCGTTCGAGGAGATTTTCGATCCCGTTGGCCTCGGCGGCGCTCACAGTAATCGGGTTCGGCGCGAGCGACGAGAGCGCCTCGCGCTTTTCGGCGAGGTCGTCCGAACTCACGAGGTCGGCCTTGTTCACCACCGTGACGATCGGGGCCTCGTTGCGCTCGTAGAGCGTGTCGTGGGCGGTGACAAGCTTCTCGCGCATCGCCTCGACCGACTCGCTCGCGTCCACCACGAGGAGCACGAGGTCGGCCCGGTACACCGAATCCAGCGTGGATTTGAACGACTCGACCAGCCAGTGGGGCAGGTCCGCAATGAATCCCACCGTGTCGGTCACGAGTACTGATCTATCCATCGCTGCCCGCCGCGTCGTGGTCCCGAGCGTCGTGAACAGTCGGTTCTCGGATTCGGCGGTGGGTTCGAGATCGGGGTGGAGCTCGTCGTTTTCGTCGACCGCCACGTCGGCCGCCAACTGCCGGAGCAGCGTTGATTTCCCGGCGTTGGTGTAGCCCGCGAGCGCCACGAGATCGAACCCCGACTCCCGGCGCTGCTCTCTCCGGTGTTGTTCGGTTGCCTCGATGCCCTCCAACTCCTCGTCGATCGCGCTGATCTGGGCCTTGATGTCCTGTTCGCGCGACTCGTCGTACTCGCCGAGCCCCATGAATCCCGGGCGTTCGTCGCGCTGTGCGAGGCTGGCCTTCGCCTCCGCGCGCGGGAGTTCGTACCGGAGCTCCGCGAGTTCGACCTGTAACTGGGCCTTTCGGGTGCGCGCGCGCTGGCCGAATATCTCGAGAATCAGCCGAAAGCGATCGATCACTGTGGTCTCGTCGGGGAGTCGCCCACCGAGATTGTAGGTCTGGTAGGGCCCGAGGCGGTTGTCGAAGATCACGACCGAAGCGCCGGTCTCGGCCACGAGCGCCGCGAGCTCGTCGACCTTTCCCTCGCCGAAGTGGAGCCCGGCGTCCTCGGTCCTGGTCTGGGTGACCGTTCCGACGACCTCGTGGTCGGCCGCGTGCGCGAGGTCGGTGATCTCCCCGGTGTCGGCGGTGCCTGCATCGACCCGTTTTGCGATGATGGCCTTCATGTGGTGTCCGACGCGCTATCGCGTCGATCAGCCATCGCTACGCCGTCAAGCGTCTTCAATCCCAGCCTCCGTTTCGGGGCAACGCTTCGCGTTCCACGATCGGGTGCATTCGCTTCCACGGACGAGTCGTCGACAGTTATATGCCGGCTCCCGACAACTACCGGACACGAATGGCACTATCGTCCGTCCGCACACAGACACTCTCACCGGCATGGCGGTTCGCGCTGGTCGGCGCGCTCGTGTCACTGCCCCTCGCCGCTGTCGTGAACTGGCTGCCGGATTCCGGGACGAATATGGCGGGCAGTGTCATGATCTTCGGTGCGTTCATCGCTGGGTTCATTGCCGCAACACGTTCGACGGAACCGAATGCCGCCGGATCCCGTGCCGGTCTTCTCAGTGGGGCTGTCGCAGTGCTCACACCCATTGTGGCGGCTGTTAGTTCTGCCATCGGGAGTGGTGTCGTGGCATGGCCAACGCCAGCCGAAACGGTGTTTTTCCTCGGGGCTGGTGCCGCGATACTGTGTCTCGCTCCGGCTTTCGGGTCGGTATGCGGTCGCGTCGGTGGCTGGGCGGCGACGACGATTGGAACGCGACGGACGGCGGACGCGTCGTAGCAACGGTACGGCGGACTGTTCGATACAGCTCTGTATCTATCAAATCGGTACTTCGAAGACCACGGAAAGAGTTCGACGACACGCTCGCGGCGAGCGCGAAACGCCGGCTACCGCGTCCGGATGTCCTCCTCGTCCCTGACTTTCTTCGCCTCGCCCTCGCCGCCGGACTGTTCGCTGACGAGTTCGTAGAAATCGTTCTGGAGGCCCGCCGGGAACTCCACCACGCCGATCCACGAGCCGTCGTTCTGCCATTCCTCGCGAACGAGATCGCCGAACTGCCTGATCTGGGCCTGGGCGCTGCCGGCGTGGTCGGCCGGGATCTGGGCGGCCATCGTGACTTCCTCGAACCGGATCGGGATCACCGGTCGAAGCGCGTCGAGCGCGTCGTCGATCTGGTTTTCGACTGTGTCCATCGGATCGATCCGGAAGTCGGTTTCTTCGAGAGCGGATTCGATCCGGTCGGGCGGGTGGGGCGCGCCGTCCATTTGGGGGTTGATGGCGTTGCGCGCGATGGTGTTGATGAGCTGTCGTCGCTTCTGTTCTTGCATCTCACGGCGCTGCTCGGCGGTGATCTGGATCTCGCCCTCCTGAATTACCTCGGGAATGATTTCCAGGGGCTCCGTCGTGTCGAACACCTCCTCGACATCGGCCTCTGCAGGACGATCCCCGTGCGAGGCGTTTTCGAAGACGTCCTCGGCGGCGATCACGTCCTCCAGATCGCCCTCGAATTCGCCGCGTCTGATCGCGAGCGCCGCGTCGGGATCGACCAGGACCTCGAAGCGCGCGCCGTGGGATTCGAGGCGCGCCGTCACCGCCTCGTCGAGTGATATCATGCCCGGGCGTGCGGGCCGGAGCTACAAGTCGTTTCTCCCCGACGGCGACCAAACCAACGGGGTCAAGAGCTATCTAGCGGAGCAAATCTTCCGTTTTAGTTGTCACATATCCCCTTAGTGAGCACGTCCTACTGGCAAGCTAAAACGACGTTGTGAGTTCGGTCGGCGAGTCGTCTCCCTCTACACAGCGCTCTTCGTACGCGGTCATGAACTCGCGGGCGACCTCGATCGCGGCGTCGCGGCCCTCGACCGCCTCGTGGATGGTTTCGGTTTCGTCGCCACCCTCGCGGATCGAGCGGGCGCGCCAGACGTCCTGATCGATGTCGGCGACGTTCGGCGACGTGGGCTGGACGAGGAGTTCGATGCCGTCGGCGTGTTCGTAGCGGAGCGGTCGCTGTGGGTCGTACTGCCCGGCTTTTCCGTCGGCGTCGTCGATTTCCGTCCAGCCGCCGGGGAGGTCGTCGTCGGTAGCGCTCATCGATAGTGGGTTCGACGCCGCGGCGTAAAATCCCTCCTACCGGAGCGACCGCGCGAGGTCCGCGAGTCGCTCGTCGCCGTCCCGGACGAACGGCACGCCGTGGCCCATCCCGAGAGCATCGAAGTCGGCCGCACGGTCGACGAGCGATCGGACGCTCGCTTCGGCTTCCGAGGTGTCGTAGCTCACGAGCCACGACGAGGCGTCGAGCGCGCCACCGCTCTCGAAGACGAGATCGCCGAGAAAGCCCACCGAGCGCTTCTCGCTGACGAACGCGGTGTGGCCGGGCGTATGGCCCGGTGTGTGATACGCCGTGAACGAACCCACTTCCTCACCGTCGTCGATCGGCGCGACCGGGAGGTCACAGCCGAGGAACGGCCCCATGGCGCGCTGGAGCGCGCCCTTGTGGTTGCGCCACGGCGGCTTCACGTCGCCGGTGAGCATCGCGGCGTCGGCCGCGCCCGTCCGCACCACCGCGTCGAGGTCGTCGAGCCGGTCGAGCGTGCCGACGTGATCCATGTCGTAGTGGGTCAGGAGCACGCGTTCGATGTCCGCGACGGCGTGGCCGGCCTCCTCGATGCCGGTTTCGATGACTCCCGCGTCGAGCGGCGTGCCGGCGTCGACCAGCGTGAGCACGTCGTCCTCGATCAGGTACGCGTTCACGCCGTGGAGGCCGAACCACCAAATGCCGTCGTCGAGCTGTGTTGCCATACTGGGGTGACGGCCTACTGGGTGAAACCTCCGGCGCTTGCGTTGGAAACCGAGCCCCGCCACCCAATCGGAGCGAGCGAGGCCGGCGTCGACGGACGAACGCCGAAACCGAACGCGACGCCGCCTGAAAAGCGCGGCGTCAGCCAGCAGTCTCAGAACGGGAGGCGCTGGCGGAGGAAGCTCGACGCAGTGCGCGAGAGCGACGGCCGCGCGATCTCCTCCATTTCCTCGTCGGTGAGTTCGAAATCGAACACCTGGAGGTTGGCTTCGAGATGCTCGGGACTCGTGGACTTCGGGATGGTCGAGACGTTCTCCTGCTGAACCAGCCATCGGAGCGCGACCTGGGCGGGAGTTCTGCCGTAGCGCGCGCCGACATCGCGGAGCACGTCGTCGTCGACCGCACCACCATGCGCCAGCGGGCTGTACGCCGTCAGCATAATGTCGTTGATCTGGCAGTAATCCAGCAGCGTCGTTTGGTCCCAGAAGGGGTGGTACTGAACCTGATTGGCGAGGATCGGCGCGTCGGCGTGCTCACGCGCGGTGTGGAGTCGCTCGACGCCGAAGTTCGAGACGCCGATGTGCTTCACACTTCCCTCGTCGACGAGTTCGTCCATCGCGCCGAGAGTTTCCGAGAGATCGGCCATCGGGTTCGGCTGGTGGATCAGCAGGAGGTCGACCGAATCGGTCCGGAGCTTGTCGAGGCTTTCGCGGGTCGAATCGAGCACCGACTCGTGATCCCGGTTGCCGGCATCGAGCTTCGTGGTGAGGAAAACGTCCTCGCGGTCGACGTCGGCGGTGTCGATTGCCGCGCCGACCTCGCGCTCGTTGCCGTACGCCTGGGCGGTGTCGACCCGGCGATAGCCGAGATCGAGCGCGGTCGACACGGCGCGCCGGCAGGTCGGGCCACTCATCCGCCACGTGCCGAGCCCGATGGCCGGGATCGCGGTTCCTTGAACGGTGACGTGTTCCATACCGCAACGGGGGGCGGCGGGCGTAAAACGCTCCCGTCTCGTTGGGTCGGTTCGGCTCCGCGACCCATGCCGCCCGAAACGGCTACGTCGCTCGCCGCCGTCGTCGGAGTGTGCTCGATCAGTATCCCGACCTCGACCCCGATGCGGACGAAGTTTTGACCGAAGAGCTCCACGTCAGCGACGACGTGCTCGTAAAGGCGTTCGCGCTCGGGCCCGGCGCGGCGATCGATCCCCACGACCATCCCGACGCGACCAACGTCTTCCACGTCCTCGACGGGGCGGTCGTCGTGACGCGGGGCGACGAAGAACAACGAGTGAGTGCGCCTGGCGTCGTTCCCAACGAGCGCGGCGCGGTCCACGGCGCGCGCAACGAAACCGACGATCCTGCAGTCATGACCGCGAGCCTGTGTCCGCTCCCCTCGTAGTCAGGTGACACCCGATCGATCGGTATCGAACCGTTCGTGCTCGCCCGTATCGAGGACCTCCCGCCAGCGCTCGATCGCGTACCACACGTCGGCGTAGCCGGTGTAGAGGGGTGATGGACACATCCTGACGACGTTCGGCGGGCGGAAATCGACCACCACGCCGCCCTCGGTGAGCGCCTGGGCGATTCGCTCGGCGTCGGGATGTTCGATCGCGACGTGGCCGCCTCGTTGGCCGGGATCGCGGGGCGTCCCGACGGAACAGTCGTCCGCTCCGCCGGCCCCGTCGCCGAGGCGTTCGTCGACGAGGGCGACGAGATACGACGTCAAGGAGAGGGATTTCTCGCGGATCCCGTCGATCCCGACCTCCTCGATGAGGTCGAGCGCGCCGTCGAGCGGCGCGGCGCTGAATACGGGTACGGTACCGATTTGGTACGCGCCGGCGTCGGCCGCCGGCGTGAACGTCGTGTTCATCTCGAACTGGGTCGCCTTCTCGTGGCCCCACCAGCCGGCGAGGGCGGGCGTCGCGCCGAAGTGTTCGTCGTTGACGTAGAGCCCCGCGATCGCGCCCGGCCCGGCGTTGAGATACTTGTACGAACACCAGACGGCGAAGTCGACGCCGTGCTCGTCGAGGTCGTGCGGCACGACGCCGACCGAGTGCGCGAGGTCGAACCCGGCGAGCACGTCCCGCTCGTGGGCTGCTCTCGTGAGATACTCGATGTCGAGGAGCTGTCCGCTCCGGTAGAGCACCGACGGCATGAACAGGATGCCCACGTCGTGGCCGTCCATCGCCCTCACGACGCGCTCCTCGTCGATTGTCCGGCCGTCATCGCTCTCGACGACCACGAGCCCTTCGTCGAGATCGATCCCGCGCTGGCGGAACTGCGCACGGATGGCGTAGTGATCCGTCGGGAAATCGAGTTCGTTCACCACGATCTTCGAGCCGTCACCGATTCCGTCGAGGAAGGTGCCGATCAGGGTGTGGATATTTATTGTCGTGGAGTTCGCCACCACCACCTCGGACTCGCGTGCGCCGACGAGCGGCGCGAGCCGGTCGCCGAGGCGCTCGCCGTAGCGAAACCACGGCGGCTCCGCGTCGGTCCAGCCCCGGATCGCCAGCTCCCGCCACTCGTCGATAATGTCGTCGAGCGCGCGCTCGGCGTCGGCAGACAGCGGCCCGAGCGAGTTGCCGTCGAGATAGATCTCGTCGGGGACCGCGAAGCGCTCGGCACACCACGCCAGCGGGTCGTCCCGATCCAACTGCTCGGCGAACGCCCGACTCGGCTCGAACTCCTCGTTCATGTCTCGGGCTACTCGTTCGGGGTACAATGTCCTGTCGGCGCTCGATCGTCCTCGCCATCTTTCTCATTCCCGCCGACCAACGGACGCGCACTCACCCGAGCCGTTCGCCGACGGTGGCTGCCACGTCGTCGAGCGCCTCGTCGGCCGTGTCGATCGAGTCCGCGAGGCTGAGAAAGCCGTGGGCCATCCGCGGATAGTGGGCGTGCTCGACCCCGCCGCCGGCCTCACGGAGTCGGTCTGCGTAGGCGACGCCCTCCGCGCCGAGCGGGTCGAACCCACAGGTGACGACGGTCGCGGGCGGCGAGTCACCGAGGTCGTCCGCGCGGAGCGGCGAGGCGTCGGGATCAGCTCCGTCGGCGGGCGTCGGGAGATAGCGATCCCAGAACCAGTCCATGTCCGCCCGCGTGAGAAGTCCCGACCAGTCGTCACAGGGGTCGGCGTCGGCGGCGTGATCGGTGATCGGATAGAGGAGGAGCTGGTGGCGGAGTTCGATGCCGTCGTCGCGTGCGTGGCGTGCGACGACCGCGGCGAGATTGCCACCAGCGCTGGTCCCGGCGACGCCGAGGCGGTTGGGATCGCCGCCGAACGTCTCGGCGTTCGCGGCCACCCACGACAGCGCGCTATCGGCATCCGTGACCGCGGCAGGGAACGGGTGTTCGGGAGCGAGGCGGTAGTCGACCGAGACCACGATACACCCCGTACGGCGAGCCAGCCGCCGACAAATCGAGCCGGCCGAATCGAGCGTTCCCAGCACCCACCCGCCGCCGTGATAGAAGACACACACTGGCGCGGGCGAGGCAACCGCGGGCCGGTAGATGCGGATCGGGATGTCGCCGTCGGGACCGGGGATCGACCGGTCGTCGACCCGATCGACGGCTGGTGCGTCGACGGTGAACACCCTGTCCTCGCGGCGGCGCGCCCGCTCGACGGTCATCTCGTGCCACGCCGGCAGCCCTGCCTCGCGGCGGATCGCCGCGATGGCAGCCGCCATTGTGGGGTCAAGCGTCGATTGTCGGGAGTCCGCGTCGTCTCTTGGTCGAGTCACTGATCGGTGCCGATTCGTTCCGCCGCAGCGAGCATGACTGTTCCGGCCCCACTCGATCGTCCATCCGGAGTGCTCCAGTTGGCGATACATTTAGTGTCGTGTGGTCCAAAGCCCGGGGTATGCCGAACGAGGCCATTGAATCCGAGCGGGAGCAGATGGCGGCGGATGCCGGGTTCATCACGGGGGAGAACGGTGCGTCGCGGGCGTCGGTGAGCACCGCGGAGTCGACGCGATCGGCGCGTGCGGTGGTCCTCTCTCGGTTGATCGAGGGGCCGGTAGCTCCACAGGCGATCGGAACGGATACACCGATCAGCACCGGCCGGGCGCATCGAGCGCTGACCGAGCTTCGCAAACGCGACCTCGTCGAGCTGTTCGTCCCCAAGGAGGCATCCGACGGGCCGATCTTCGGCGTGACGGCACGCGGCGAGAAGGCAGCGTTCTACATCGAACAACAACAACAACAAGTATAGACTCGCTACTCGGTGGCAGGATCGTGGGCGTCGAACCAGTCGGTGAGTGCCTCGATCCGGTGGATCGCACGGTCGGGATCGCCGATGTTGTGGTGTTCGTCCTGGTAGATCACGAGCTTCGAGTCCACGCCCTGTTTCTTGAGGCTGACGTGGAGCTGTTCGGCTTGCGTGGGTGGGCACCGCCAGTCGCGCTCGCCCGCGGTCACCAAAAGCGGCGTGTCGACGTTGCCGACATCGGTAAGCGAGGAGAGTTCGCGATAGGTTTCGACGTTCTCCCACGGGAGGCCGAACTCGTCCTCGTGCCAGTTGTGGTTGTCGTCGGTGCCGAACACCGAGTAGAAGTCGTAGATGCCGTGTTCGGCGGCCGCCGCCGCGAACCGATCGGTCGCTGTCACGGTCGCGGCGGTGGTGATCCCACCATAGGAAAAGCCGGTGAGGAACGCACGGTCGTCGTCGACCCAGCCGCGCTCGACGAGGTGATCCACGCCCGAAACCACGTCGTCGACCTCCTTTTCGCCCCGGGTTCCCCGTAATCGCTCGCTGAACTCCCGGCCGTAGGAGGTCGACCCCCGGTAGTTCGGCCGCAGCACGACGTACCCCCGGCTGGTCCAGTACGGGGTATCGAAACCGAACGCGGGCGCGTCGTAGGACATCGGCCCGCCGTGAACCGACGCGATGATCGGATGGGGTTCGCCGTCGTCGGGATCGAAGCCGGACGGGAGGTACGCCAGGCCCTCGATCTCGATCCCGTCCGTGTTCTCCCACGTCACTCGCTCGAAGTCAGGAATCTGGCCCTCATCAAGTAAGTCTTCATTCGCCGCCGTCACTCGGGTAAGTGGGTCGTCAGTGGTACTGGAGCGGTCAGCGCCCGACTCGCCGTCATCGGTGCCGAACTCGTCGATATCGAGCGCGTACACGTCGGCGGCCGATGGATCGCTGACGACTAGGGTAACGCGCTCGCCGTCGTCGCTCACGTCGAGCGCGCGGACCGCGCGGTCGTTGCCCTGCCACGGGGCGAGCCATGTCGGATCGTCCTCGTTTGCGTCGAGCCGCACAGGTGAACTGTTGCCCTCGTCGGCGCACACCGCCACGAGCGAAGTGTCGTCGATCCACTCCGGGCCGCCACCCCACGCGACGGTGCGATCGAGGGAGGCCGACACGCTGTGATCCTCGCCGGTGTCGGGATCGGCAACGAACACTTCCGAGGGAATGTACCAGTTGGTCGGATCGCCGCCGACGAACGCGATCCGGTCGCCGTTCGGGCTCCACGTCGGGGCCTGGAGCCGGCGGTCGGCGTGGGTGAGGCGCTCGCGGCCGGTGCCGTCGGGCCGAATAGTATAGAGGTCGAGTGCCATCGTGTCGTCGGGGTTCTCGCCGAGGTAGGCGGTAAAGGCGATCCGGTCGCCGTCGGGACTCCACGCGGGTGCGAGCGGTCGTCGACTCCCCATCTCGCCGTCGTTGGCACGGTCGAGCCGAGTCGTCTCCCGGCTCTCGATGTCGACGACGAACAAGTAGGTGGTGACGGTGTCGGTCCAGCCCGACCCGTTCACCTTGTGCTGGAGGCGTTCGATCTCGATCGGGCCGTCATCGTCGACCTGCTCTTCGTACTCTTCTTCCTCGTCGGTCGAATCGGGGGCCGCGACCACGATCCGGTCGCCGTCGGGGCCCCAGTCGAATCCGGTTACACCCTCGGATCGGTCGGTGACTTGGCGCGCATCGCCACCACGAACGAGATCGAACACCCAGACCTGGCTCTTCGGTCCGTCGTCCTCGCCGCTGCCATCGTCACCGTCTCCGTCGTCGCCGTTTCCATCCGCCGCGTCCTCCTCGTCCGCGTCGCTCGATTCGACCGCGAGTTCGGTGTCCTGCTCGCGGGCGGCGGTGATCGCGAGCTTCGCGCCGTCGGGGCTCCACTGTGGGCTGCCCGCGTCGGACGCGCGGGTCAGTCGGTAGGGCTCCTCGCTGCCGTCGGTGGGCGCGACGAACACCGATCGTCGGCGTTCGTCCTCGCCCTCGTCGGACTCGGTGGCGACGAACGCCACTCGTTCCCCGTTGGGCGATGTCGCGATCTCCACGATCGCGGTGTACTCGTAGAACGCCTCACTGGGAAGGGGGTCCGCGTCACTCGTCATGACAGCACGCACGGAGCGCCCGCGGTATCAGGCTGTCCCTCGCGGAACGCTCTCGAAGGACGGTTCGGCCACACGACTCCACGAACGGCGGTGTCGCGCCGTGGGTCTACCACCAGAACTCGAACGCCACCCAGAAGGTGGCGTACGCGCCGAGCGTCGAGAGCACTGGCACGATGTTCTGCATCACGATCACCCGGCCGGTCGTGCCGGGATTGAAGAGATCGCCGGCCTCGGCCACGTCTTCGGGTTCTTCCTCGCCGATCTCGGGAGGTTGCTCGCCGGGTTCGTCAGCGGCCAGTGCGTCCTTCGAGAGCGCGGGCGTTTCCTCGCCACGGAGTCCCTCCGCGACGGTGACGGTGCGGGTCGCGCGCCCCCAGCCGAGTCCGACGATCGACATCGTCGCGATGATGACGAACGACGCGGGAATGCCGATCGCGGAGAGGGCGATCACGATGCCCGAGGAGATCACCGCGACCACGATGGCCGCGGTCAGCGGCAGGGTGGTGATGTCGCTGCCGAGCGTGTCGAGCGTGCGCCTGGCGATCGTGAACGCCCCAATGGTGACCGCGATTCCCCCGAGAATCATCAGCGGGTTGAGCGAGACGCCGGCCCCGTACAGCGGCGCGATCGCGTTCGCCATGTTCGAAGTTCCCGCGGAGAACGCCATGACACACGCGATGGCGACGACGACCACCGCACCGGCCAGTTCTCTCATCGTGGTGTTCGCGCCCCGCTGTGGCGTCGGGATCGTCCCCGATCGATCGAGTTCGAGCAGCGCGCCCTCGGTGCTCGTGATCGCGATCCAGCGGTTGATCGTGGGATAGAAGTACCGACCGACCACCATCGAGGTCCAAAAGCCCACGAGCGGGGCGACGATCCACCAGATCGCGATCTCGCCCATCACGGCCCAGTCGAGCTCGCCCGTCGCGACGCCGAGACCGGCGATCGCGCCCACAGCCGTCATCGACGTCGAGGCGGGGGCTCCCGAGTAGTTGCCGATGAACAGCGCGCCGCCGATGAAAAACAGGACGACGATACTCGTTTCGATCGTGAACACGCTGGGATCAGTCAACAGATCCTGGCCCAGCGTGTCCACGACCCGTCGGCCAACGGTCCACGCGCCGATGAAGAAAAACACCGACATCAACGCCGCCGCGGCGGCCTTCGAGAGCACCCCCGCACCAACCGCTGGACCGAACGCCGGCCCGGTGTTCGCGCCACCGATATTATAACCGACGAAGAGCGCAACGACGAGACCCACAACTAAGAGGAGTTCGACCATACCGAAGGAAACAGACAGGGCGGCTTAAACGACCCGTCTGACCGCCGGCCTCTCTGAGCACAGTTCTTCGTGGTTGCGATCGGGGGGTTTCCCGTCGCTGTCAGGCAACCTCACGTGACGGTGTGCGATCGATGGTATAACTATCCTCGACACCCACTCGTACGATAGACAATGAATCCGAACCGTGTCGATACCATCGTTGATTTCACCTACGGCGTGTTGATCTTCGTCGCGATCGCCCTGATCCTCACCGTCGGCACCGCGGTCGGCGTCGCGTTCGGGTTGGGGGTGCTCGTCGCCTACACCATCCACGTCGGCTGGAAGATGGCCCGGTTCGACCCGCAGTGGATGACCGAGGAGGCGACGAAAACGCTCACTGAGGAAGTCGACGAGGCCATGGCGCGGATCGAGGATGTCAACGACCGTGTCGACAGACGACCGCGCGAGGACGAGGTCGAGGAGGTGCTCACCGAGGAGGTCGACGAACGGGTCGAGGAGACGGTCAACGAAGAAGTCGACGAACGGGTCGAAGAGACGGTCTCGGAGGAGGTCGACGAGCGTGTCGAGGAAACCGTCGCCGAGGAGGTCAGCGAGCGTGTCGAAGAAACGG
>Ga0136562_100660_pt1 | contig 12419 bp, 15 predicted proteins | sample AntCluMetagen312_FD_104784 | JGI IMG/M metagenome (GOLD analysis project Ga0136562, IMG submission 104784) | Saline lake microbial communities from Club lake, Antarctica - Metagenome #312 | ecosystem: Environmental > Aquatic > Non-marine Saline and Alkaline > Saline | place: Antarctica: Club lake...
GCACGTCGGAGTCGGGTTCGGGGGCGGACGCCTCGACGACCGGTTCGACCGCGGGGGCGAGGTCCCACTCGGCCGGCGGAGCACGCTGTTCGGGCATGCCCGGGGATTGCCGGGGGGGTCGCAAAAGCGTGTCGGGCGCGAGGGTTCGAGCAGAGGGAGAATCCTCGGCCTGTCCGAGCGGGGAGTGCGTGGCCGACCAGCGGGAGGCCACGAGAACGCGAACGGCGCCAGCCGTGAGCGAAGCGACCCGCGAGGCGCGAGGACCCTCGGCCAGTCCGAACGGCGAGCGAAGCGAGCCGTCAGGCGCGGAGAACCAAGAACGGCGACCTTCGCGGTCAGTTGCTCGTGAACCGGCCCCGCTCGTCGCGGGCCGGCGTCTGGCTGTCTTCCGCCTGCTGGTCGCCATCCGCCTCCTCGTCGTTGTTCTCGAACGGGACCCGGTAGAGCTTGGGGGCCCGCTGCTGGCCGCGCCCCCGACCGACCTGCTGGGGAGCGCTCCGCTGGCCGCCCTGGGGGTCGACGAACTGGCTCGGCTGGTCGCGCTGCTGGTTCCGTACGTGGTTTCCGCCGCCGCTGACTCCTGCTCGACCGCCGGACTGCCGCCCGGGCTGCTGACCGCCTCGCTCCGCATTGGTGTTGCTCCACTGGTCGGCGGGTGGCCGGGCCGACTGCTGCTGTCGTCGCTGTCGCTGGCCGTGCTGTGGGCCGCCCTGCTGGTGATTCGGGCCGCTTCCTGTCGGGTGCTGCCCGCCCCCACCGCGCTGCTGGCCGCCGCCAGTCTGGGGCCACTGGTCGCCTCGCTGCCCGTGGAACTCGCCCTGCTCGACTGGCTGCTGGCCCTGCGGGGAGTGTCCGCCCGCGACACCCTGGCCGCGCGGTTGGCCCCGTGGGCCCGAGTTGGTCGGCGGTCCGTTTCCTCCAGAAGCACCTGGCTGCTGCCCGCCTGACTGACCGGCCTGTGGTGGACTGCCTTGCTGGCGGTGCCAGCGCCGACCCCCCTCCCGTCGCTCGTCGCCCGGGCTTGCCTGGCCGCCCTGCCACTGTGCTCCGCGTCGGGCGTCGTGCCGTCGGCCGCTCTGGCGGGGGACCTGTCCCCGTTCCGCGCGTTGCTGGGCCCGGGCTGGCTGGCGCTCCTCCCGGTCCCGACCCTCGCCCCGTCCACGTCGATATCGGTCCTGGTTACCGTTTCTCATAGCTGTGAACCCGAGTTGCGCGCTACTAACGGACCGCTCCGAAACCCGCCACTACAGACACGGGTAGGAGTTCCACGCACGTTTCGGAGTCAGTTCTGCTTGCCACTGCAACCCGATGATAGGGGAGACCCACCACGGAAGACCCGGTGACCCACGCACAGTGGCCGACAGCGAGCGAACTGGACGGTGCGAACAGCAGAGCAGCCCCCCGGATTCCACAAGCTATCAAATCGCTCCTAAACAAAGTATATCCCCCCAACCTCCCTACGCCCGCTGTGGCAAACGACCCTCCTCCGGCTCCCCCCGATGTGTCAGAGCTCGACGTCGATTCGATAGAACGGAGCGAAGCGGTCGATTACAGCCCGGAGACGGACACGTATCGAGCGTCCTTCGACGGGAACACCGAGTCGGTGAGCATGGCTGTCGTCGCGACGGTCGCGGTCGTCACGCAGACCGGGCCGACGGAGCTACCGACGCTCAACGACGTAATCGACCCCGAGGCCCTCGACAACCTGGTCGAGCGGCGAGACCGCTCCGCCTCGGCGAGCGACGTCCACGTCTCCTTCGAGTACGCCGGCTGTACGCTGACCGTCCACAGCTACGGCATCATCGCGGTCCGCCCGCCCGCAGTGGAGCAGTCGGGCGACGAGCGGGGAGCGGGCAGCGAGTAGGCGGCTTGCTACCGAACGCTTTTGCCCGACGGTGGTGACACTCCGAGCATGAACGTGCTGCTGGGAATCGGGGGCGCCGACGACTCCCTGGACGCCCTCGACGAGACCGTCGCGCGCGCCGTGGACGCGGGCGACGACCTCATGGTCGCGGTCGTGGAGAACCCCGAGAGCGACCGCGTCCCCGAGGAGCTGGTGGACGCCGCCAGGGCCGCACTCGAGGACGCGGGGCTCCCGGTGGACGTCCGCCGCCTCTCCGGAGACCCGGGGAGCGCCATCGTGGAACTCGCGGAGTCCGAGGGGTTCGACCAGGTCGTGCTGGGCGGCGGCCAGCGGAGTCCGATGGGGAAGATACGACTCGGTCACATCTCGGAGTTCGTGCTGTTGAACTCCCGGGTGTCCGTGAAACTGGTGCGATAAGATGGTGGGCGAACGCGTCTACCCCGAGACGGTCGCCGCCGAGTTCCCGCGACCACCCGTCTCGTTCACCGACGGCGAGGGGCGTGCGGTCGAGGTGGGGGCGTACGAGCAACCGGTCCCCCCGGGCGCGGCACCGGCGCACGACGAGAGCGATCCACCACCGGCGGAGAGGGCGTTCGAGGCGGTCGTGGAGATGTACGCCACCTTCGACCCGGCGGACCGCGCCCAGGGCGTGCCACCGGTCGGCGAGACGCGCATCCGGGAGTGGCTCGACACGCTGCTCGCGCGGGAGGGCTTCGACGTGCTGGCGTGGAACGGCGACATCGTGGCCGGCCACGCGACGCTCGTGCCGGACTCGGCGTCGACGTACGAGCTCGCCATCTTCGTCCACCAGGATTACCAGGGCGCGGGCGTCGGCACGCGACTCATCGAGGCGCTGCTCGGTCACGGTCAGGAACACGGCGTGGAGTACGTCTGGCTCACCGTCGAGCGGTGGAACCGGCCGGCGGTCGCGCTGTACGAGAAGGTGGGCTTCGAGACGGCGTCCGCGGAGAGCTTCGAGATGGAGATGTCGATTCGTCTAAACTAAACTGACAGGACGGGCTGGCTGGCGTACAGCAGGACGTACTCGGCGGCCTTCTCGAGAACGTCGCCCGCGTCGCCGCGCAGCCCCTCGCGGGGGATGGCGAGGAAGTCCGCGTCCACGTCGTCCGCGCAGTCGAGGATGACGCTCCCCGGGTGCTGAAGCTTCCGAGACGTGGAGAAGCCGTACGCGATGGAGGAGTCCACGCTGACCTCCTCGGGCGCGAACGACGCTATCTCCGCGAGGAACGTGTTCGTGTCCTCGACGACCTCTTCCTCGGCGACGTTGCCGGCGTCGATGCTCCGCGTGACGGTCTCGCCGAGGACGTACAGCGCGTGCACGTCGGCGCCGTAGCGCTCCGCGACGGCGACGGCGTACTCGACGGCCGTGGCGGAGGCCTCCGTGCCGTCCACCGGGACGAGGACGGTGTCCACTTCGAGGCTCATGGATTGGACTGCGCCGCGGGGCTACTAAAGCGCTCCGCGTGTGGCTTTAAGGTGTCCGGCCCGGAACGACCACCTATGATAGAGACGGTTGTCATCGCGACCGACGGCTCCGAGAGCGTCGGGCGCGCGGTGGACGTGGCCCTCGACGTCGCCACGCGGTTCGACGCCGCGGTCCACGCCCTCTACGTCCTCGAGGAGAGCGAGGTGGAGACCGCGCCCGAGGCGGTCCGCGACGAGATGCACGCGGCCCTCGCGGAGCGCGGCGAGGACGCGGTGGCGAAGGTGGCCGAGGCGGCAGAGAAGAACGTCACGACGGCGGTCCGCGAGGGGCGGCCACCCGCGGAGATTAGCCAGTACGCCCGGGACGTGGACGCGGACGTGGTCGCCACCGGGACCCGGGGCCGGCACGGCGAGAACCGCTTCTTCATCGGGAGCGTCGCCGAGCGCGTCGTTCGGACCTGCCCGGTTCCCGTGCTGACGGTCCGCCAACTCGAGGCAGAGACCTAACAGGAGATTTATTCCGGTTCCGCGAAGAGTTCTGCGACGATGCCCTCCACGAACCGACGCCGCTTTCTCGCGACCGCGGGTGCCGCCAGCGTCGCCGCACTCGCCGGCTGTAACGCGCTGGGGAGCGGCCACCCCGAGGTGAACACCGGGAGTGGCCTGAGCGAGGACACGAGCCAGGCCCTCGAGAACGACGCCGTCTACCTCGCGGGCGACACCGACGACCTGCCGACCCCACCGAACATCGCAGAGACCCTCGAAGACGCGGACGCCGTGCTCGCCACCCCGAGTGCGGACCGGGCGACCCTCGTACAGGCGTTCCGCACGCACAGGCCCGTGGCGTTCGCGACGGGGAGTGGCTTCGACGCGATGGTGGGGCTGCTTGAGAGCGTCCGCCAGGAGTACACGTTCGGCGTCGAGGCGGTCCGGGCACGCCCCGTCAGCGTGGTCGTGGCGGTACCGGGGAACGAGACCGTCGAGACGTACACGTTCGTCGACGAGGGCGGCTGGGACGACCCGGTCCTCGACCCGCTCGGCTGGGCGCTCGTCGGGCGCGTCCCCGAGTGCGAGACGTTCGTCCCGGAGTCATCGGCGGACGAGCTGTACGACTACGCGGGTGCCACGAACGTCGTCGGTCGCCTCGACGAGGGGGAGGCCTACGCGTCCCGGACGGTCGCGTCGGTCAGCCACCAGGACACCGGCCAGTACGTCCGCCTGCGGACGACGCTGCACGCCGAGGCGAACGACGGGTTCGCCGTCGAGGATGGCGTGAGGGAGGCGGACTTCCCGGACGACCAGCGCCTCCACGACGTCTTCCCGAACGCGCACACGCGAAACGGCGTGCAGGTCGCGAACGTCTCGGACACGACCCGGAGCACGTTCGAAATCGAGTTGACGCCTAAGAACGCGCGTGCAAGGAGCGCGCTCACCGGCTGTGGCGGCCTGCAGACGGAGGGGAGCATCGCCTACGACCACCGGACCAGTTTCCAGTGGAAGCGCGACGACCTGCTCGGTGCCGACCGCCACTACGGTGGCGGGACGGGTCGCGGCGAGTGGCACCTCGGAACCTGAGCGGCGACTGTTCGCCCCCAATCGCGGGGTTCTTTGCGCGTCCGGCCCACCTGCCGGTATGGAAGACTGGGTCATCGAGGACGAGGGCTTGCCGCTCGAACGCAAGTCACTGCTGCCCGGAAAGGGCTTTTTCGTCCCGGACGACGTCCGCGAGGAGCAGAAGGACCGGGAGATCAGAGAGCGCATCGAGGGCGCGAACGTCGTCGTGGTGGCGGACCCCGACGCCGACGGCCTGGCGTGTGCGGCCACCATCCGCGAGGTGTACGGCGAGGCGGCGCTCGTGCCCGCCGGCCCCCACGAGATCGAGGACGGCCTGCGCCGCGCTGCTGAGTTCGGCGCCGACGATTGTCGCATCTTCGTCTGCGACCTCTGCCCGGACAAGTTCCGGTACGTCGACGACGAACTCGCGTACGCCGTCGAGCACGCCAGTGAGGTCCGGTGGTTCGACCACCACCAGTGGACCGAGGAGACGGCCGACGCCGTCCGCGATGCGGGCGTCGACCTCGTCGTCGGCGACTCCGAGGAGGAGTGCACCGCCGACGTCGCGGTCCGGAGCCTCGACGGGGACGTCCCGGAGTACCTCCGTGAACTCGCCGTCGTCACCCGTGACCACGACCTCTGGCTGAAGGAGGACCCCCGCAGCGACGATCTGGCGGACTACTCCTACTGGACGGACGCCGAGGAGTACATGGACACCGTCCAGGAACACGGCGCCGACCTCCCCGAGGACGTCCTGGAGTTCCTCGCGGAGCGCCGCGTCGAGAAGAACGACCTCATCGACCGGGCGGTCGCCCGCGCGGCGATGAAGGAGATCGACGAGTGGACGGTCGGCGTCACGTACGGCCGCTGCTCGCAGAACGAGGTTGCCGAGGCGCTCCGCGAGCAGGGCGCCGACGCCGCTGTCGTCGTCAAGCCCTCCGGGAGCGCGAGCATTCGCGGCACCGAGGGCTTCGAGCGCGCCCACGAGGTCGCCCGCCAGGTCAACGGCGGCGGTCACCCGAAGGCCGCGGGCTGCAAGCCCGACATCTACGAGGACATGATGGACTACGCGAACCACTGGACCTCCCAGGGCGCGACGACCAAGCAGGTCATCCTCGACGCGTTCCGCAACCTCGAGGACGAACCGGCCGACGACTAGCCCGCCGCGTTTATCCGGACACCAGCCGTCGCCCGGGGTATGAGCCTCGACTTCGATGCTGGCCGTCCCGTCGTCGGGATGGTCCACCTCGACGCGCTCCCCGGCGCCCCGGGGTTCGACGGCGACCGGGAAGCCATCAGGGATGCCATGCTGCGGGACGCACGTCGCCTCGAATCGGGCGGCGTGGACGCTCTCATGCTGGAGAACTTCGGCGACGCGCCGTTCTACGCCGACGACGTCCCCAAACACGTCGTGGCGTCGATGGCCGCGCTCGCCGCCGACCTGCGCCGCGAGACGAATCTCCCCCTCGGCGTCAACGTACTCCGGAACGACGCCGACGCCGCCGTCTCCGTCGCGGCCGCGGCCGGCGCGCAGTTCGTGCGCGTGAACGTCCACGCCGCCGCGCGCCTCACCGACCAGGGCATCGTCACCGGCGCGGCGGCCGAGACGGTCCGCCTCCGCGAGCGCCTCGGCGCGGATGTCTCGATTCTCGCCGACGTCGACGTGAAACACTCCGCCCCACTCGCGGAGCGACCGCTCTCCGAGGAGGTCGCGGAATTAGTCGAGCGCGGCTGGGCCGACGGCCTCGTCGCCAGCGGCAGCGGCACCGGCCACGCGACGAGCCTCGACCACCTCCGGAACGTGGTGGCGGCCCGCGACGAACTCGACACGGACGCCTCGGTGTTCGTCGGCAGCGGCGTGACAAGGGAGACGGTCGGCGAGGCACTGGACGTCGCGGATTGCGTCATCGTCGGCACGGCGCTGAAGGAGAACGAGGAGACGACCGCATCCGTCGACGAGCAGCGCGTCCGGCGCCTCGTCGAGGAAGCCCGCTAGTCGGGGAGGTCGTCACGGACAGCGAGCGCACCCCGTGCGCCCGCCGCAGTACAGTTCTGCGCGGCGGCCGCGGCGGCCGTTTCTCCCGCTGCTTCTGCCGGTCTGTCGCCGAGCAGCCACGCGTGAATCAGCGCCGCGGTGAACGCGTCGCCGGCGCCGGTGGTGTCCACGACGGCGCGCTCGTGGGCGTCGACCTGGACCACCTCGCCGTCGCCGAGGTACGCGCCGTCACTTCCCACAGTCACAGCGACCCGGTCGGCGCCCGCACGGGACAGCGACTCGACGGCCGCGCTCGGGTCGCAGTCCAGATAGGAGCGCGCGGCCACCTCGTTCGTGACGAACAGGTCCGCGGCCGTCGCCGCTGCGTCGATGGTCTCGCGGGTCGCGCCCCGGCCTTCGAGTTCCGAAATCGGGCCGGCGAGGTCGAACGCGAGCGCCGCAATCTCGCCGGTCTGTCGCATCTCTACAAGATCACGGACGACCACGTCGGGGGCGTATGCGCTCGTGAACACGCAGTCTGCGTCTCGACAGCGCTCTCGGTCGGCGTCCGTGAGTCGGAGTTGCGGGACGCTGTCGCCGCCCGCGACGATCATCCGGTCGCCGTCAGGACCGCGGAGAATCAGGCAGTACGAGGACTCGTCGTCGCCTCGGCGGACGCCCGACACGTCGACGCCCCAATCGGCCAGCGAAGCGAACACGCGGTCGGCCGCGTCGTCGTCACCGACCCGGGAGACGACGCTCGCGTCGTGGTCGAGCGCCGAGAGCGCGCAGGCGACGTTCGCGGCCACGCCGCCTGCGCGCTCTTCGTAGTCGCGGACGAACGCGCCGCCGTCGGGTTCCGGGAGATTCGAGAGGCCGTAGACGCGGTCGAGCACCGCGCTCCCGACGGCGACGACGGTGGCCATCAGCGCTCCCCGGCCACCCACTTCTCGGAGTACGCGGTGCCACAGGAACAGTAGACGTAGGCGTGGATGACGTCGCCCTCGGCGTAGAGTCCGCCGACCTCATCGTTCTGGGCCTCCGCGAAGGAGAAGACGAACTCGGCGTGATGGTCCTCGGAGTCGTCGTCGGCCGCCGGGCAGTCCCCGCCGACGAGGTCCGCGTCGACCTGGCCGGGGTTGTCCATCGCTGTCGAGCCGAACTCCATCGCGGCCATCCCCGTGATCGTCTGGAAGACGCTGCGGCCGCGTTCACCGTCGACGACGAGGATGACGCCCTCCCCGACGCGCTCGGCGTCGTCACGGTCGGCGAGTGAGTCGACGTCTGAGACGTAGGATTCGGAGAGGTAGAGCGCGACGTGGTCGGTTCGGTCGCCGGCGAGATAGGCGTCGTAGTCGCTCACGACACCGGGTACGCGACCGCCGCGAAAAAGCGTGGCGTTACTCAGGCTTCGGCCGCTTCCTCGTCGGCCTCCTCGTCCTCGCCCTCACCGTAGAGGGAGGCGACGGACTCGTCGCCGCGCTCGGCGACGGCGACGTTGAGCTGGACGGTGGCGTCGGAGACTTCCTTCCCGCGGACGCTGACGCGCTTGCGCTCGCCGTCGGTGGTCGGCTTGAAGCCGGGGCCCCCCGACAGCAGGACGTCCTGCAGTCCGGCGCCGTCGACGTCCGGGCGCATCGGTCGGCCGGCGGCGTCGCTGCCGCCGGTGATCTCGACGGTGTAGCCGTCGAGGCCGACTGCCTCGCCGTCGACCTCGTCACCGATGTCGAGACCGAGGAAGCGGTTCGCGTCCTGTCCGTCTACCTCGCGCTGGTAGGTTCGCCCCGACTCGGGGTCGGCGACGACGACCTGGAACGTAGCCATGCGTGAAACGAGTCGGGCGCTATTCAAAAACCCGTCGAAGCGACCGAGCAGCGACGCTGACGCGCTTCCCGGGAGAATCCGGCTTCGAGGCGGTAGGAGCGAGCAGGCGACCCGGCGGTTCGCAGGGCGATGGTCGCACTACCGCTGACGCCCTGCGGCCGAATTCAGTGCATAGTCCGGGTTGGTCCCGCTCTCGTACTTGAACCTGCGCAGGAACCAGGCGGTGGAACAGCCGTCAACGGCCAGCATCCGCAAGCGAGCGGTCCAACGGACCCGAGCGAAGCGGTTCACTGCGCGAACGAGCGAAGCGAGGGAGCGCAGGCCGACGACTGAGGGATGCGAAGCGGACCGAAGGAGGAGTGCTTTTAGTGCAGGTTTTACCGAGTGAGGCGGCCGGAGGCCGCCGAGCGCAGCGTAAAACGTGCGTCAGAACGGGTAGTCCCGCTCCTCGCGCTGCACGCTGATCCACTTCTGCTCGGTGAACTCTTCGAGAACCGCTTCGCCGTTGTAGCGGCCCATGCCGGAGTCGCCGACGCCGCCGAAGGGGACGTGGGGTTCGTCGTTGATGGGCTGGTCGTTGATGTGAATCATCCCGGTGTCGATGCGGTCGGCGATGTCGCGGGCGCGCCCGACGTCGCCCGAGTGGACGGAGCCGGAGAGGCCGTAGTCAGTCGAGTTGGCCATCTCGACGGCCTCGTCGTCGTCCGAGAACGGGATGACCGGAGCGACCGGGCCGAAGTGCTCGTTGCACGCGGCGGCCATGTCGTTGGTGGCGTCCGAGAGGACCGTGGGTTCGACGACGAGGCCGTCGTGGCCGCCGCCGGTTTCGACGGTGGCGCCTGCGTCGACCGTCTGCTCGACGAAGTCGAGGATCTGGTCGCGCTGGGACTCGTCGATGATGGGGCCGACCACGGTCTGGGGTTCGTGGGCAGTCCCAGTCGGGAGTTCCTCGGCGCGTTCGGTGAGTCGGTGGACGTACTCGTCGTAGACGTCCTCGTGGACGAGGTGGCGGTTGACGGAGATGCAGACCTGCCCGGAGTGGAGGAAAGAGCCGAAGACGCCGCCGTCGATGGCGCGGTCGAGGTCTGCGTCCTCGGTGACGATGTGGACGTTGTTGCCGCCGAGCTCCATCGCGGGCGTCGCGAGGTTCGTGGCGGCGGTGCCGGCGACCTGCTTGCCGACCTCAGTGGAGCCAGTGAACGCGACGACGTCGGCCTCGGGGTGGCCGGCGATGCGGTCGCCGACCTCCGACCCGTGGCCGGTGACGACGTTGAGCACGCCCTCGGGGAGGCCGGCGGCCTCGAACAGTTTGGCGAGCAGCAGGCCGCCCGTGACGGGTGTGTTCGTCGCGGGCTTCAGGACGACGCTGTTGCCGGTGGCGATGGCGGGGGCGACGGCGCGGATGGAGAGGTTCAGCGGGAAGTTCCACGGGGAGATGACGCCGACGACGCCCTTCGGTTCGCGGACGACGATGTTCTCCTTGCCCGCGACCGTGGAGTCGCGGCGGTCGCCGGACATCCGCGTGGGGAAGGAGGCGGCCTCGCCCGTGATGCCGACGGAGGTGTAGAACTCCGCCATCCCCTTCGTGCGCGTCGACCCGGACTCGGCGGCGAGGAGGTCGAGAATCTCGTCGCGGTTCTCCTTGAGGAGGTCGCGTGCGGTCCGGACGACGGAGGCTCGCTGCTGGGGCGGGCGGGAAGCCCACTCGTCCTGCGCGGCGGCGGCCGCCTCGTAGGCGGCGTCGACGTCGCCAGTGGTGCCCGCGGGCACCTCGGCGAACTGCTCGCGCGTCGACGGGTCCTCGACGGAGATGGTGTCGCCGTCGTCGGGTGCGACGTACTCGCCGTCGATGTACTGTGCGGTCCAGTCGACGTCGGTGAGGTCGAGGTCGGACATCGGTGTGGGCTTGGATGTCCACGCTCGTAACGTTACCCCAATCGCCCCACCCGAGTGTTGAAGCCGCGGGACATCGTAGGTGCCGACGATGGACCGCGAAGTCCTCATGCTGCACCTGCGACAGGCGTTCGGCGGAACGGCAGCCGAGCGGCGCACGGTCGCACGGGCGGCGGGGGACCTCGTGGACGCGGGAAAACTGGAGGGTGACCTCGACGTGGAGTTGACGGCAGAGGTGGTCCTCGAACACCTCTCGGACGCGCCGCGGGGGACGCCCGCGGAGCGCTGGAACTGGTGGATGGGCGCCCTGGAGGCGTCCCACGGCGGCTACCGCCAGTTCCGCGTGACGGCGTGGGACGGGGAGGCGTGACCGGCTACCGGTAGGACTGGAGGAACGCCCGGTCGACCTCGTCGAACGACAGCGTCCGGCCGCCGTGGGTGCTGACGAACGCCGACGCGTCGCTGTCGTCGGAGAACGGGACGAGTTCCGTGCCCATGCCGCCGTGGACGCGGCTGCCGGCGACGTACGTCAGCGTCTCGGCGTCGCCGAACGTGTCTGCGGCGGTGTGCGTGCTGATGTACTGCTGTCCCTTGCGCTCGGTGAGGTCGTAGTCCACCGCCGAGTAGTCCGTCACGTAGACCGCTTCGGCGGTCCACCCCTGCTGCTCGCGCGCGAGGTGGTACGGGAACAGGCCGACGGCGAGCGTGTGGAACCACGCGGGGTTGTCGTGACCCTCCGGACTGTTGTCGGCGTAGAACACCTGGCCGTTCGGCCCGAAGTGCTCGCCGATGAGCATCCCGCCCTGGTCGTCGGACTTGCCGCCCGAGAGGTCGATAGGGCCCGGTTTCGGGCCCGAGTCGTCACTCCCGGAGGCACCGCCGAGGGCGGTACAGCCGGCGATCGCGGTCGTGAGCGTTGCAACACCGGTCGCGACGAACGTGCGACGAGTTGGGTATCGTGTCATATTCGGGGAGACGGCAGGCCGCCGGAGGTCAGACCGACCGGCGGCGGAACGCGAGCACCGCGCCGGCGACGGGCAGGACGATCCAGGCTGCGAGCGCGGCGAGCAGGACGGGCGTCGTCAGGCCGGTGCCGGTGAGCACGCCCGCGATGCCCCCGGCTGTGGTGGAGACGCCGCGCAGCACGAACACGCGGAAGAGGTCCGCGGGGTTCGCGAGCACGGCGGCGCCGACGACCCACTCGGGGAGGTCGAGGGTCGCGACGAGGCCGAGCGCGACGAGGTCGTGGACGAGCACGAACCACACCCACGCGGCGAGCGCGGCGCCGAGCGCGTGGGTCTTCTCGCTGGCGAGCGTGGACGCGAGGACGCTCACTCCGAGGAACGCGAGCGCAGTGGCGACTGCCGTGAGGACGACGCTCGCGTACGAGCCGACCACGCCGACGCCAGCGAACCGGACGAGGAGCGCGCCACCGACGGCGAAGCCGACGAGCATCCCGCCGCCGAGCGCGGCCGCCCGCCCGAGATACGTCCCGACGACGACGGCGGCGTTCGACAGCGGGAGCGCGAGCAGCATCTCCAGGGAGCCGCTCTCGTCGGCGCCGACGATGGTGTCGAAGCCGACCGCGAGCGCGGCCAGCGGCACGACGTAGACGCCGAGCTGCGCGAAGCTCGCGAGAACGGCGGCCACCCGCGTGGGGCCAACCGCGGAGCCGCCGAGGAAGACGAGCGCGACCGAGAACAGCGCGAACAGCACCGCGACGCCGAGCGCCCAGCGCCGCCGGACCGCGAGACGGTACTCCCTGACGGCGACGAGACCGGTGTCGACGGCGGCCGCGCGGAGCGCCGACACCGACCCGGTGCCGGTCCGGGCCTCGGTCTCGAGTCCGAGTTCGACGCCGGC
>Ga0136562_100674_pt1 | contig 12326 bp, 9 predicted proteins | sample AntCluMetagen312_FD_104784 | JGI IMG/M metagenome (GOLD analysis project Ga0136562, IMG submission 104784) | Saline lake microbial communities from Club lake, Antarctica - Metagenome #312 | ecosystem: Environmental > Aquatic > Non-marine Saline and Alkaline > Saline | place: Antarctica: Club lake...
CGCCGAGTTCCTGCCCGAGCGTCGCCGCGTGCAGCGGCCCCGCACCGCCGCTGGCCACCATCACGAAGTCACGCGGGTCGTGCCCGCGCCGGATGCTCACCTGCTTGAGGGCGTTGGCCATGTTCGAGTTCACGACCTGGAGGACGCCGTGGGCAGCCTCGCGGACGCTCGTGCCGAACTCGTCGGCCAGCGGTTCGAGCGCGCTGCGGGCCGCCTCGGTGTCGAGGGTCATCTCGCCGCCGAGGAAGTAGTCGGGGTTGAGGCGGCCCGTGAGTAGGTCGGCGTCCGTGACCGTGGGTTCGGTCCCTCCGCGCCCGTAGCACGCCGGGCCGGGGGCGGCGCCGGCGCTCTTCGGGCCGACGTTGATGGAGCCGCCCTTGTCCACCCACGCGATCGAGCCGCCGCCGGCGCCGATCTCGACGATGTCGACGACGGGGATCATCAGGGGGTAGCCCTCCTCGTTGGACGAGGATTCGAGCCAGTAGTCCGTGTCGATGGTCACCTCGCCGTCCTGGACGAGCGACGTCTTCGCGGTGGTGCCGCCCATGTCGAAGCTGACGACGTCGGGTTCGTCGATCTGTTCGCCGACGCGTGCCGCGCCGTAGACGCCGCCGACGGGGCCGCTCTCGACCATCTCGACCGGTCTGCGGCGTGCCTGCCCGAAGCTCGCCGTCCCGGCGTTGGACTTCATCGCGTAGGTGTTGCCCGCGAACGACTGGTCGGCGAGTCGCTGTTCGAGCGTGCTCAGGTAGTCGTCGGCGATGGGGCGGACGTAGGAGTTCAGCACCGCGGTGTTGGTGCGCTCGTACTCGCGGTACTCCTTGGTGAGTTCGTGGGAGAGCGTGACGTAGGCGTCCGGGTGGACCTCGGCGATGAGCTCCCGGGTTCGGCGCTCGTGGTCGGGGTGCTGGTAGCTGTGGAGGTAGCTCACCGCGATGGTGTCGAAGCCCTCCTCGCGCAGGCCGCGGGCGGCCTCGCGGACCGCGTCCTCGTCGAGCGGGGTGAGGACGTCGCCGGTCTGGTCGACCCGCTCGGGTATCTCCCGACGGTGGCGACGGGGGACGAACGGCTCGGGCTTCTGGTACTGGTAGTTGAACATGTCCGGGCGGTTCGCCCGGGTGATGTCGAGGACGTCTCGGAACCCCTCGGTGGTGAGCAGCGCGGTGTCCTCGCCGTCCCGCTCCGTGATGGCGTTGATGACGACGGTGGTGCCGTGGACGAACTGGTCGAGCGCACCGGGGTCGAGGTCGCTCTTCGCGAGGCTGTCGACGACGCCGTCCGCGAAGTTCGCGGGCGTCGTGGACGCCTTCTCGAGGGTGAGCGCCCCGTCCTCGACGGCGACGAGGTCGGTGAACGTCCCCCCGATGTCGACGGCGACCCGGGTGGTATTCTCTGCCATGATAGATACCAAAACGCCACTCCTAATAAACTTATTGTGCATTAAAGGCCCTGACACCGAACGAAAAGCAAAGATAGTGGAACGTTTCGTCAAATAATCTGCGGGTCGCGGAGGAGGTCGGCGGGGCGGGGACGGGGGTGGCCGGCGTGGCAGCGGGGATGACAGATACTGGGTGCTGCCACGCCATCCGGGTCGGTGCTCAGTCCCTGCGGCCGCGCCGCTCGGCGAAGGAGACGCCGTCGGGCAGCGCTGCGGTCACCTCCTCGCGCTTCTCGCCCGGGTCGTGGAGACACCGCGTCAGGTGGCCGGGTTCCACTTCGACCAGTTCGGGCTCCACGGCGTCACAGGCCTCGAACCGCCGGTGACAGCGCGGGTTGAACGGACAGCCGCTCGGGGGGTTCTGCGGGTCCGGCGTCTCTCCCTGGACCTCCACGGCCGTCGGCTTCAGATCCTGCTCGTGGCTCTCGACGACCGGAATCGCGGAGAGCAACTGCTCCGTGTACGGGTTCAGGGGGTTCTCGAACAGCACCTCGCTGTCGGCGACCTCCATGAAGTTGCCGAGGTACATCACGCCGATGCGGTCGGCGACGTTCTTCACGAGGCTGAGGTCGTGGCTGATGAGCAGGTAGGTCAGCCCGAGTTCGTCCTGGAGGTCGTCGAGCAGCGAGATGACCTTCGCCTGCACGCTCACGTCGAGGGCGCTCGTCGGTTCGTCGAGCACGACGAACTTCGGTTCGACGGCGAGCGCCCGCGCGATGGCGACCCGCTGCTTCTGTCCCCCGGAGAGCGCGCTCGGGTAGCGGTGCCGGAACTCCACGGGGAGGTCGACCTTCCGGAGCAGTTCGGCGACCCGGTCGCGGCGCTCGGCCTTCGTGCCGACCCCGTGGACGTCCAGGGGCTCCTTCACGATGTTCCCGATGCGCCGCCGGGGGTTCAGCGACGACGATGGGTCCTGGTAGACGACCTGGACGTCGCGGCGGAGTCGCCGCAGCTCCTTCCCCTGCAGGTCGGTCACGTCCCGCCCGTCGAACGCTATCGTCCCGCTCGTCGCGCCGTACAGCCGCGCGACGGTCTTCCCGAGAGTGGTCTTTCCGCAGCCGGACTCGCCGACCACCGCGAACGTCTCGCCCGGGAAGACGTCGAAGCTGACGCCGTCGACGGCCTTCACGTGGGACTTCGAGCGCCTGATGACACCCTCGCTGACCGGGTAGTACTTCCGCAGGTCGCGGACCGAGACGAGCGGCTCCGCGGCCGGTTCGTCGGCGCGGTGGACGGCCCCGTCGGCCGTCGCGTTCGCTGCGTCGCTGTCCAACTCGGTCCCGTCGGGCGTGTCGGCGCTCATTGGTTCCCTCCTGTCCCGGCTTCCGCCGGCACCGTGTCCTCCTCGTCGTCGCTGTACGTCGCCTCGTCGGCGGCGATGGCCGCGGCGTCCTCGAACTCCATGCCGTCCTCGTAGAGGTGGCACGCGACCGTCCGGTCGTCGCCGATCTGGTAGTCCTCGACCGGTTCGACGTCGCAGGTTCCCTCCATCGCCGCGGGGCACCGCGGGTGGAACCGGCAGCCCGAGGGCGGGTCTGTGTAGTCCGGAATCTGGCCGTCGATGCCGGTGCCGTCGAAGCCCGTGAGCTTCGGGATGCTGTCGAGCAGGCCGCGCGTGTACGGGTGGAGCGGCGCGTCGAATATCTCCTCCGTGCGCCCAACCTCCACGATTTCGCCGGCGTACATGATGCAGATGCGGTCCGCTATCTCCCGGGCGACCCCGAGGTTGTGCGTGATGTACAGCATCGAGAGGTTCCGCTCCTCGACGCGCTCTCTGAGCAGGTCTAGGATCTGGTTCTGGACGGTGACGTCGAGGGCCGTCGTCGGCTCGTCCGCGATGAGGAACTCGGGGTCGTTGATGAGCGCCATCGCGACGATGACGCGCTGGCGCATCCCGCCCGAGAGTTCGACGGGGTAGCGGTCGAGGGTCCCCTCGGGGTCCGGAATCCGCATCCGTTCGAGCAGTTCGGCGCTGCGCTCCCGGATCTCCTCGCGGTTGTCGCGGCGACCGAGCAGGTTCTTCAGGACCTCCCACCAGGACGCGCTCTTCCCGCCGCTGTACGTGGCCACGTCGGCCATCATCGACCCGACGGGGTAGACCGGGGAGAGGTAGGTCATCGGGTCCTGGAATATCATGCTCATCTCATCGCCTTTCACGCGTTCGTGCGCGTCGGCGTCGGTGAGCAGGTCGGTGCCCCTGTAGCGTATCTGGCCGGCCGTGATGTCGCCGGGCGGCCGCGGGAGCGTCCCCATGATGGAGCGCGCGGTCACCGACTTCCCGCAGCCGGTCTCGCCGACGAGCGCGACCGTCTCGCCCTCGCCGACGGTGAGGTCGACGCCGTCCAGGACGTGGTGGCGACCCTCGTACGTGTCGAAGGACACCGTGAGGTCGTCGACCTCGAGGATGTTCCCCGACATCACTGTACCTCCACGTCGAACATGTCACGCAGCCCGTCGCCGAGGAAGTTGAACCCGAGCACGATGAGGAAGATGGCGAGCCCCGGGAACGTGGAGTACCACCACTGGCCGGGCATGTAGTCCCGCCCCTGGCTGACCATCGTCCCCCACTCTGGCGTCGGCGGCTGTGCCCCCAGTCCGAGGAACCCGAGCGCGGACGCCACGAGGATGGCGTACCCCATGTCGAGGCTCATCTTCACCGTGATGGGTGCGAGCACGTTCGGGAGGATGTCCCGGAAGATGGTGCGCGTCGACGTCGCGCCGACGCCGCGGCTGGCCTCGACGTACGTCTCCTTCTTCACCGAGAGCACCTCGCCGTACGTGAGGCGGGCGTACCACGGCCACCAGACGGCGGCGATGGCGAGCATCGAGTTCGTCAGGCTGGCCTCCAGTGCGACGCTCACCGAGAGCGCGAGCACCAGCGGCGGGACGGAGAGGAACACGTCGGTGACGCGCATCAGCGTCATGCCGACCCCGCCGCCGAGGTAGCCGGCGACCAGCCCCACCGGGACGCCGATTGAGACGGCGGCCGCGAGCACGACCACCCCGATCTTCAGCGACAGGCGCGTGCCGAACAGGACCCGGCTGAAGATGTCGCGTCCGGCCTGGTCGGTGCCGAAGAGGTGTTCAGTGCTCGGCGGCTCGAACTTCTGGTCGAAGTGGACCGCCGGCTCGCCCCCGTAGCCGGCGTCGTGGGGGAACGGCGCGATCCACGGCGCGAACACGGCGATGAAGACGAAACTCAGGATGAGCCCGAGTCCGAGGACGGACATCGGGTTCTGGCGGAAGCGGTACACGATCCGGTCGAGGTCGCCCAGGCGGCGCGCGAGCGTGCTCTCGGCAGCGTCGCCGGCCGTCGATTCGGTGTCACTCATTCGGAATCACCTTCGTGCCACACGCGCGGGTCGAAGAAGCCGTAGAGGACGTCCACGGCGAAGTTCACGATCAGGAACGCCGCCCCGACGACGAGCGTCACGCCGACCATCGCGTTGATGTCCTTCTGGAGGATGGCCTCGACGCCGTAGGACGCCATCCCGGGCCAGGAGAACACGATCTCGACGACGAACGCCGAGCCCAGCAGGAAGCCGTAGTCCAGCCCGATGATGGTGAGCGTCGACGCGAAGGACTTCCGGAGCACGTACTTGTAGGCGATGAGCCGGTTCGGGATGCCGTGGGTGCGCAACCCCTCGACGTAGTCCTTCTCGTACTCCTCGATGAAACTCGACCGCGTCATCCGCGCGATGTCCGCTATCGGCGCGAGCGAGAGCGTGATTGCAGGCAAGATCAGGTGCTGGCCGGCGCTCACGAACGCGGGGAGGTTGGCTGCGAGCAGGCTGTCCACGAGCAGCAGCCCCGTCGTCTCGACGGGCATCGGACTGACGTCGCCGATGCGGCCCGTGGCCGGCAGCAGCCCGAGCTGGAACGCGATGAGCAGCTGCAGCAGGATGCCTGCCCAGAACGGCGGCAGCGAGACGTTGAAGAAGGAGAACAGCCGGCTCCCGTTGTCCGGCCACTTGTCCTTGTGCTGGCCCGCGACGACGCCCAGCGGCACGCCGACGAAGATGGCGATGAGCATGGCGAGCGTCGTCAGCTCGAACGTCGCGGGGAAGTACTCCAGGAGGTCCGTCGCGACGTTCCGCTCGGAGATGAGCGACTGCCCGAGGTCGCCCTGGACGAGCCCCGCCATGTAGTCGATGTACTGGACCCAGATCGGGTCGTTCAGCCCCATCTGCTCGCGGAGCCGCTGGACGGCCTCGTCGGTCGCGCGGGGACCCAGGGCGAGCCTGGCGGGCCGCCCTGGAATCACGCGAGCGAGGGTGAAGATGAGCACCGAGAGCCCGACGAACATCGGAATCGTCGAGAGCCCGCGTTTGATCAGGTAGTCTCTGTAGCCCATACGGCGGTTTAGCCCTGGTAGTAGCGGTGGAAGGTCTGACGGTAGCCCGTGATGCCGTTGTCCTTGAACCCCTTCACGCTGGTCGCGAGCGCGTTGCGGGTGGCCTGGTTCATCACGAACAGCGCGGGGGCGTCCTCGGCGATGAGCCGCTGGGCCTCCTCGTAGATGGGGATGCGGTCCTCCTGGCTGACCGTACGGCGGCCCTCCGTGAGGAGCTGGTCGACCTCGTCGTTCTGGTACCACGCGGCGCTCGTCCACGACCCGTGGGAGTCACTGTGCCACGCGGGGTAGAGGAACGTATCCGGGTCCGCGTAGCTGAACGAGAGGTAGATGGCGAGCATGTCCGGCGTGGACTCCTTGCTCGAGGCCATCTCGGTGATCTTCGACCACGGCGCCTTGTTGACGGAGACCGACGCGCCGAGCTCCTGGAGGTTCGACTGGAGCAACAGCCCCATGTTCTGCTCGACGGTGAGCCCGGAGACGTACGTGTAGTTGAGGTCCAGGTCGCTCGCCGAGTAGTCGGACTGGTCGAGTTCCGCCTGCGCCGCTTCGAGGTCCTTCCCGTACGTCGGCAGGTCCTCGGTGTGGCTCCACATCGCCGACGGGAGCGGGCCCTGGAGGTGGTCGGAGTCGCCCGACATCACGTCGTTGAGCGCGGCCTCGTAGTCGAAGGCGTAGGAGATGGCGCGCCGGACGTGGACGTCGTTCAGCGGCTCCCGCTGGGTGTGCATGTAGACGTAGAACGGGTTGAACGTCGCCTTCGCGTGCACCCTGACCCCGTCGGAATCCGCGAGGTCGTTGTACGTCTGGAGTGGGAGCCACTGGTCGGACATCTGGGCGCCCTCCCGCATGCGGCCGGCCGCGGTCGCCGCCTCCTGGACCATCTCCGTCGTGACGACCTCGTAGCCGTTCTGGTCGTGGGGGAACGTCCCCCACCAGTCGTCGTGGCTCTCGATGACGATCTCGCGCTTGCGGTCGCGGTTCGTGAGTTCGTAGGGGCCGCTGCCGGCGTCGTTCTCTTCGAGCCACGCGGTGCCGTAGTCGCCGTTGTCGCCGTACTGCCCGTCGCTCTTCGCGTGTTCCTCGATCTGTTTCTGGTTGACGATGTAGAGGAACGGCAGCGTGTAGAGGAACGGCGCGAACACGTCGTCCGTGGTCATCCTCACGGTGGTCTCGTCGACGGCCTCGACGTTCTCCGGGGAGAGGACGCCCGACCACATCCACGAGAAGCCGTTGCCCATGTCCATCATGCGCTGGACAGAGTACTTCACGTCCGACGCGGTGACCTGGTCGCCGTTGTGGAACGTCGCGTCGCCGTTGAGGTTGAACGTGTACGTCCGACCGTCCTCGGAGACGGAGTAGCTCTCGGCGAGCCAGCTCTGGAGCTCCGGCGGCGTCGTGTCCGAGTAGTACAGCAGCGGGTCGTAGACGTTGTGGAGCAGGATGGTCTCCAGGTTGTCCGACCCCTTCATCGGGTCGAGCGAGCTCGGGGTGACCGTGGTGACGTAGTTGAACTCCGTCCCGTCCTGGTTGCCCGAGGTGGTCCCGTCGCCACCGGCTGTCGTTTCGGTCGTATTGTTACCTGATTCGTTCGTCGTCGCGTCTGTTTCCTGATTGCCGGTACAACCCGCGAATATCGCGCCGACGCTGGCTGCACTCCCGTATTTCAGGAACGACCGGCGGCTGAATCCGTCATTGTTACTGCGACCCATGATACCCACCTCCAACCCCGTCAGACTTAGTTCTACTGCATAGATGTACCTATTCGAACTCTAAAATTTACTTTACGTTCTACCAGCTTTCGTTTTGGACACGATTCGGGTGGACAGACACACGAATTAGAGCTTCTCGGGGAAAGCAATTTATACAATTGAACGAAACGAGTAGTCGTGACACGTGATACCAACACACAGCGCGTCGCGGTCGACATCGGTGGCACGTTCGTCGACGCCATCACGTTCGACCGCGAGACCGGCGCTGTCGAACTCGAGAAAGCCGCAACGACACCGGACCAACCGTCGAACGGCGTTCTCGACTCCGTCGACAAGGTCGGCGCCGACCTCCCGACCACGGAGGCGTTCGTCCACGGCACCACGCTCGGCCTCAACGCTGTCCTCGAACGCGACGGCGCGCGCACGGGAATCATCACCAACGAGGGGTTCACCGACGTCCACGAGATCGGGCGCACGAACCTCGAACGCGACTCGATGTACGACATCAACTACCAGAAGCCCGAGTCGATGGTGCCCCGACGGCGACGCCTCGGCGTCCCCGGCCGCCTCGACGCGGACGGGGCGGTTGTCGAGGAACTCGACGAGGACGCGGTACGGGACGCCGCCGCGGAACTCGTTGAGGAACGCGACGTCGACGCCATCGCCATCTGTTTCCTCCACTCTTACCAGAACGGCCAGCACGAACGGGCGGCCGCCGACGTCGTTCGTGAAGCCCACCCGGACGTCAGCGTCTCCGTCTCCAGCGACATCACTGGCGAGTACCGCGAGTACGAGCGCACGAGCACCGCCGTCCTCGACAGCTACATCAAACCCATCTTCGAGAACTACGTCGACACGCTCGACGGCGCGCTCGCCGACGCCGGCTTCGAGGAATCCTTCTTCATCACGCGCTCGGGCGGGGGAACGCTCACGGCGGAGAGCGCGAAGACCGCGCCCGTCCACACCATCCTCTCGGGGCCCGCGGGCGGACTCATCGGCGCCTCTCAGGTCGGCTCCATCACCGGCCGCGACAACCTCATCACGGTCGACATGGGCGGCACGAGCCTCGACGCGGCGGTCGTCGAGGACGGATCGCCGGTCGTGAAGTACGACTCCACGCTCGAACACCAGCCGATGCTCATCCCGGTCTACGACATCCGCACCATCGGCGCGGGCGGTGGGTCTATCGCGTGGCTGGACGGCGACCTGCTGAAGGTCGGCCCGGAGAGCGCGGGTGCCGACCCCGGCCCCATCTGTTACGACAACGGGGGCACCGACCCGACGGTCACCGACGCGGCGCTCGCGCTCGGCTTCCTCGACCCCGGCGACTTCCTCGGCGGCGAGATGGACACCGCGGCCGAGGACGCCATCGACGGCGTCCGGGAGACGCTCGCGGACCCCCTCGACACGACCGTCGAGGACGCCAGTCGCGGCGTCTTCGACGTCGCGCTGGCTACCACCGTCGGCGCAATCCGGGAGATAACTGTCGAGAAGGGCCTCGACCCCCGGGACTTCTCCATGCTGGCCTACGGCGGCGCCGGCCCGATGTTCGTCCCGCTCGTCGCGCGGGAACTCGGCGTGAAGGAGGTCGTCGTGCCGCAGGCGCCCTCGGTGTTCTCCGCGTGGGGGATGCTGATGGCGGACGTCGTCTACGACTTCTCCCAGACGATGATCGCCGTCCTCGACGACGTCGACGTGGAGACGCTCGAGGCGGCGTTCGAGGACCTGGAGGCCGAGGGCGGCGAGACGCTCGCCGACGAGGGCATCGGCGAGGACCGCCGGCGCCTCGAGCGCACCATCGAGATGCGCTACCTCGGGCAGGAACACACCGTCGAGGTGGACGCCGACGGCGTCGCCGACCTCGACGAACTCGCGGACCGGTTCGAGGCCCAGCACGAGACGCGCTACGGCCACACGATGAACGACCCGGTCCAGGTCGTCCACCTGCGGGTGCGCGCCATCGGCGAGAACGACAAACCGACGCTCGACCCGCAGCAGCCCCGGGACGGCCCGCTCGAGGCGGCCGGAAGCCGGGAAGCGTACTGTTTCGCCGCGGGCGAGTTCCGCGAGTTCGACGTCTACGAGCGCGGGGACCTCGCGCCCGGTGACGAACTCGACGGCCCCGCGGTCGTCACCGAACCAACGACGTCGCTGGTCTTCCACTCCGACCAGTCGGCGACCGTTGACGACTACGGACACATCGTCGTCACCAGGGAGGACGAACAATGAGCACCCAGGACATCGACGCGGCCACCGTCGAGGTCGTCCGGAACTACCTCACGTCGGCCGCCACCGAGATGCAGCGCACGCTGATCAGGACAGCCTACAACACCATCATCTACGAGATCCTCGACTTCGGCATCTCCGTCTTCGACCGGGACCTCAACCTCATCGCCGACTCCCCCGGTCTCGCGCTGTTCCTCGGCGCGAACGACTACGGCATCGAGAAGGCCGTCGAACACGTCGGCGAGGAGAACATGGACCCCGGGGACGTGTTCATCATGAACTACCCCTACTGGAGCGGCACGCACACCCTCGACGTGCTCCTGTTCGCGCCGGTGTTCCACGACGAGGAACTCATCGGTTACACGACCTGTCGCGCCCACTGGCTCGACCTCGGCGCGAAGGACTCCGGCTACGTCCTCGACTCGACGGACGTCCACCAGGAGGGCGTGCTCTTCCCCGGCACGAAGGTGTACAAGGGTGGCGAACCGGACCCAGAGATCATGGACATCATCCGGTTCAACTCCCGGATGCCCGAGAAGGTCGTCGGCGACCTGAACGCGCAGGTCGCGGCGGTCCGCACGGGCGAACAGCGCCTCCAGGAACTGTACGAGAAGTACGGCGCGGACACCGTCGAGACCGCCGTCGACAAGATCCTCGACCACGGCGAGCAGACCGCCCGCGAGGCTGTCGAGGAACTGCCGGACGGCACGTGGTCCGCCACCGGCTACGCCGACGGCATCCACCGCGACGACGACGACCTCATCAAACTCCACGCCGAGGTCACCATCGACGGCGACGAGTTCGCTGTCGACTTCTCGGGTTCTTCCCCCGAGGTGGACGAACCCCTGAACATCCCGCCGGGGATGAGCGAGACCATCTGCAAGCTCACGTTCAAGACGCTCACGACGCCCGACGAGGACTCCAACGGCGGCCAGTACGAGCCGCTGACGATGCACGTCCCCGAGGACAACATTTTCAACGCGAGCTACCCCGCGCCGACGTTCACCGTTTGGACGGGCATCGTCGGCATCGACGTCGTCTACAAGGCGCTCGCGAAGGGGATGCCCGACCGGGTGCCCGCGAGTTCGGGGGGCGACCTCGCGGACATCATGCTGTACGGCGAGAACCCCGAGACCGGTCGCCCGTTCGTAGAGGCGAACAACGAGGGCGTCGGCTGGGGCGCGGGCGTGGGCCACGACGGCGCGAACGCGCTCATGCACATCAGCGAGACGATGGTCCGGAACATCCCCGTGGAGGTGTTCGAGAACAAGGCGCCCATCCGGTTCGACCAGCTGTCGCTGCGAGAGGACTCGGCCGGTCCCGGTAAGCACCGGGGCGGCCTCGGCATTCGCCGGGACTTCCGCGTGCTCGAACCCGTCGGCGCGCTCTCCATCATCCAGAAGACCCGCACCGACAACTGGGGGATGGACGGCGGTGAGCCCGGGAAGAAGAACGTCGTCGTCCTCGACTCCGAATAGCCGGACTTCGACGAGCGCGTCGAGGTGCTCGTGGACAACGACCACCTCCACGAGGGTGAGGGGAGACACGTCGGGATGTTCCGCGGGAACTTCGCGCCCGGCGAGGTCATCTCCAACCGCACCGCCGGCGGCGGCGGCTACGGCGAGCCGTTCGAACGCGACCCCGAGAACGTGCTCGAGGACTACCGCGACGGCTACGTCTCCCAGGACGCCGCCCGCGAGCAGTACGGCGTCGCCATCACGGACGACGGCGAGATCGACGACGAGACGACGGCCGACCTGCGGGGACGTCAATGACCGACCTCCTCTGGATCGACCCGGTCGGCCACGACGACTTCTCGGGCGACATCGGGGCGATTCTCGATTCGGCCGGCCGCTCGGACACCAACGTCGACGTGACGTCGCTCGACCGCGGCCCCCACCACGTCGAGTACCACTACTACGAGGCGCTCGTAACGCCGGACGTCCTCCACACGGTGAAGCGCGCTGAGAACGATGGCTACGACGCCGTCGTCATCGGCTGCTTCTACGACCTCGCGCTGGAGGAGGCCCGCGAGGTGAGCGACGCGATGCCGGTCGCCGCGCCGGCGGAAGCGACGACGCACCTCGCGACGACGCTGGGGGATTCGTTCTCCGTCGTCGTGGGCCGCCAGAAGTGGGTGCCCCAGATGCGCGACCGCGTCCGCAAGTACGGCTTCGGCGACCACCTCGCGTCGTTCCAGACCGCCGACCTGGGCGTCCTCGACTTCCAGGCCGACCCGGAGACAACCCAGCGCCGCCTCCGGGAGGCCGCGACGGCGGCCGTCGAGGAGGACGACGCTGAGGTCGTCATCCTCGGCTGCACCGCGGAGTACGGCTTCTTCGAGGACCTCCAGGACGACCTCGGCGTCCCGGTCCTCGACGCGGTGACGGCGCCGTTCAAGTACGCCGAACTGCTCGCCGAACTCGCCGACTTCGGGTGGACGCACAGCAAGGTCGGCGGCTACGAGTCACCGCCGGTGTCCGAGATCGCCGAGTGGGGCATCGAGGACGACTACGAGAACGCCGACGTGTGACGAGAGGTGGCGAGGGGGGAACGACCGGGGGCGGGGCGCCGCCTGCCAGGTTCGTCCCGGTAG
>Ga0136562_100701_pt1 | contig 12096 bp, 10 predicted proteins | sample AntCluMetagen312_FD_104784 | JGI IMG/M metagenome (GOLD analysis project Ga0136562, IMG submission 104784) | Saline lake microbial communities from Club lake, Antarctica - Metagenome #312 | ecosystem: Environmental > Aquatic > Non-marine Saline and Alkaline > Saline | place: Antarctica: Club lake...
AGCGCCATGCTCGCGGGGAGCCGAAGGCTGTCGGCGACGCCGATGATCGCGAACGCACTGAACAGCACGAAGAAGGCTGGCGCGAGCGTGACTCCACCGAAGGCTGTCGTCGAGAGTGTTGGGAAGACCGTTCCTGCGTATTCGGCGAGCGGGATGAGCGCCGCGCCGAGGGCGTACACCAGCGCGCCCGCGATCACGAACTGGTGTTTGTGGCCCACCCGGTCGGTGTAGCTCCCGACTCGGCCCTGGAGCAGCGATTTGGTGAGTTTGCCGCCAGCGAGCACGATCCCGACGAGGAAGGGGTTCATCCCGAACTCGGTCCGGGCGTAGATTGGGAGGAAGATGATGACCGCCATCTTGCCGAAGCTGAGGCCGAGCCGGAGCACGACGAGCGCGCGGATCGCCGTCCGATCCATGAGTCGGCGGAGCGTCTCGACGCCGGTGGCCTCTTCGGGGTCGCTCCGCCCGCCGGGATTGTCCCGAAGGAAGAAGAACACCGCGAGCGTCGCGCCGAGGGTGACGACGCTCAGGGCGGCGTACGTCAGCGTGAACCCGTAGACAAAGAGAAGGAGCCCACCAACGAGGTCGCCCGCGAGGCTCGAAAACGCACCGACCTGATTGTAGGTTCCGAGCCAGCGCCCGCGTTCCTCGCTCGGGCTGAGCTCGCCCACGACCGCCGACCCGGTGATCCAGAGGACGCTCGCGCCGAAGCCCTGGAGCACGCGCATCAGGATCACCCCGGAAACGTCGCCGACCAGCGAGAAGCCGGCGAAGGTGAGGACGTTGAGGACGAGGCCGACGAGCAGGAAGCGTTTGGCGTTGTGGGTGTCGATCAGCCGTCCGAGCGGGAGGACGATGAGGAGTTGGACGAGGGCAAAGGCCGTGCCGAACAGCCCCTCGACGGTGCCGGTCGTGCCGAACTGGTCGGCGTACAGCGCGAGCGCGATCAGGATGGTGGAGTACGCCTGCGAGCGCGCGAACGAGGTGCTTGCGAGCGCGACGAACTCCCGGTTTCTGAAGAGGCTCAGCGATCCGCCGTCGGTTTCCGCCACTACCACGAAATCCGCGATGGAGACTGAAAAATTCGGCTGTTCCGGGGATGTTCGACGGGTTCTGGCACGCTACCGAGGACCACGAAGTAGTTTGTGCGGGCGGCCGCTGTGCAGCTGCGGTGGCGGTGTGGTTGCGGTAACGGGGCGGCGTAGCGGTCCTCGGTGGATCGAGGGCGAGTGACCGAAGGGAACGAGGGCTCGGGCGGTGCTGTGCGGTTGCGGCGGAGGAAGGATTGTTCGCGCGAGAGAAGCGAGCGCGATTCACCGTGAGCGAGGCTGTAAGCCGAGCGAGCGGGAGTTTTTCATGAACGTTTTTGCAAGGGGGGGTCGCGCGAGCGAACGAAGTGAGCGAGCGCGATCCTCCCGCAGTAAAAAGGTTCGGGCGTGACGGGATTCGAACCCCGGTCGATCGCTTCCTCGCTCCCGTCGGTCGCGAGACTGCGCTCTCCCTGCTTCGAATCCCGCACGGTTCGCTGTCGGTTGCTCACGTCCGTTCGCAACACGACAGCGGGCGTGGCGGGATTCGAACCCGCGATCGAGAGGTTAGGAACCTCTCGCCCTATCCGCTAGGCCACACGCCCCGGCAGGGGGAGGTGGCGGGTGGGAAAAACCGTTGTGTTGTTAGTTGCTCTCGACGTCGGTGTTCTTCTCGTTGACTTCGGGCGGGTTGTGATCGACACCATCGTTCTCGGCGGTGGCCTCGTTGGCTGCGTTCGTCTCGGCCGTTGGATCGGTGTTGCCCTGGGCGACGTCCTGCATGTCTTCGAGCTCGCCCTCGACTTCCGACCGTCCTTGCTCGAACTCGCCGCGAGCTTCGCCGAGCGCGCCGGCAAGTTCGGGAATCTTGTTCGCCCCGAACAGGAAGACGATGATCACGAGGATGATCAACACCTCCGGCCCGCCGGGGACGCCTGGTATCTGGAGTATGGCTCCAAGCATCGTAGCTATAGCTTACGATGTGTGAGTTATAGGCTTTTTGCTCGTGTAGGAAGCGTTTTGAGGCCGTCGCGTCTACCGTGGCCCATGGTCGACACCGACGACACGGCCCCCGATTTCAGTGCTCCGCTCGCGAACGGCGACCTCGGCGAGACGTTCACCCTCGCCGAGCGCCTCGACGAGGCCCCGATCGTGCTTGCTTTCTTCCCCGGCGCGTTTTCGAGCGTCTGCACCGGCGAGATGTGCACCTTCCAGGATCGTCTTGGAGCCTTCGCGGACGCGGACGCGAACGTCTACGGCATCAGCGTCGACTCGCCGTTCGCGCTCAATGCCTTCCGCGAGGACAACGGTCTGGAGTACGGCCTCATTAGTGATGCGAATCACGACATCGTCGACGCCTACGACGCGGGAATGGCGTTCGACGATCTCGGGATCGACGAGGTCGCGAAACGCGCCGTGTTCGTGATCGATGGCGATAGAACGGTTACCTACGCGTGGGCCAGCGACGATCCCAGCGTCGAACCCGACTACGACGATGTCGAGGCAGCCGCGCAGGACGCGGCCTGAGTCGGTCGACGGTCGTGGCTCGCGTTGGCCGGATCGGCGCTGCACTGGATCGTTTCTCCGATAGCGACGATCCCATCAGTTTTCCTTCCAGCCACCGAACGCCGTCCCATGAGTGATAGTGCCGACGCCGCGAGCAGCGGTCGTGTCTATGCCCCCGAAGACGACCACGCGTTCCCCGACGAACGGGTCAATGAGGTGCTCGACTTCGTCGAGAACGACCCCGAGATTCAGGCCTACCTCGACGCCCAGAACGTCAACCCGGTCGCGCGAAAGCGCTACAACGACCACGGGGCGAAACACATCTCGATCGTCCGGAACCGCTCGCTCTGTCTGTACAATCTGCTCAAGGCCGGCAGCGTCCAGTTCAACGGTGCGGCCGATCAGGGCCTCGACGAAGCCGACGAACCGGTGATCGTCGCGCTCGCTGCCACGCTCCACGACATCGGCCACGTCGTCCACCGCTCGGATCATCCCTACTACTCGATCCCGCTCGCCGCCGACGTGCTCGATCGAATCCTTCCGGAGTTCGACTGTTATGACATCGAGGCACGTGTCCGCGTCAAGGGCGAGGTGCTCCACGCGATCCTCTGCCATCACACCCCGGAGACGCCGCTGACGCTCGAAGCCGGCATCGTCCGGGTCGCCGACGCGCTCGACATGGAACACGGCCGCTCGCGCAAACCCTACGAACAGGGCGGCCGGGGGATCAACACCGTGTCGAGTCAGGCGATTCAGGAAGTCTCGCTCGAACCCGGCGACGGTACTCCGGTGCTCGTGGAGATCGAGATGACCGACGCCGCCGGCGTGTATCAAGTCGACACCCTCCTGAAGGCAAAACTCACCGATTCAGGCCTCGAAGACCACATCCGGATCGTCGCCGTCACGACCCACAACGCCGACGAACAACTGGTCGAACGCGTCGAGCTCTAATTACACCCGCCTTCCTCGTTACAGCGTTCGAACGATCGTGTTCACCTCGATCGGGGACTCGGGACCATCGGCGTGCGAGTTCGGGTGATTTATGACGCCGAAGCACCTCCCACCGGATGCGCGTCAGTGGTGTAGCCTGGTATCACCTCAGCTTCCCATGCTGATGACCCGCGTTCAAATCGCGGCTGACGCAGTTTTCCGCCCTCGACGGTCCGTTACTGGTTCCGTGTCTCGTCCTCAACGTCGATCGACGTACCGACAGGACCCCCTGTCTCGCTCTCGGGGTCGGCCATCGCTTCGGTGCCGGTCATGGCGTCGGCGTCGGACATCGACTCCGACTCCTGTTCGCGACGCTGGCGCAGGCTCTGGCGGGTGAACTCCGGCGTGGCCTGGAGCCGGTTGCGGCTGCGGAACGACCGGTAGAGCAGGAACGCCATCCCGACCGAGAACACCATGGCGATGCCGGTGGCGAGCGGCGATCCGAACGCCTGAAGCATCGCCACCGAAAGCACGCCCGCCGTCAGGAGGAGCCCGAAGACGAGGCGGTTCGCGAGCGATTCGAACAGATCGTCGCTGTCGTCGAGGTCGGCGTGGACCGAGAGATTCCCCTGATTGAGCCCGTCGAGCGCGCGTTCGAGTTTCGGCGGGGTTCGCACCGAGGCCTCGGCAAGATCGGTGAACTCCTCGCCGCGCTGCTCGATGAACTGTTTGATTCCTTCCTCACGATACCCTTCCTCGACGAGGTAATCGGTCGCCACCGAGATGAAATCGAAGTTCCGATCGAGCGTCACACAGACCCCCTCGACCACGGTCGCCACCCGGAGGACCAAAGCGAGGTTCGCGGGGAGTCGGAGCGGGAACTCGTAGATGGTGTCTTCGACCTCCCCGACGACCTCTTGAATCCGATACTGATCGACCTCCTCGCCCCGGATGTCCTGAATCGCGAGCTCCATCACGTTCCCCATCGTCTCGCGGTCGGCGGTCGGGCTGAGGGTCCCCATCTCGACCAGCGCGTCGAGGATCGCGTCGATGTCCTGGTTCGCGATCCCGATGTAGAACTCCACGATCTTGTCCTGGATGTAGTCGTCGACCCGGCCGCTCATCCCGAAGTCATAGAACACCAGCGTCCCGTCGGGTTCGACAGCCAGATTCCCGGGATGGGGATCGGCGTGGAACACGCCGTCCTCGACGATCATCTGGAGGTAGACTCGTTCGAGGCGCTCCGATAGCTTGGTGCGGTCGATCCCCATCGCATCGAGTTCGTCGACCGCGGTGATTTTGGTTCCGGGAACGTACTCCATCGTGAGCACGCGGTCCGTAGAGTGGCTCTCGATCACGCTCGGGATCCGGATCGTCTCGTCGCCCGCGAAGTTCTCACGGATCTCGGTGAGCATCCGCGCCTCCCGATCGTAGTCGATCTCCTCGTGGATCGTCTTGTCGAACTCCTCGGCCAGCGTTTCGAGCGAAAAAGAGCGCGCTTCGCCGATGAACCGGATAAGGACGGGGAGACTCCATTTGATGACCTGGAGATCGGCCTCGATCAGCGATTCGATCTCCGGCCGGCGGACCTTGACTGCGACTGGCTCGCCGTCGAGCTCAGCGCGGTAGACCTGGCCGAGACTCGCCCCGCTGATTGCGTCGGTGTCGAACGCCGAGAACGCCTCGCCGATCGATCCCAACTCCTCCTCGACGACCGGTTCGGCCTCGGCCCACTCTGCCGGCGGCACTTCGTCTTGGAGCTTCGAAAACTCCGCGACGTATTCGGGAGGCAGGACATCGGGCCGTGTCGAGAGGAGCTGGCCGAGCTTGATGAACGTCGGTCCGAGCGTCAACAGCGAGTCGAGCAGGCCCTGTGCGCGCTCGCGCCGCATCGCGCTCGTGACTTCTCGTTGCCCGCCGAACAGGACGTACCGTCGACGGTCGCGGAGATAGGCGAGGAGCAGCGGGAGGAACTGGCGGAAGACGACGAAGAACCGGCCGTACGCGCGGAGGTTCACAGCGTGTGCCCCGTCACAGCTCGTCGGGCTCGCTCCCGCCGACCGTTATCGGGATCGATGTCTCCTCCGTGGCGTCGCGCTTCGGGAGTCGGAGCGTGAGCGTCCCCCGATCGAGCGTTCCCTCCGCGCCCGTCTCGGCGACATCCGGCGGTAGCGGGAGCTCTGCGTCGAGGAACAGCGGCCGGTCCTCGTCGAGATACCGAAACGCCATCGGGAGGTCCTTCTCGCGCCGGGCTTCGATCCGGAGGCGCGGGCCGTCAAGCCGGACATCGAGCGTCTCGCTGCCGACGCCCGGCAGATCGATGACGAGGAGATACGCCGCCTCGGACTCCAGCAGGTCGGCGAACACCGGGTCCGGGAGATCGCCCAACGCATCGCGCAGCGCGGACATGGATGAGTTCTGGGACGCCGGGGCGAAAAACCCCCCGATAGCGGCCACCGGCGACCGACGAACCGCCTGATTTCACGCTTGTGGGGCCATGAAACAGTCCGAAACAGTGCTGAACGATCGGGAACTATCGGTAACGATCCACATGGTTCATACTGGAACGGTGGTATCTTCACATAGATGACGAAGACCCGCCCCGAGCCAAGGGTCGACGGTGATGGCACTACTGGCCCACAGCCCACCTCCACCGAACCGCCGACCGTCCTCCTCCGCAACGAAGACGACACCGATCATGCGCTCGACGTATGTATCGCCGCTGGCGATGGCGTCCTCGTCGACGATTCCCCTACCATCGACGGCGACAGTCAGCGAACCGTTACCGCCACAGCCGGCAGCATTGGAACCGTTCGGGTCGAACTCCGCGCCGACCACGGCGGTTCGGCCAGCCTCGCGTTCGATCCCGGCCGGCCCGGCCCGACGCCGGTCCCGGAGTTCGTCATCCGCCCCGAGACCATCGTCGTCGCCGGCCTCCACTGACGTTCGTTCTCTCAGCTGTTTCCTCCCGTTCCGGCACACGCTTTTGCCCACCGCCCGGTTAGGAGTGATATGAACGATGTCCGCGAGAGCGGGTTCAAACGGCTCACACGTCTCGAAACGGCGCGAGAGCGGCTTCTCGATCGGACCGACCCCATAGAGCGGGTCGAATCGGTCGGTCTCGTTGGGGCTGCTGGGCGCGTGCTCGCCGAGCCAGTCGACGCCGAGCGGGATGTCCCACACTACTCGCGTGCGGCGATGGACGGGTTCGCGGTCCGGGCCGCCGACACGTTCGACGCGAGCCGGCGTTCGCCCGCCGTCCTCCGTCGGGACGAGACCCTCAGCTCGGGAACCGCGACCCGGGTCCACACCGGCAGCGAACTCCCCGATGGAGCCGATGCGGTCGTGATGGTCGAACACACAGAGACCGTCGGTAGCGAGATCGAGGTGCTCGATCCGGTCGCCGACGGCGAGAACGTCGCGCCGGTCGGCGAGGACGTTCGGGCGGAAAAGCGCCTCTACGAACCGGGCCACCGGCTCCGTCCCTCGGACCTCGGTCTGCTGAAGTCGGTCGGCATCGACGAGGTGGCGATCCACGAGCGCCCAACCGTCGGCGTGGTGCCGACGGGCGAGGAGCTCGTCCAGCGTGAGCCCGAGCCGGGCGAGGTCGTCGAAACCAACGGTCTGACGACCTCGCAGTACGTCGAGCGCTGGGGTGGGAAGGCGACCTACCGCGATGTCGTGACCGACGACCGTGCGGCACTCCGGGCGGCGATCGAGCGCGATTTGACGAAGGACATCGTGGTGACTACCGGGGGTTCGTCGGTCGGTGAGCGCGATCTCGTCCCCGAAATCGTCGACGATCTCGGCGTGGTTCTGGTTCATGGGATCGGCTGCAAACCTGGCCATCCGGCGGGGTTCGGCGTCGTGGCGGACACACCCGTACTGATGTTGCCAGGCTATCCGGTCGCATGCATCGTCGCTGCGGTCCAGCTCCTCCGGCCGGCGCTCCGGCAGGCTGGCCACCGTCCACAGCATCCCCATCCGACGACCGAAGCGCGCCTCGATCGGAAGCTCCCGAGCGAACCCGGTGTTCGGACGCACGCACGGGTCGAGCTACGGGCGGATGACGGCGACGACTCTCCGACGGCCGTTCCGACACGGACGAGCGGCGCGGGCGCGCTGTCGAGCGTCGCGCTCGCGGACGGCTGGGTGGTCGTTCCCGAGGAACGCGAGGGGGTTCCGGTGGATGAACTCGTCGCGGTCGAACACTGGGAGGGAGCGCCATGAGCGAGCGCAAGCAGTTCCGCGATCTCGCCGCGCCCGCGGAGGCCCACGATGCGATCGCATCGCTCGACCTCGATCCCGGAACCGAAACCGTGGCGCTCGATGCGGCCGAGGGCCGCGTGCTCGCCGAGCGGATCGACGCGACGCTCGACGTTCCCGGATTCGATCGGTCGGCGCTCGACGGCTACGCGCTCCGCGCGCGCGAGACGTTCGGGGCGAGCGAGACTGATCCCGCGACGTTCGATCTCGTCGGGATCGTCGAGGCCGGCGAGCGACCGACCGTCGAGATCGGGCCGGGTGAGGCGGTCGAGATCGCCACCGGCGCGGTGATGCCATCCGACGCCGACGCGATGGTGGCAGTCGAGCGCACCGATCGGGTCGGGGGCGAGGGCGCGGATAGCGGCCCGACCGATGCGGATGACGGCGACGAGAACGACGCAGACCACGAACGGGTCGCGGTCCGAACGTCGGTGACGCCGGGTGAGAACGTGATGCCGGCGGGTGCGGATATCGCGGCGGGCGAGCGCGCACTCGGACCCGGAACACGGCTGACGGCACGCGAGATCGGGCTGCTCGCCGCGCTCGGCGTCGATCGGGTTCCGGTCCGTGCGAAACCCCGAGTCGGGATCGTCTCGACCGGCGACGAGCTCGTTCGAGTAGGAGAAGGCCTCGACAGCGACGCGGGCCAGATCTACGACGTGAACTCGGATGCGACCGCGGCTGCCGTCCGCGAGGCCGGCGGCGAACCCGTCGTCTACCCCCACGCCGGCGACGACTACGATGCCCTCGAAGACGTGCTCCGGCAGGCTGCCGTCGAATGCGATTTGGTCTGTTCGTCGGGATCAACCTCCGCAAGCGCGGTCGACGTGATCTACAAGGTCATCGAGGAACAGGGCGACCTCCTCCTGCATGGGGTCGCGATCAAACCGGGCAAACCCATGTTGGTCGGGGAACTGGAGGGATCGGCGTACGTCGGACTGCCCGGCTATCCGGTCTCGGCGCTTTCGATCTTTCGGACGTTCGTCGCCCCCGCGATCCGCGAAGCTGCCGGGCTTGCCGAACCCGCGACTGCTACGATCCGGGGCCGGATGGCAGTCGAGGAGCGCGCCGAGGAGGGCCGCCACCGACTCGTTCCTGTTGGACTGATCGAGGACGGCGTGGGCGGAACGCTGGTCTACCCGGTCGACAAGGGCAGCGGCGCGACCACCAGCCTCGTCGAAGCCGACGGGATCGTGGAGATGGACGCCGAGGTCGCCTACCTCGACGCAGGCGAGGCGGTGTCGGTCGAACTGTTCTCGCCGGATGTTCGTCCGCCGACGCTTCTCGGCGTCGGCGAGGACGACCCGCTGCTCTCGCGGCTACTCGATCGGATCGACCGGCCGCGCTACCTGAGCGTCGGGAGCCGCGCGGCCCGCCGGTGGCTCCGCGACGGCGTTCCCGATGTCGTCGCCGTATCGGGAGATACCGACGAACTGGACGCCGACACCACCGAAATCGGTGGCTGGACCCGCGAGTGGGGCCTCGTCGTTCCGTCGGGCAACCCCGACGACGTGGCGGGGCTCGCCGACCTCGTGGATCGCGACCTCGCCTTCGTCAACCGCCCGACGGCCTCGGGGCTGCGCACGAGCCTCGGCAACACGCTCGCCGACCTCGCCGACGAGCGCGACGCCGATCGCCACGAACTGGTCGACGCGATCGACGGGTTTGATTTCACCCTCGAAGCCTACGAGAGCCCGGCCCGGCGGGTGGCCGCAGGCGGGGCCGACGCGGGGCTCGGGCTCCGCGCGACCGCCGAGACGCTCGACTGTGGGTTCGTTCCGCTCGGCGAGGAGACCATCCGGGTGCTCGCCGCGTCAGATCGGCTCGAAAAACCCGGCGTCGCAGCACTCGACCGCACGCTCGCCGATCTCGAGGACTGTGTGCGGACCTGCCGGGGTTCAAAGGTCGCCGAAGCCAGTGATGCGGCGGTCGCCCCGGACGCACCATCCTCGGCGGTCGTGGCCGTGGCGCTCGACGTGAATCCCGTCGAGGCCCGCGTTCCACGCCGCGCCAACGTCGTGGGGGCCGTCACCGACGAGCACGCCGTGACTCTCGGGCGTGACACCGAGACGATCGATCGCCAACTGGACGGGCGCTGGATCGGGTTTCCACCCGATCTCGTTCGTACAGCAGACCACCGCATCGAAGCGCTCACGGAGATCGAGCCGATCCAGAACGGGGTCGGCGAGGAACGGCTGGCAGTGGGTCACCACGCCGATCGGGGCGTCGACCGACGCGAGAAACGCGCGTGCGTCGTCATAGAGGAAGGTCGCGGCCGCGCGGGCTTCGGGGTCCTCGACCGCGTGGAGCGCGTTCCAAAACTGCGTGACATCGATCCCCCACATCCGGAGCTGGTCGTCGCGGAGGCCCCCGAGCCCGTGCCAGAGCGTCTCGGCTTCGCGGTCGGTGAACCGTCGATCGAGGCGCTCACCCACGCGATCGAACACGTTGCGGACGTAGCTCGACTCGACATCGACCAGCGTGCCGTCGAGATCGAGCAGCCAGAAGTCGTACTGTGGAGGGGTCATCGGGCTGTGTAAGTACGGTATCGATCGATAAATCCTTTCCGCTGGAGGCGTCCGTTCGTCCCGATTCGACCGCGCCGAGATCGACCAGTAGCTCCGTCGGTTCTCGGCGACGATCGATGGGTGTCGGTTCTCATACTGTCGGACAGAACGACGGACTATCAGATGGCGGTGAATCGCCGGACGCCAAAGTGATATTCGGTCTATTCTACTAGAAAATTCTGTCCGACAGTATCAGCGCACGTCGTCGAACCGTTCGGCCATCTCGATGTCCTGATCGGTCACCCCACCGGCCTCGTGGCTCGTCAGGCGTACTTCGACCTCGTCGAAGCGCACTCGAATCTCGGGGTGGTGGAACTCCTCGTCGGCGATCTCCGCGACTTCGGTGGCAAAGGCCACGCCGTCGAGATACTCCCCGAACTCGTAGACGCGGACGATCTCGTCGCCCTCGTGGTGCCATTCCGTCGGTGTGTTCTCGCTGATCTCGTCGTCGGCAAGCGTTTCGCCCATAGGAGGATGTCGCCGCCCGGACGAATAAAGATGGTGTCGAACAGGCTTGAATCCTCTTCCGTTTCGGCACGAACGTTACGCGTCGCGGCGGTCGGGGACCGCTTCACTACGGATCGCCGCGGCTGCGACCTCGTCGGCTCGACGGACGATTTCGGCTTCGAGGGTCGCCGGTTCGACCGCCGTTCGCGAGGTGTGCGAAAGCACGATGTGGGCGATTTCGATCGGGAGACCCGCCGCGGCTACGACGTGAACGCCGTAGTAGGGATGGCCGAGTAGCCGTTGGACGGGTGTCTCCGCCATCCCGTCGAACTCGTAGAGTTTGCTCACGTCGTGAACCAGTGCGCCCGCAATGAGGGTGTCCATCCGAACGTTCACGTCGCGCCGGTCGACGAGGACTTCGGCGAGCGCCACTGCACCGGCGGTCACGTCCCGAACGTGTGCAACGAGCGTCTCGTCGGGGAGGTCGAGATCACGCTGAGCGGGCGGGAACCACGGCACCGATTCAAGCGACGCGATGTCGTTGTCCTCGATCGCCGACGACCACGCCTCGCACACGCCGGTACGGAGATCGTCGTTCCCGATGGTGTCGAGCCTCGGGAACACGCGTTCGATTTCGGCTTCGGTGGTCATCTCGCTCAATCTGTTTCACCGCGGATTTCGCTGAGGGTTCTATCGTCATCTACTGGGGACCAGTATTTGTACCCGTTGAGCGGTTTGCTCGTATCACGACCAACGAGTTCGTGAAGTAGTCGTTTCGTGAGACGAGTAAAGGAGTACGTCTGATTGTCGTACAACCACTCTACATTATCACTTTGACCCGTTTTGCCGGTGATTTTCGCACGCCAGAACTCGTTGGGAAGACCGAATTCGTCACACTCGGCCGCCGGAATCTGCATGGCATCGAACTGGACGGCGTCTCCTGGCTCAAGCACCGCTCGTTCGAGGAGGACGACGATTGCCCGCTGTCGCCGCGATGACGCTTTTCTCTCTTGTTCTTTCTTGCGCCGTTTCGTGACGTACTCTTCGGCTTCCGCAATCGGAATCGTCTGTTGACTATCCAGCAGAACCCGATCACGATGTTCGTATGCACGGATTCTAACGCAAGTGATGTCCATTCCGTACTCCTCGATGAGCCACAGCACCGGAGACGTGACTTCGATTCCATAGCTCCCGGCGGCAAGCAAAATTCGGGGTTTGTCATCCAATTCGAAATCGGCCCATCCGTCTTCGACAGTTACGACTTCTTCATCTGAATGCTCATTCAGAAACTCGGTGAACGTCTCGCCGACCGCTTCGGGCGGCAATGGTTCGTTTCGATGATCCGCCCAGAA
>Ga0136562_100709_pt1 | contig 12009 bp, 12 predicted proteins | sample AntCluMetagen312_FD_104784 | JGI IMG/M metagenome (GOLD analysis project Ga0136562, IMG submission 104784) | Saline lake microbial communities from Club lake, Antarctica - Metagenome #312 | ecosystem: Environmental > Aquatic > Non-marine Saline and Alkaline > Saline | place: Antarctica: Club lake...
AAGCGCCGAACGAGACCGAGCCGCGGCTCCCCACGAGGGCCGACACGGTCGTTCCCGTCGCCAGCGCCCACGTCGTCGGCGAGAGACTGGACGACGAGTCGGTTCACCGCGTCGACCGCGTGGCTGCGCTCACTGGCCTCGACTCCGGGGACCCCATCGGGCCAGAGGACGTCGCGCGCGTGCTCGCCAGCCCGGAGGGCGGCCGGAAGGGCGTCCCCGAGGGCGCGACGGTCGTTCCGCTCGTGAACAAGGTCGACGACGCCCACCTCGAGGGCACGGCCCGCGAAATCGCCGAGGCCGTCCTCACGTTCACCGACGAGGACGAGGTCCCCCGTGTGGTGCTCGCGGAGCTACGGGCCGAAGACCCACTCGTCGCCATCGTCGAGCGCTGACAGACCCAGCCTGCCGACTCAGAACTGTTCGCCGGCGGCCCGGAGCTCCTCGCGCGTGTTGACGTTCTCGAAGGTCCGCATCGAGGCGTATTCCTCGACGGCGTTCCGGTCGACGGCGACCACGTCGAGGTCCGCCAGCGCCGTCAGGATGCGGCCGTCGGCGTCCTCGTCGCGGAGCACGCGCTCGCAGGCGTCCGCGACGGAGTCTGTTCGGTAGACGGCCTGTGTCGTCTGGTACCACTCGCCGGGCCGCGGCACGGCGGCGTCGTGGCCGTCCGCTCGCTCGAAGAGCGCGTCGAGGAACGCCGAGTCGACGAACGGCATGTCGCAGGCGACGACGGCGGCGTACTCGCCCTCTGCTGCGTCGAGCCCGGCCGCCAGTCCCGCCGTGGGCCCCCGGTCGGGTTCGGGATCGAGCGCGACAGACACCGGCACCCCGACGCCGTCGAGCGCGCCTCGGAGCGCCGGCTCCTGGTCCACCCGGAAGTTCAGGACGACCTCGTCGACGGCCGCCGTGACCCGGTCGGCCACCCGGCGGACCATCGGCGTGCCCGCCAGGTCGGCGACCGCCTTATCACCATTGCCGAACCGCGTCGAACGGCCGCCGGCGAGTACGACTGCGCTTCGCACGCGCACTGGTTCGGCGCGCACCACGAAGAGTCTTCGTCGCCCGCCCACGCCCCGGGCTGGTCCCGCTCGCGCGGCCAACGATTAAGCCGCCGCCGACCGACTCCCGACTGTGGACGCAGCCGACGTGGACCGCTACCGGGCGAACTACCGGGACGTGGAGCCGCTGTACGCGGTCGAGCGGGAGGCCGTCGAGACGATGCCCGACGCCTTCCGCGAGGGCGACTACGGCCCCCGGGACGCCGAGTGGGTGGTGCAGTGGTACTTCCGGCGGTTCCTCGGCGCCTACCCGGACGCCGAACGCCGCCGAGTCGAGGGGGCGTTCGAGGACGCCGACCGCGCCGACGTCCGCGCCGCGATTGCGAGCTCCTGCGACGCCCCGGACTACGACGCGGCGCTGTCCGCCCTGCTGGACCTCCCGGGCGTCGACGTCGAGGTCGGGTCGGCGTTCCTGCTGTTCGTCGACCCCGAGCGCTACCAGGTCGTCGGCGAGCGCGAGTGGCGCGTGCTCGCCGACCTGACCCACCTCGACGGCGACTACCCGGACTCGCTCGGCGTCGACGACTACGGCCGGTACCTCGACGCCGCCCGTGACCTCGCCGCCCGCCACGACTTCACGCAGTGGGAACTCTACACCGTGCTCTGGCGGCGCTGGAAGGACGAGTACGGCGAGGGCGACGAGTGAGAGCGTGGCGACGCGGCGCCGTCAGTCGTCGCCGGCCGCCCCGGCGCCGTCGTCAGCCTCGATGGTCACCGAGATGTCGGCGGCGGCGGCCTTGTACTCGGGAATCTTCGCGCGCTCGTCGAGCACGTCGTTCGTCAGCCGGTTCGCGGACGCCGCCGCGAAGTGCGGGGTGGTCCACACCACGCCCTCCTTGATGTCCTCGGTGACGTGGGCCTCGACCTCGATCTCGCCGCGGCGCGAGCGCAGAGTCACCGTGTCGCCGTCCTCGACGCCGTAGCGCTCGGCGTCCGCGGGGTGGACGTCGACGAAGTTCTCGGGGTGCTGGCGGTTCAGCGTCGGCGACCGCCGGCTCATCGTCCCCGTGTTGTAGTGCTCCTCCAGCCGGGCCGTCGTGAGCACGAGCGGGTACTCGTCGTCCGGCGTCTCCGCCGGCGGCTGGTGGGTGACGCCCACGATGCGCCCGAGGCCGTCCTCGGTGTCGAAGCTGTCCTCGTAGAGGTACTGGTCGCCCTCGTCGCCAGGCTTCTCGCAGGGCCACTGAATGCCCTCCTCGCCGAGCCGGTCGTAGGTCATCCCGTGGTAGCTCGGGCACACCTGTCTGAGCTCCTCGAAGACCGCCTCGGCGTCGTCGAACCGGAAGTCGTCGGCCCCAAAGAGGCGACTGCCGACCTCCATCACTATCTCCAGGTCGTGCTCGGTGGTGTCGTGGACCTTCTCGACGGGCCGCATCCGCTGGACGCGCCGGTCGGTGTTCGTGACGGTGCCGCCGCGCTCCGCCCACGACGTCGCCGGCAGCACCACGTCGGCGTGCTCGGCCGTCTCCGTCATGAAGATGTCCTGGACGACCATGAACTCCAGCTCCTCGAGGCGCTCCTCCACGCGGTTGCCGTCAGGCTCGCTCATCACTGGGTTCTCGCCCATCACGTAGAGACCGTGGACCGACTTCCCCGCCTCGTGGGAGATCTCGACGTTCGTCAGCCCGGGCTCGTCGGGCACCTCGAACCCCCAGACGTCCTCGACGTCCTGCCGGGCCTCGTCGTCGTCCACGAGCTGGTAGCCCGGCAGGACGTTCGGCATCGCGCCCACGTCGCAGGTCCCCTGGACGTTGTTCTGGCCGCGCAGCGGATTCACGCCCGAGCCCGGTTTCCCGAGGTTCCCAGTGATCAGCGCGAGGTTGATCTCGTTCTGGACGTTGTCGACGCCGCAGGCGTGCTGGCTCATCCCCATTCCCGTGAAGATGGCGGCGTTCTCCGCTGAGGCGTACTTCTCGGCCGCCGCCTCGATGTCCGCGAGCGGGACGCCACACTCCTCGGCGGCCGCCTCCTCGTCGAAGTCCGCGAGAGTCTCTTCGAGGTCCTCGAAGCCCCTCGTGCGCTCCTCGACGAACGCCTCGTCTATCCAGCCCGTCTCCGGGTCGGCCTCGTGGCGCTCCAGGATCGTCTTCAGCACGACGTTCAGCAGCGGGATGTCCGTCCCGGGCTCCAGCTGGAGGTGCTGGTGGCGGTCGCTGTCCTCGATGCCGAACGACCGCGTCGTCTTGTTCGCGTGCGGGTCGACCTGGACGACGGTCGCGCCCTCAAGGACGGCCTGCCGGAAGTACTGGCTGTTCGCGATGGGGTGTTGCTCGCCGGGGTTCGCGCCCTGAATCCAGAACACGTCGGTCTCCGCTCGGAGGTCCGCCATGCTGTTCGTCATCGCGCCCGCGCCCAGCGACGTGCGCAGCGCCCACACGGTGGAAGCGTGGCACATCCGCGTGCAGTTGTCGACGTTGTTCGTGCCGAATCGACGCGCGAGCTTCTGGAGGAGGTAGTTCTCCTCGTTGGTCGTCTTCGAGGACGCGAAGAAGCCCATCGCGTCCGGGCCGTGCTCCTCGCGGATACGACGTAGCTCGGACTCCACGAGGTCGTAGGCCTCGCCCCAGGACGCCTCGCGGAACTCCCCCTCGTCCTTCACGAGTGGTTCGGTCAGGCGGTCCTCGTGGTCGACGACCTCGGTCGCCGCGCCGCCCTTGATGCAGACCCGTCCCTCGTTGACGGGGGCGTCGCCCCACGGCACGAACCGCATGTCGCCCGGCTCGTCGCCGGGCTGGACGGAGATACCGCAACCGACCCCACAGTACGGGCAGATGGTGTTCACCGCCTCGTCGGGCTCACCGGACATCCGCACCACCTCCGGTACGTGGTACCATACGTCGAGATTTCGCGGCGTTCGGCCATAAAGCCACCGCGCAGTTCCCGGCGGCCGGTCGCGGGTCGCTCCGAGCGGCGTCGCGCCGCTGGCCGAACTCTGGCGCCGGCGACCACTCCGACTACTCGGCACGGCCACTCGCCTCGAGACCGACAGCGACGCCGGTCGCGCTCGCGCTCTCCCCGCCGTGCTCGGTACAGCGCTCCCTCACGCGGACCGTACACACGGACTCAGTCGCGTCGTCGACGACGAGTGCGTCCCCGGTCCCCCGGGGGAGGCGGTCTGCGAGCGACCCCACGAGGTAGGTCGGTTGGAAGGACGCGAGCGCAGAGACATCGCGCTCGCTCGTCAGCCGGTGGGCGACCACGAGGTCGGACTGCGAGACGGCCGTCTCCGGGAGCGCGCTCGGGCGCTGGGTCGCCAGTACGACGCTCGCGCCCGGCGCTCTGCCTCGCGTGTACAGCGTGTCCACGGCCTCTCGCGCAGCCCCGTTCGCGCACGCGTGCGCCTCGTCCACGAGCAGCCACGGCAACGGCGTCGCCCGGTCGCCCGCCGTCACGTCGTACAGCCCGGACGCGACGCCCGCCACGACCGCCTGGAGCGCGCGTCCCCGGTAGCCGGTCGCCTCCAGGACCGCGCCGCCGTCCAGCAGCGCCCGGGCGCTCGGCGCGTCCGGCCGGAAGCAGCCCCACGACGCCGCGAGCGCGAGGTGGTTCGCGGCCCCGCGCCTGGCCGGCGGCGACGCCTCGCAGTCCGCGACCCACGACCGCATCCCGTCGAGCGTCGACTCGGCTGCGGCAGCCCGCCAGACGAGCGTCCCGGCCGGACTCGCCGGGTCGAGGTCCAGCAGCGTACACCACGCTCGAGGGTCGAGCGCGCTCGCTCGGACGCGCGGAACGACCACGTTCAGGCCCGCTTCCTGGAGCCCCGCGAACGCCCCCATCGGGTCGACCACGACAGGCGCGACCCCGGGCGCCGCGGCCAATCCTTCCGCGAGCACGCCGAGCGTGTGGGACTTCCCGCTACCGCGCTTGCCCACGACCACACCCGCGTGCGGCCGGTCGAAGTCCAGCGCCACTCGCGCCCCCGTGCTGCCGTCTCGGGCGAGGTAGCGCCCGAACCGTCCACACACTGCGCCGTCGCCGCCGAGCACGTCCATGGCCCGGAGTGGTCCCGTCTCCGCAGAAGAACCCTCGCGCGAAACTTCATCCGAGAGGCCGGGACCAACCCCGTCCGTGCTCGACTCGCTCCAACTCCGTCTCCGGAACACTCTCAAGGTCGGCCAGTTCGCCGACGACTACCGCGGCATCGAGGGCCTCCCTGTCCGACTCGTCGTCGCGTTCGTCGTCGGCGTCGCCGCGCTCAGCGTGATGCTCAGCATGGTCAACGGCGTGAACACGCTCGCCGTCAGCGAACTCGACGCGAAACCCAGCCCGGACGTCGTCGAACCCGGCGAGCAGTCCGTCGACGTCACCGCGGTCGACGCCGACGGCGACCCCGTCGCTGGTGCCACTGTCGTCGTGAAGAGCGGGACCGCCGACCTCGACGGCGTCGCCACCGCCACCACGGGGGACGACGGCACCGCACACCTCCATCTGGACCCCGAACTCGGGCCGAACCAGGACGAGGGGACGCTCGCCGTCTCGCTGAAGCCGCCCGCTGGCGACCAGTACGTCGACCGCCGCGAGAACACGAAGCTGCTGGTGGTTCGCCAGTAGCGGCGCAGGGGAGGAGATTCGTCAGTAGTCGTCCCAGTCGATCCAGTCGCGCTCCCAGCCCGCTCGGGACTCGGCGGCCTTCGCCGCGCGCTCGCGGTCCTCTCGGACGGTGCGGTTGCGCTCGACGGCGCTCGCCTGCTCGCCGTCGACGAGCAGCGGCGCGAACGCCACCGGCCCGTAGACGCCCGCGACCTCGCCGTCCTCGATGGCGACGAGGCGCTGGTCGTTGGCGCCCTCCGGGAACACCAGTCGGCCCCCGTCGGCGAGCTGGTCGAGCAGTGCCGGCGGCGCGTCGACCGCTGCGGCCTCCACGAGAATCCGGTCGAAGGCGGCGTACTCGGGGAGGCCGTCGGCGCCGTCCCGACAGTCCACCAGCACCTCGCCGTAGCCCGCGTCCGCGAGGTTCTGGCGGGCGTCGTAGACGAGTCGGCGGTCGATGTCGACGGCGTGGACGCGCTCCGGGCCGACGACCTCCGCCAGCACCGCGACCGTGTAACCGACGCCCGCGCCGACGACGAGCACGTCGTCGCCCTCGGCGGGCGCCAGCGCCCCGACGAGCCGTGCAACCGTCGACGGCGGCAGCACCCGCGTCCCCTCGTGCTCGAACGCCTGGTCGGTGTAGGCACGGTGCTGGGCGTCCACGAACTCGTGGCGGGGGACTTCCCGCATCGCCCTGTCGGCCGGCCGCGCGTCGGGGAGTGCCGCCCCGTCGTGGAGGAGGCTGTCGACCATCTCGTCCCGCAGCGCCGCGAACTCCATGTGAGTGGTTCCGCCCGAAGCCTATTGAACTGCGCGCCTGCGGCCGGTCACCGCGACGTACGGGGTCCCCGGAACGTCCGCGACAGCGGCGTCGGCGAGTCCGAATTCGTCGAACCACTCGGCGACCGTCGACGCCGCTCGGACCGCACCACTCGCAGTCGTCGCCAGCAGCTCCGCAGTCAGCGCGGGGTCGCTGCCGAACGTGTCGATGGCGACCACGACGCCGTCCGCGGCAGCGGACGCCTCGGCAGCCGCGAGCAGTTCGCGGGCGTCAGCGTCGCTCGTCCGGCAGAGCGCGTGCGGGAGGACGACGAGATCTGCGTCCGCGTCGACCGGTTCCGTCACGCTCCCCGGTACCAGCTCGACGGGCTCGGGCGCGAGCAGCGGACGGAGCGCGTCCACGACCGCCGTCTCGTGGCGGAGCGTGACGTCGAACCCCCGGTGCGCGAACTCGACGGCGTGCCGGCCGGCGTCGTCGCCCACGACGAGCACCGACTCGGCGGCCGGGTGCTCGCGGACGGCAGCCGTCACTGCCGCCCGGATTTCGGCGTCGTCTCTCGCCGCGGCGGCGCCCAGGCGGTTCCGGAGCGTCGTCTCCTCGTCAACGCCGAACTCGGGAACCTCCCCCAAGCGCATCGCGTCCGGGAGGTCGACGAGCGCGTCTGCCACGTCGAGTTCCCGGGGGAGAGAGCCGATTGAACGCACGTCCGTCTTCGTAACGAAGCCGAGCATGCGGTTGGTCGGCTCGACGCCGCCGCCCACCCACTCCAGAAAGCCGAGGTCGACGAGCGCGTCGACGGTCGCCTCGGCCGCGCGCTCGGTCACGCCCGCCTGGTCGGCGACCTCCTCGGGGGTGTCGGCCGACGAGACGAGCGCGTCCAGCACGCCCGTCTCGCGGGCCGCCCGCAGCAGCAGTAGCTCGCGGTAGTCCATACCAGACGCTGGGCGGCCGCGCTGATAAAGTCGGGCGCCCGGCGGACGGCGCTGGCGGTCGCCTACTCGCCGTCGCCCTGCATCTCTACGAACCGCACCGCGCCCTCGTCGCGCGTGTCCAGCCTGCCGTCCTCGCGCTTGTCCGCGACGACGAGTCGCTGGGTACCCGAACCGATGGGCGCCACTAGCCGCCCGCCCGCCTTCACCTGGTCGACGACGGCGTCCGGGAACGCCGGCGCCGCACAGGTCAGGTAGACGGCGTCGTAGGGCGCGTGCTCCGGCCAGCCGTCGTGGCCGTTCCCCGTCCGGACGGAGACGCCGCCGTAGCCCGTGCGTTCCAGCGTCTCTCTCGCGCGCTCGGCGAGTACGTCGACGTACTCCACCGAGAAGACGTTCTCCGCGCCGACCAGTTCGGCCGTGATCGCGGCGTGGTAGCCACAGCCCGTCCCGATCTCGAGTACCTTGTCGCCCGCCTGGAGGTCGAGTTCGGTCGCGACGATGGCGACCATGTGCGGCGCGCTGATGGTCGCACCCTCGCCGATGGGCAGGGGGCGGTCGCTGTACGCCGCCGACTGCTCGCCCTCGGGGACGAACTCGTGGCGCGGTACTGCCCGGATAGCGTCGGCTGCCGGACCGCTGACGTTCGGGCGCTGCGCCAGCCCGTCGGCCAGCCGGCGTCGTTCGCCCTCTCTGGACATCGTCCTACCAGGCGGACCAGGCCGCACTCGACTCGTCCGCGCCGTACACGCGTTTGACGTCCTTCGCGAACACCACGTCGCCGTCCTGCCCGAGCTTCGGGAACTTGTAGTCGCCCTCGGCGGACTCCCGCACGTGGATGCCCTGCACCTCGAACTCCTCGTCGCCGAACTCCGCGCTCTCCCCGACGACGAACTCGAAGTCGCCGGGCACGTGGACCTCGAGGCTCCGGCTACCCTCGTCGCTGTCGTCCCGCGGGTGGACGGTCACGTCCACGGAGACGTTGTCCACCGCGCGCGTCCAGACGGTCTCGATGTCCTCCGCGTCCGCGCGACTCGTCCGGTCCTCGGGGCCGACCTCGATGCTCGTCACGCGCACCTGTGCGATGGTCTCCTCGGTCTCCACGATGAACTCGTCGCCCTCGTACACCGTTTCCTCCGGGTCGAACTCGGCCCGGCCCGTGAAGGAGTCGCCGTCCTGCGAGACCACCACGTCGACCGCTTCGGTGTCCTCGCTCTCCAGGCTCTCCTTGTGGACGTGTCCGCACTCCCCGCATTCCACTGTCGCGTGCCCGCCGCCCGTCGACAAGACCTCGTGGACCGTCTCCAGGTCCGGGGAACAGGACGGACACGACAGCCCGACCTGCTCGCCAGCGTCTACGTTCATACTCCGGTTTTGGCCGCCCGGACGTAAAAGCGCGCGGAGTCTAGCAGGAGACAAATCCTACTCCGGTCTCGGAGGCACGTCTCCGGACGATTTCGGGTAGAAAGCCCCGGCGGGCTCGCGGTCGCTCGCTCGCTGCGCTCCTCGCTTCGCTGCGGTGCTTATTCCGGGAGAGCAAGCTCTCCCGGCGTTCGCCTCGCTCCGCTCGGCTCACCGTCGCGAGGCGACCAAGCAAGCGCGAGCCCGCCGCCCCTTTCAGTCCACCCGGACGGCTACCGGCTGTTCAATTGGCCGTTACGGGCTCGCCAGTTCGACTTCCTCGCCGTCTCGCGGGTCACTGAGTTCCCCGCTCGTTGTTTCCGAGGAAGTCTCGTTTTGCTCGCTACGCTCGCGGTAACTCGACTTCCTCGCCGTCTGCGAACACCGTGGGCTCCCGGATGATGCCGTCGAGGTGCAGCGGGGCGTCGGTGTCGCCGCCGATGCCGGCGTCGTCGCCGATGGCGATGTGGACGGTGCCGGCGGCCTTCTCGTCGAGCAGGACGCTGCCCACCAGTTCCGTGACCGCGACGTTCGTCCCGATGCCGAGCTCCGCGAGGTTGTAGGCGTCTTCGCCGACCTGCTCGCTCGCGGCCTCCACCTGCTCGCGAATCTGGTCGTCCGAGATGTCGGTGACGAAGCCGTCCTCGACCTCGAAGCGGAGCTCCTGGCCGTCGTCGAGTTTGCCGTGGGGCATCATCGTGCCGTCGACGACGTACGTCCCGTTGGCGTCCACGGGGGAGACGAACACCTCGCCCGCGGGGAGATTCGAGAAGTCGCCGTCCTCGTGGACGATGCCGGTGTCGTCTCGCCAGTCGCGGTCGCCCGCGTCGAACGTGATGTCGGTGCCGGCGGGCGTCGTCACGCGGACCTCGTCGGCGTCCGCGACCTGCGCGAGCACGTCCTCACAGTGGGACGCGATGGTCTCGTAGTCGGCGTCCAGTCCCGTCGTGAACACCTCCTCCGTGATGCCGGGGAGCGTGGCGCCGCGGGCGCCGGCGTCGTTGGCGGCGCCGCGAGCGCGCGTGTGGCTCAGGCTCTTCGTCGTCGGCGCGAGGAACACGTCGGCCTCCTTCATCGCGGCGGCGACGGGCGCCGGGGGCTCCTCGCCGTGCTGGTCGCCCGGCGGGTACTGGAGGATGGTCGTCGCGTCGCTGACCTCGCTGGCGACTTCGTAGAGCGCCTCGCCGATGTCGCGGCGCTTGTCGTCCGTCACGACGACGCAGTCCTCGTCGGCTTCCAGGCCCAGACACTGTTCGACTGCCGTCTCCGCCGCATCGCGCAGGCTCATGGCCGGACGTGCGACCGCTCCCCGGATAGCGCTTTCGAGAACTGCGGGTCGCTCGCCTCCGCGGGGTCGTTTACTCGCAATCCGGTAAATCGAGGACGAGACGCCTCGAAACGGTTATCCGCCGTCCCGTGGACCATTCGTGTATATGCTCCGCGTCGGCATCAACGGCTACGGCACCATCGGGAAGCGCGTCGCGGACGCCGTCGACGCCCAGCCCGACATGGAAGTGGCGGGCGTGGCGAAGACCCGTCCGAACTACGAGGCCAGGCAGGCCCGTACGCGCGGCTACGACCTCTACGCAGCCATCGAGGACCGCGCCGACCAGTTCGTCGAAGCGGGCGTCGAGACTGCCGGCCTCGTCGACGAACTCGTCGCCGACAGCGACGTCGTCGTCGACGCCACGCCCTCCGGCATCGGCGCGCAGAACCGCGCGCTCTACGAGGAATACGACACACCCGCTATCTACCAGGGCGGCGAGGACGCCGACGTCGCGGACGTCTCGTTCAACGCCCGTGCGAACTTCGCCGAGGCCGAGGGCGCCGACCACGTCCGCGTCGTCTCCTGTAACACCACGGGACTCTCCCGCCTGCTCGCGCCGCTCCGCGAGGAATACGGCGTCGAGAAGGTGCGCGCCACGCTCGTGCGCCGCGGCGGTGACCCCGCCCAGACGGGACGAGGCCCGATCAACGACATCCTCCCGGACCCCATCTCGATTCCGAGCCACCACGGCCCCGACGTGAACACCATCTTCCCCGACCTCGACATCGACACGCTCGGGCTGAAGGTGCCGGCGACGCTGATGCACATGCACAGCGTCAACGTCACCCTGGAGAGCGAACCGGACGCCGACGAGGTCCGCGAGGTGCTCGCCGGCCAGTCCCGCATCATGGTCCTCGACGAGGACCTCGACATCGAGGGCACCGGCCCCCTGAAGGAGTACGCCAACGACATGGGTCGGCCGCGGGGCGACCTCTGGGAGAACTGCCTCTGGGGCGAGTCAGTCACCACGGTAGGCCGGGATTTCTACTGCTTCCAGGCCATCCACCAGGAGTCCGACGTCGTCCCCGAGAATGTCGACGCTATCCGGGCGATTACGGGTGCGATGGACGCCGAGGAGTCCGTCGCGACCACGAACGACGCGCTCGGGCTCTGAACGGCTCGCGTTACCGTCGTGTGGTCGAGGCTAACACAGTCCGAACCCTTTTCCACAGTCCCCCCATACGCCGGGTCATGAGACGCGACGACCGGGACGACCCGTTCGACGACATCTTCCGGGAGATCGAGCGCATGATGGACGAGATGATGGGGGCCGGCCAGAGCCTCGAGCGCGGCGACCAGTCCGGGTTCGCGACCAGCACCCACGTCGACGTCCACGAGACCGACGACGTCGTGCGCGTCATCGCGGACCTGCCCGGCGTCGAGAAGGACGACATCTCCATCCAGTGCGACGGCGACTCCGTCACCGTCAGCGCGCACTCGGGCACCCGCGAGTACGACGAACGCATCGACCTCCCGGGCCGGGTCGACGCCCGCTCCAGCGACGCCACCTACAACAACGGCGTCCTCGAAGTGACCTTCGACCGCACCGACACCTCGACGAACATCGACGTCCAGTAAGCCCGTCCTACGACCGCTCTTCTCCCCGTCTGGATTCTCTCACGTGTCACCAGCCGCAGCTGCAGTCCGCTGCACCAGCGCCGCCAGTTTGTCGTAGAAGTCCGAGTCGTACTTCGCCTCGTCGTCGATGGTGGGGCGGGCGTTCGTCTCCGAGACCACCGCGCGCTCCTCCGTCGCGAGGATGTCCACGCCCAGGAAGGCGATGTTCAGTGCTTCGGCCGCGTCGACGGCGAGCGCGCGCAACTGGTCGGGCAGGTCGACACCGGTCGCCGTCGCGCCGCCGTGGACGTTGTGCTTCCAGCCCGGGGATTCCCGGCGGACTGCTCCCACGACTTCGCCGTCGAGCACCATCACGCGGTAGTCAACGGCGTCCTCGAAGTGACCTTCGACCGCACCGACACCTCG
>Ga0136562_100734_pt1 | contig 11751 bp, 14 predicted proteins | sample AntCluMetagen312_FD_104784 | JGI IMG/M metagenome (GOLD analysis project Ga0136562, IMG submission 104784) | Saline lake microbial communities from Club lake, Antarctica - Metagenome #312 | ecosystem: Environmental > Aquatic > Non-marine Saline and Alkaline > Saline | place: Antarctica: Club lake...
GACGATCAGCACGACCGCCGCACCCACGACATCCCGCCTGGTCGCGTCCTCCCGGAGCCGGGGTCGCGGGAACGTTCCCGATCGATCCACGTCGACCAGGCCGTCCTCGATCCGGCCGAACGAAACCCTTGCGTCGAGATGTGGGTAGATATACCGGCCAAGGAGGACGCCGACCCAGAACGCGACTAGCGGGGCAACGATCCACGCCGAAACGATCCCGAACATCACGTCCCGGTTGAGCGTGCCGTTCGCCACGCCGAGTCCGGCGATCGCGCCGACGGCGGTCATCGAGGTCGAGGCGGGCACGCCAAAGAGGTTCGAGATCAGCAGTGAGACGCCGGTGAAAAAGAGCAACACGACGCTCGCTGCGAGCGTGAACTCCTCGGCCACGATCGTCGAACTCATCGTGTCGATGACGTTCCGCCCGACCGTCCAGCCGCCGAGCAGCGCAAAGACCGTAAAGAGCACCGCCGCGAGGCTCTTGCCCGTGATCCGACTCCCCACCGCAGGGCCGAACGCGACCCCCGTCGAGGAGCCGCCGATGTTGTAGCCGACGAACACCGCAACGAGAGCACCGACGACGAGCAGTGCGGAAACCATGTGTCACCCCTCGCGTCGCCGGGGGAGATGTCAGTTTCGATTTTCGTGTCGGCGGACGACGGGTCGAGCACGACCCGACAGCTCTCCCATCATCGCTTCGCTCGCAGCGCCCCTTCACGAACCCCCCGGAAAATCGACAGCGGCAGCGAACGACACCTCGCGGTCGGTGGAGCTCCCCTACTGAGTCCGACGATCGGAGAGGGGACTACCCTTCGTACTCCTTCCGGTAGCCCTCGAACTCCGCGAGGTGTTCCTCTTCGTCAGCGAGGAGTTCGGTCGCGAAGTCCTCGGTCACGGGATCGTCGGCCTCCTCAGCGACATCGATGAGCTCGCGGTAGGTTTCGACCGCGCCCTCCTCGGCTTCGATCACGCCGTCGATGACCGAGAGCACGTCGGTGGAGTCTTCGGGCGGCTGGAGGCTCTCCTGGCCCATTTCGAGGTCGAACGAGCCTTTCGGCTGGCCACCCAGTTGAGAAATGCGCTCGCCGATCTCCTCGGCGTGGCCGAGCTCTTCTTGGACATCGTCACTGAGACTGTCGGCGATCTCCTCGGCCGCGACCCCCGCGAGCGCGGCGGCGTTGGTCTGGTAGTTGATCACCGTCTCGAACTCGTCGTTTCTGGCCTGTGCGAGCAGTTCGAGGACGCGGTCGTCGCCGTCGACACTCATGAGTGTCCTATCGAGCGCCGCGTGCTTAAACGTCCGTCTCTCGGAGACGATCGGCGAGTGCGTCCCCGAGGATCGCGGCGGCGCGCTCGATGTCGGAAAGTCGGACGTACTCCCGATCCGCATGGGCGACCGGTCCGTCCTCGTCCGCGAGATCGCCGGGACCGAACACGACTGTCGGCACCTCGCGCGCGAAGTACGACGCCTCGGTCGCGGCGGTGAACGGCCGCACCGTGCCGCCCGACGCCGCCCGGAGCACGCGGACCACGCGCTCGTCGGCGGGCGTCTCGAACGCCTCCAGGAAGGGAGTCTCGCGCTCGGTCAACGCGAACGAAACCGCGTCGGGGGACGGGACCCGATCGCCGAGATACTCGTTCAGCGCGCTCGCGAAGCCCGCCGCGGTCTCAGGCGGGACGCTCCGGCGATCGAGAACGATCTCACACTCGGCGGGCACCTGATTGGTCGCGTCGCCGCCCGCGACGACCGTCGGCGTGAGCGTCGGCGCACCGAGATCGGGGTGGGCGGCGAGCCCATCGGGACGGTCGTCGAACCCGGCGAGCGCGTCGAGCACCCGACCAGCCATCGTGATCGCGTTGCGCCCCGTGTGTGGTTCGGCGGCGTGGGCGCGCTCGCCCGTGATCGTGACGTGCCCCTCGAACCGTCCTTTCGCGGCGTTGCAGACATCGAGTCCCGTGGGTTCGCCGACGATCACCCAATCCCCACGTTCGGGGTCGAGATCGAGCGACGGCACGAGCGCGGCCGCGCCGGTCGAGTAGGTTTCCTCGTCGGGCGTTGCGGCGAGAGTGAGCCGTCCCTGGTCCGGTTTACACCCACAGAACGCGGCGAGCATTGCGGCGAGCGGTCCCTTCGCATCGCAGGCTCCGCGCCCGTGGAGGAGGTCCCCATCGCGCTCAGCGGGCACGTGTGGCGAAACGGTGTCGAGGTGGGTGTTCAGTACGACGTGGAGCCCGTCGGCGGCGTCCCCGCTGGCCTCGCGTGTCGCAACCACGCCTGCGTCGTCGACGGTCGGCTCGATACCGTCCTCACGGAGCGTCTCACAGAGCAGGTCGCACATCGGAGCGATGTCCTCGTGGGAGGGCGTCCGGACCGCGCGTTCGAGGAAATCGAGCGGATCGACCATCGATCAGTCGCCGGCGGCCTCGGCGCTCCGCGGGCTGTCGATCGGAATCTCGGTTTCGCCCTCCTGTTTGGTCGGCCCGGCGAGCACCGCGCCGCGCTCGTCGAGGCGGACATCGAGGCGACCGCCGTGCGGCTGCACCGTGACCGACGCGGCGTCGGTGTAGTCGAGTTCGTGCGCAACCGCCGCGACCGCCACAGCTCCAGTACCACACGAGCGGGTTTCACCCTCGACACCGCGCTCGTAGGTGCGCTGATCGAACCTCTCGGCGTGAGGGCTGGCGATCGTCACGTTCGCGCCGCGGGGGAAGGCGTCGGCGTGGCGTACCGCCGGCGCGACGGCGGCGAGGTCCACAGTCGAGACGTTCTCGACGAACGCGACTGCGTGGGGAACGCCGGTGTTCACCGCCGTCACCGCGAGGTCCCCGATCGACTCCTCGACGAGGGGCTCGTCGCTCGCTACCGGGACGGCTGCAGGCGCGAACTGCGGCGTCCCCATCTCGATCGTCACGCTGTCGCCGTCGACCGTCGCACGCCGCGTGCCCGCCTGGGTGTCGACCATCACCGTCGTCTCGTCGTCCTCATCGTCCGTGCCGTCCGCGGCCGTTCCGTGCCGTCCCGCGGCGCTCACGGTAGACGACCGTTCGCGCTCATCGCGGCGACGGAGTCGCCGCGCGGCCCACGCCGCAGCACACCGCGCGCCGTTGCCACACATCGGGGCGGTCGAGCCGTCGGGCTGAAGCAACGTCATCACGACGCGAGGCGAGGCGTAGCCGTCTTCGAGCGCGAGGAAGAGTACGCCGTCCGCGCCGACCGACTCGCCGATCGAGAGGCCGTTCTCGCGATCACAGAGCCGCGTCGCGAACCCCCGCCGATCGGCGACGGGTTCGGCGGCATCCACCACGAAGAAATCGTTGCCAGTGCCGTGGTACCTCTCGATCGCGATCATCGCTCAACCTCCAGGCGCGTGAGGTCGCCGATCGTCTCGCGGCGCACGCAGACCCGCGACTCGCCGTCGTCGAGCGCGACTACTGCTGGACGTGGCCGGGAGTTGTACGTGTTCGCCATCTCGTAGCCGTACGCGCCGGCGTTGCCGACCGCGAGGCAATCCTCACGCGCCGGTGCGGGAAGCTCACGGTCCCGTGCAAGCGCATCGGCGGACTCACAGACCGGGCCCGCAACCGTCGCCGACACCGTTCCGTGCTCGTCGGCGTCCGGCGCGAGCGACCGGATCGCGTGGTGGGCGTCGTACAGCGCCGGCCGGAGGAGGTCGGTCATCCCGCAATCGACTCCGACGACCGTGGTCTCGGGCGTCGGTTTGATGGTGTTGACTCGGGTCACCAGCACGCCCGCGTCGGCAACGAGGTAGCGGCCTGGTTCGATCCCGAGAGCCACACCACGGTCGCCGAGTGCCTCGTGGGTTGCCGTGGCGAGCGAGTCGAGATCGAGCGCGGATTCCGTCTCGCGGTAGGGAACGCCGAACCCGCCGCCGACGTTCACGGTGTCGAGATCGATGCCCGTGTCGGCGATGTCGTCCACGAGTTCGCCCACTCGGACGACCAGCGCACGGTGGGCATCGAGGTCGTCGGCGTCGAGGATGCCGCTACCGGCGTGAGCGTGGAGACCACGAACGTCGAATCCACGATCCACGGCCTCGCTCACGACCACCGCGGCGCGTTCGCCAGGAACACCGAACTTCGGATCGGTTCCCGTCCGTACCTTCGCGTGGTGGCCCGCGCCGACGCCAGGGTTGACCCGGACGAATAGGGGTCCCGACCAGCCGCGCTCGGCAAGTCGATCGATCGTGTCGCTCGCACCGACGGTAATGGCGATGTCGTACTCGGCAGCGAGGTCGACCACGCGATCGAGATCACGTGCGGGTGGGTTGACGGCGGTGTAGCGAACCCGATCGAACCCCGCATCGCACGCGCGGACGACCTCGCCCGCTGAGGCGCACTCGGCCCCCAAACCTGCGTCGGCGATCGTCTCCAGTACGCTGCCGATGGCGTTCGCCTTGACTGCGTAGCTGATCTCGGCATCCGGGAACGCTTGCCGAAGCCGAGCGGCGTTCTCGCGCACGCGATCGAGATCGAGCACGTACAGCGGCGTTCCGTGCTCGGTCGCGAGGTCCCGGAGGTCGGCCGCCGGCCAATCGGCGAGCCGTCGGACGGGTGGGTTCGCGGCCGCCGACGATGCACTGGCAGTCGCGGGGGTCATCGGAGCGCCGCCTCGCGTTCGGTCGCCTCCAGAGTCCGATCCTCGACATCGGTTGCCACTACGGCAGGCTTGTACGCCCCGCCGTCGAACAGGTCGTGATCGCCGACCGACGATGCGACGAACCGCGTGAACGCCCGGCGATCGGGCGGGAGATGCCCATAGATGACTTCCTCCTCAACGAGGTCGTAGACTGGGATGCGAGGTGTGAGCAGCGTGTTCTCGCCGACGACCGAATCGTGGCCGATCACGAACCCCGAGGTGACACGACAGCCCGCGCCGAGCGAGACACCATCCTCGATCACCACGGGGGCGTTCTCGACAGGTTCGAGCACTCCACCGATCAGAGTGTTCGCGCCGAGTTTGACATCCGCACCGACTTGGGCGCACGAGCCCACCGTATCGCATGAGTCGACCAGCGTGCCATCGCCAACGTACGCGCCCGCGTTGACGAAGCTCGGGCTCATCAGGATGGCGTCGCTTCCGACGAACGCGCCCCGCCGGATCACGGTGCCGTCGGGCGTGTTTCGGGTGCCGCGCTCGCCGAGACCGTCTGTCCGGCGCAGCGGGAGAACGTCGTGGTAGTCGACGCCACCGTACTCTCGGCTCTGGGTCTCGCGGAGGCTGAAATTGAGCAGCACGCCGCGCTTGACCCACTCGTTGGCCTCCCACTTCCCGTCTCGCTTCTCGGCGGCGCGAACGTCGCCAGCTTCGAGCGCGTCGAGGAACGTGTCGAGAAGATCGCGTTCCTCGCTGCCGGCGTCGCCCGCGGTCAGTCCGTCGTCGGTGCGTTGCCACAGCGTATCGATATCAGATTCGAGACTCATGATGATCCCTCGATAACGTCCGAAAACTCGTACCAGCCGGCTCCGTGGCCGGCGAGCCATCCTGCCGCGTCGAGCGCGCCCGCCGCAAAGACCGCACGGCTCTCGGCACGGTGGGCGAGCGTGAGCACCTCGTCGTTGTCCGCGAGGAGCACCTCGTGTTCGCCCCGCACTCCGCCGGCGCGCCGGACGTGAACCCCGATCTCGCCGTCCTCGCGTGGCTGTTCGCCCTCGCGACCGTAGGTCCGCTGTCCAGCATTCTTCTCACCTCGTCCGGCATCCGCGTCGCTCCGTGCCGCGTCGATGTCGTCGAGCAGCGTCGTCGCCGTGCCGCTCGGCGCGTCGCGCTTGCGGTTGTGGTGGGTTTCGGTCAGTTCGATGTCGTACTCCGGCAGCGCCGCGACGGCCTCGGCGAGCGCCGATCGAAGCGCGCTGACACCGCGCGAGAAGTTCGTCGCCCATAGGACGGGCACCGATTCGGCGGCCTCGCGGAGCGCTGCCCGCTCTGCGTCGCCGAGTCCCGTGGTGCCGGTGACGAACCCGACGCCGGCCTCAGCGCAGGCGCTCGCGTACTCGGTCGTCGATTTGGGGCCGGTGAAATCCACCACGACCTCTGGACTGTGTTCGACGAGGAGATCGGGGAGGGCGGCCGCATCGTAGACCGCGTGACCGGCGATGCGCCCACCGTCGGCAGGATCGCGATTGACCGCGAACGCCACCGCGGCGTCGTCGCGGTCGGCGGCCGTTTCGAGCACCGCACGACCCATCGCGCCCGTCGCCCCCGTGACCCCGACGAGCGTCACCGTTCGACCTCCGGCGCTACGGGCCCGCCGTCGTCGGTGCGCGCGTCGTCGAGATCGACGAGAACGGTTTCGAGCGCGTTACGGTGGTCTGCCGAGAGTTCGGAGAGCGGCGTGCGGAGGTTGCCCGCGACGTGGCCGCGGATCGCCAGCGCTTCCTTCAGCGGGATCGGGTTGATCTCCCAGAACAGCGCGCGAAACAGTGGCCCGAGTTCGTGATGGCGCTCGCGTGCTCGATCGAACTCGTCGTCGAGTCCTGCGTGGACCATTTCAACTACGCGCTCGGGTTCGACGTTCGCGGCGACGCTGATCGTCCCGCGAGCGCCCGCGGCGAGCAGCGGCAGCGTGAGCGCGTCCTCGCCCGAAAGCACCGAAAAATCCTCCTCACGGGTGCGCTCGACGAGTTCGCCCGCCCGCCCCACGTCGCCGCTCGCGGATTTGTAGCCCGCGACGTTCTCGTGGTCGGCGAGTGCCACTGCGGTGTCGATTTCGATGGATCGCCCCGTGCGGCCGGGCACGTTGTAGACGATCTGTGGGAGATCGACCCCATCGGCGATCGTCCGGAAATGCGCTTCCATTCCTGCAGGTTCGGGCCGGTTGTAGTACGGCGAGATCAGGAGAAGTGCGTCCGCGCCCGCCGCCCGCGACCGCTCGGCGAGGTCGATCGCCTCCCGGGTCGCGTTCGAGCCAGCGCCGGCGATCACGGGGATCGAGACGGTCTCAACTACTGCCTCGACGATCGCAACGTGTTCGTCGTGGTCGAGAGTGGCGCTTTCGCCTGTCGTGCCGACGGGAACGAGTCCGTCGACGCCCGCGCGTTCGAGGCGGCGGGCTTCGCTTCTGAGTCGGTCGAAATCGATACTGTCGTCGGAACTGAATGGCGTGGCCATCGCGGGGAACACGCCGTCGAGGTCGATAGATGATGTCATGCGGTATCGTGGTTGGTGGTTGGTGGTGGGTGGTGGGTGGGTGGTGGTGTTGAGACTCGGCAGTGAGACGCTCGAAAACGGTGCGCAACGGGATGTCACCCCGCCACGAACCAGCCTCAGGTGCGTTTTGTGCCCGCGCGCCGGACACCACACCCACGGCTCGGGGGCCGGCCGAACTGGGGTGTAAACCGTTGCATACCCGCTACACTGCGCCCGCCGAACTTATGGGTTGCGTCGCGTGCGATACCTGCCAATCGTCGTGTCGTGCGTCGACAGGTTGACTGTAGTACGTTCCTCGGAGAGCAGTTCTCCACGAGTCGAGCGCCAGCGTCGGGTTCGATGAAGAGAGCTGATTCGTCTTCGACAAATTTCGACACGAACGAGAGACCGCAGGCCACACACCTCCCCAACCGATTCCCTCACTCGCTTCGCTCGTTCGGTCTTCCCTCGCACGAGTCGGGCGTCTTCGACGCCCTCCCGCGCGCCACCGCGACCGGCGACAAACAGGTTCTACTGAACAGTACAGAACTGATCCATCCGTGGCGAAACGCTTTAGCGCGCAGTCTGTCGACTACCGACATGTCGAACGTCCATCCGGCCCAGCGCGTTGCGGTGCTGGTCGACGCACAGAACCTCTATCACACCGCCCAGAGCGTCTATTCCCGCAACATCGACTACGACGAACTCCTCGAAGCGGGCGTCGCCGGGCGCGAACTCACCCGCGCGATCGCGTACGTCATCCGAGCCGACTCACCAGAGGAAGAGAGTTTTTTCGAGGCGCTCGAAAACATCGGCTTCGAGAACAAGATCAAGGACATCAAGACCCACGCCGACGGCTCCAAGACGGCCGACTGGGACGTCGGGATGATCCTCGACGCAGTCACGCTCGCCTCCCATCTCGACACCGTCGTGATCTGCACCGGCGACGGCGATTTCTCGCGGCTCTGTTCGCATCTCCGTCACGAGGGCGTCCGTGTCGAGGCGATGGCATTCGAGGAATCGACATCTGAGGAGCTTCTCGATGCCGTCGACGGCTTCACCGACCTCTCGGAGCGCCCGGAGACGTTCTTGCTGTAGCCCGGTAGCCGGGAGCGGTTCGCTCGCGGGTCAGACCGCCCCCTCGGATGTGCCGACGAGCAGCGTGCCCGCAGCCAGCACGAGCGCGGCGAGTGCGGCCAACGAGACGGGAATCGAAACCGACACGAGCGATGTCGGGAGGGCGAACAGGAGGATGACGACCGCGCTCACCACGATGAGGGCTGCTCCCGCGAGGACCTTGGTACGTTCGTCCATTACCGACCAGTGCGTTCCGGTCGGCCTAAATCGCTTCGAAACCGTCGTGTCGTCCCACCGGATCACTCGATGGACGCGCTTTTGCGCGCCACCGTCGAACCGGAGCCAATGGCCGAGGACGAACTCGCCCGGCTGCGCACGATCGCGGACTACCAGTTCGGCCACAGCGCTGGCGACGCGCTGTTCGCCGGCGATCCCGAGGTCCGACACACTGCGACCGGCCGGCCGGAGCAGGTGTTCGCGGCGGGCGAACGTCTCGTGACCTACGACGTCGACGGCCGGTTCACGCTCGGTATCGCTGGCGGCGATCGGCTCCGGCAGGCGTTCGCGGCTCCCCACGCCCGCGTCGTCGTCGGCGAGGAGAGCGCGCCGTTCGTCCACGAGGGGAAGAACGCGTTCGCGAAGTTCGTCACTGGGGTCGATCCTGCCGTCCGGCCGGGCGACGAGGTCTGCATCGTCGGCCCCGATGACGACCTGTTCGGCGTAGGTCGGGCGACGCTCGCGGCCGACGCAATGGCCGACTTCGAGACCGGAATGGCAGTCAAGACCCGCGAAGGGGCTGACTGAACCCGGTCAAAACTCGATATCCGACACCCGGCAGCCAGCGACCGACAGTATATGTGGCTGGTCCCCGACGAATCGATGATGCTCGACATCGACTTCCCGTCCGAGGAGCCGCGTTTCATCGACACCCACGCCCACCAGCCCACAAGCGAGTTTCTGGAGGATGCCGGCGGCGAGATGATGCGCGACGCCGCCGGAAAATTCGGTACTGACCTCGAAACCTGGGGGTTCGACGAGATGGTCGAGGAGTACCACGCAGCCGGCATCCGCCACGCGGTCTTGCTGGGCTGGGACGCCGAGACCAACACCGGCAACCCCCCGGTCACGAACGAGTACGTCGCCGAGGTCCGCGACGAGTACCCCGACTTCTTCACCGGATTTGCGAGCGTCGATCCCCTGAAGGACGACTGTGTGGAATCGGCCGAGCGCGCGATCGAGGACTACGACCTCTCGGGGTTCAAGTTCCAGCAGATCGCCCAGGGGTTCGACCCGAGCGCGCCCGAACACGACCCGCTTTGGAGTACCATCGAGAACCTCGGCGTTCCAGTGGTGTTCCACGGCGGGAACTCCACTCTCGGTGCGGGCAGCCCCGGTGGGCGTGGCCTCCGGATCGAACATGGGAACCCGATGCTGATCGACGACGTGGCAGCACGGTTCCCCGACCTCCAGATTCTCCTCGCTCATCCCGCCTTCCCCTGGGAGAAAGAGCAGCTCGCGATCTGCCAGCAGAAGGGCAACGTCTACATGGATCTCTCGGGCTGGCTCCCCAAGTATATCGACGATCAGGTGCTCCACTACGCCGGCACCGTGCTCCAGGACAAGGTGATGTTCGGGACTGACTACCCGATGATCCGGCCCCGCACATGGCTCGAATCGTTCGCCGAGCACACCGACTATCCCGAGGAAGTCGAGCGAAAGCTGCTGTGGGAGAACGCCGAGGAATTCCTCGATCTCTGATCGGCGGACAGCGCGTCGACTGTTCGTCGTCGGCTCGGACGAGCGAGCGATCAGTCGGCAGTGCCCGATTCGTCGTCGGACTCGCCGCCAACGTCCACGTCCATCCCGTCGTCGCCGTCGCTGCTCGATCCCGAGAGGAACTTCCGTTTGATGAAGCGAATACCGAGCAGCGTGCCGAGGCCGGTGGCGATCGCGCCGGGGATGCCGTACTTCTTGTACCCGTACGTTGCTGCTTTCTTGACCGCAGTCATCGCGAACATATGGCGATTCAATGCTGGTGAAGACAAAAGCCCTGTGCTTGCACTCCTCGCTCATCGTGGAATCGCGGTACTACCGACCGCACGACACCCCATCGGTCAGATGGCTTCAGGAGTCCAGTCCCCTTGGTCTAATCCGCCGACTGCGTCGAAATCCGCGAAGAATAGCCGGAGTTAGCCGCTGACAGCCGTACGGTTCTCCGGGGCGATTTTCTGCGAGAGCCATTTTCCGATGGCTGAACCGACTTCGCCAGCCACACCTACCACGAAGACTGCGATCAACGTTACACCGACCAGCATGACAGTCTGTACGGCCCCAGCGAAGAGGGGCTGATCGAACGAGGAAATGCTTCCGAAAACGGGTCCCATATCCCACACGATCGGGAGTGACCCAACCGCACCTGTCTGGAATCCGATCCGGCGGGCCGTGTTCGAGCCGTTGCGGATCAGCAAGCCACCGACGAGACCTGCCCAGAGAACGATCCCGTAGTTGTATATCCCGGGTGGTTAGTTCGCCACGACGAACGCAGCCGAGATGAGTCCCGCAGGGATCGCATAGACCCACGGATGCTCTGTCACGGTTTTCCGAAGGATATCGATCATCCTGTATCAGATATGTACTATCGGCTCGAACATTATATACCCATCGACCAACAGGCTCGCCACCGTCCGCCCGAGCAAGTGCAACGCTCAAGGGATACCCCGACCAACCACCTCGATATATGAGTCGACGGATTCCCCGCCGCCAGGTCCTCGCGAGCGTGGCGCTCGTCGTCGCGCTCGGGTTCGGTGGCTGTCTCACGCTCGGCCCCGCTGTCACGGCCGACACCGGCAATTCGGCCGTCTTCGAGCAGGTATCGACCGACGAACCGTGGGCCAGCGGTCGGGTGAAAACTGCGGTGACGCTCACCCCGAACGCGACGACCGACCAGGGTGTGTCGAAGCTCGTGGTGATCTCCGGGAGCGGCTCCAGTTTCGACACGACGACGGTCGACCCCGGGCAGACCAGCGGAGCCACCCTCTATCTCCCGGCGAACGGGAACGCGACGATCACCGCCGTCAACACGATCAACGGAACCGTCGTCGACACCCAGCCGGTCACCACCGACGGCAACAAACTCTTCTGAACTATCGCTGCGAGTCACGGAGGATCAGCGGGCCGATGGCGAGCGTCCGCTTTGCGACCGTCGCGACCCGGATGATGTACGTGAGGAGCAGGAGGAAGGGAAGCAAGGAGACGGTGAACGCGCCGGCGACGACCAGCAGGATGTTCGGCATCCCGAACAGCGAGCCGGTGAACGAGCTGCCGCCGACGAACGCGAGCGTGCTGCCGGCAACGACCAGCGCTGGCACGGAGACGTAGAGGATGAGCTGTGAGAGGTTGATGAGCGCCCACTCGAAGTACAGCGTCTTGATGTGTTCGCGTGCCGGCCCGAACATCGAGATCGTCGTACGCAGCTCCTCGAACAGCGCGCTGTCCTCCTCGGTGAGGCTGTCGGCGTGGTCATCGAC
>Ga0136562_100736_pt1 | contig 11747 bp, 10 predicted proteins | sample AntCluMetagen312_FD_104784 | JGI IMG/M metagenome (GOLD analysis project Ga0136562, IMG submission 104784) | Saline lake microbial communities from Club lake, Antarctica - Metagenome #312 | ecosystem: Environmental > Aquatic > Non-marine Saline and Alkaline > Saline | place: Antarctica: Club lake...
ACGATCGGGACGCGCTCGATCTTGTGGTCGTACATCAGCTCTAACGCCTCGCGCGCCTCGACGTTCTCCGGCGCGGTGATGACCTCGTCGGTCATGGCCTCGCTGACGGCGTCGTCCTCGCCGACTTCCAGGTACGGACGGATGTCAGTGCCCGAGATGATCCCCAAAACTGCGTCGTCCTCGTCGACGACCGGGGCGCCGGAGACGCCCTGACGCTCCATCACGGCGTCGGCCTCGCGGACCGTGTCGTCGGGCGAGACGGTCACGACGTCCTCCCGGCGAATGACGAGCTCGTGTGCGCGCTTGATGCGCTCGACCTCTTCAGCTGTCTCTTCGACGGTCATGTTACGGTGAAGGACGCCGAGCCCGCCCTCGCGGGCCATCGCAATCGCGAGGTCGCTCTCGGTGACGGTGTCCATCGCTGCAGAGAGGACCGGGACGGTCAGTTCGACGTTCTTCGAGACGCGCGCGGAGAGGTCCGCGTCGTCGGGCTCGACACGGCTCTCTTTGGGCTTTAAGAGTACGTCGTCGAACGTTAACGCTTCCGGGACGTCGAGTTTCGCTGAGAATCGACCGGAGTCTGTCGCCATATAAACCGTCATGAGTGGCCGATAAAAAGCGTTGCGAGTCAGCACAGACGTGTACGTCGTTGTCATCCAGATTCACGCAATATGCAGCTTTGTGGATCAATAACGGATCGGCGTCGGTTTGTGTGTCAAGGTCTCGGCGTCCGGAGTCACTGTTTGTTCGACACGCCACCAGCGACATCGACGAGCAGTGTCTGGACAAGGGTAGAACCGATCGCTCGTTCGCATAACTGCCGAATTCACGCGATACGATCGCCGTTCGTGGTTCGCTTGCTCGCTCTCGAAACGATCGTACACGAATTAGCTATTGCGACCGAGGTATCTCCGACAAATTGTCACCAGTTCCGTCGTTCATCCGGCACATCTACGATGGGTATATAAATGTTGTCTGCTGATCTTTCGTTCCGTGCGGACACACCTCACACAACCTTTAACGCAACCGAAACGCATATATGAGGTATGGACTCCGACAGTCCCGTGAACACGCGCATCGCCGGTCAGCCGATTCTCAACCTCGGCACCCGCTTTACAGCCGGCAGTCCGCGTAAACCCTTTACATGGACTCGTCGGGCCGCTCGCGGATTCGACTCCGTACGCCGGACCCTCGGCTATCACGGGTCGCCCGCTTCCTACCGTGTACCCGTTGGTCAGGGTTATCGCCCCTGAATGAGCGTCTCTCGTCATCCAGTCGCTCTCCGACTGGAGCAGCGGGTGGGCAGCGCGACGAAGCTGCTCGCGACCGTGATGGTGCTGCCGCTCGTCGACGGAATCTTTCCCGCCTTAGTCGTCGCCGGCGTCCTGACGACCGCGACGGGCGTGATCGAGACGGGCATCCTCATCTTCGGTGGCTCCGCGACCGCCGCAGTGATCCTCGCGGAGATGGACGGCAGCCGCCGGCAGATGGCCGGATCCGTGCTGCTGATCGGCGCGATCATCATCCCGCTCGCCGCACTGGAGGCCGCATTCGCCCCCACGTTCAGGGAATTCCTGAACCTCCTCGTCTTCGAGCGCTTCGCCGGACTGGTGATCCTCACGATCGCCGCCAAAACCGCGAGCTCGGAGATCGGCGAGTACCTGCCCAGCCCCGGTGTCATCATCTCGCTCGGACTTGTCGCCAGCTTCGAGCCGTCGGGGTTCGCCCTTCGAACCTCCCCGGAGTACGTGCTCAACGGCGCCGCCGCGGCCGGTGTCGGTGTCGCGTTCGCGTTGGCGATCGCGCTGCTGTCGCCGCATCTCCGCGGGCGCGTGGACATCGATCGGTTCCGGTTCGGCTCGGCCGTCGCGCTGGGCGTACTCGCACTGCCGATCCTGCTCGGTCCCTTCGATATCATGCAGACCGAAGCGCCCATCGCGCTGGCGGTACTCGGCGTGACGACCCTGTTCGCCTACGATCCGAACGCCGGGCCGGCCGGCGATTCCGCGGATGACGGGGCCGGCGACGACCCCGACGGCGATGACGCCCCAGACATCGACGACGCGGACGAGATCGACGACGGGATCGTGACTGACGACGACGCAGAACGCGACGGGGACACGGAGCCGACCGAGCCGCCGCTCGACGCGCCGACCGCGCCCGCCCCCATCGTCGACGACGACGTGGCGGTGATCGCCAACGGCGGCGATCCCTCTGGAAGGAGCGACGACGCGGACGACACTGACCCCTTTGCGGATGACGACTCCCGGGCGCCCTGGCTGTAGCAGCGGAGGCGGACCCGGGATCTGAGAAAGGGAAGTGGCTGTCTCTGTCTCCACGTGTCGCCGGGGTTTAGGTACTCGGCGGTAAACGGCGGGTATGTCCAATCGCGTCGTGCAGGGGCGGATGGTAACTCCCGAGAAGCTCGCGGAGCTGATCGAGGGCGATTCAATCCTCGAAGCCGAATCGATCACGAATGCCGACCGCGACTGCCCGGAGTGCGGCGGCGACGTCATCTCCGTCGGGTATATGCCGAGCGTGACCGAGTTTATCACCGGCTACAAATGCCAGGAGTGCGACTGGAGCGCCGACGATCGGGAGGAGTGACCTCGCGACGTCGCTGTCTCCTCCCCATCCCGATCCACCGCCCCGTCGCCCGATCGTTCGCGATCGAAACCCCTTTATCCGCGTTTCGGCAAGCACCTGATGCGAGATCACGCGGGGCTGTGGCCAAGCCAGGCATGGCGACTGACTCCAGAGGCTTGCGCCCGGGACGACACTCCAGACTGATATACCGAGCGGCCGACTGATCATCGGTCGTGTTGACGACCCTCTGGAGTTCCGAGGCGCGCCGGAGATATCAGTCGATCGGGGGTTCAAATCCCTCCGGCCCCACTACCTTGTTCCTCAACCGCTGAGCGTGCCGAACAGAAGGGTCTTAGCGGGTGACTTATAAAGAAGTTTCGGGATATCAAGAATTGACTTGTACCCCTCATCGATTGCACCCCGACGCCGTGTTGCGGTGAACCGGGTTCCACTTTTGGCAATTATTGCTTGTAGTTAGTGCGGGTGCTGTTGACGGACGATTCGCGCTCGGAACGTTCGGAAAGCAGACAATATTGACCGTCCATACCAAACAAGAAGCGCAGCTCGGAGAGATATATTTCGGCAAAACAGTTTGAGGTTCGAATTAGAAGGCGTTTTTTGTCGTTCGGTCCTGTTGTCGGGAGCCCTAAGATGAGGAACTCCGCCTCTCCTGACCGGAATCTCGTAGAGTGCGAGGCTATCTCTTGGAACGCCTCGTGCAAGTGTCCCGGCCCGGTCAGCCCGCTCGCCCTGAGTCTGGGCTACGTCACGGCGGCACGGAACGCGGGACAGCCCAAGGACGTGACCGGGGAGCGAGTCAATATGAGTGAGAAGGCTCTTGTCAAAGGTTATCGCGTGGAGTCAAGCGCACAAAATGCCGATAATATCAAGATTGTATTATGCCTACCAATGGTGGAAGCATCTATAGACTGTCTAACAATTTTTGTCTCTTTTCCTCAAACTCAGCATTAGTTATCAGTCCTTCGTCATTAAGTTGCTTGAGCTTCCGGATGAGTTCAATGGGGTCGCTTTCATCACTTTCCCCATTTGACGAGTTGGTGTCATTACCCACCCGTAATACAATCCGTTGTTTATTGCGCTTCTTGGACAACTTTCCGTAGGCAACGTTCCCCAAGCCAGCGGTCCATATTGTGAGGGCCCCGGTTAATGCGTACTGGAGCGGGGAAACCGTCCGCGTCACGAAGCAGGGAGACCGGCGTATCACGGATCACCGGCTAGCGGCAACCGAGAGCGGAAGCATCGTCTGTACAGCCCAAGATATTACCGGAGAGCGGACGACTGCGTCGACACAACACGGAGAGTTTTACTTCCTCTTCGAGGGGGAAGACGAGAGCGCGTTCTATACCCTCGACCACGAGGGCTACGTGACCCGCTGGAACGACCGGGTTGAAGACGTGCTGGGGTATTCGATCGAAGCCAGTCTCGGGACACATCTCGGGGCACACCTTTCCGGAGACCCAGCCGGCAAACAGCGTGCAGAAGAGCTCACCGAGGCTGCCGAAGCCGAGACGGAAGTCACGGCAAATCTGAAGTTCCAGCGAGACGACGGGAGTACGTTCACAGCCACAACGACCGTCGTCGCCAGTTACACGTCGGCAGGGACTCTTCGCGGGTTCGGTGTCGTGCTCGCATCGGCCGACGCACCAACGACACCCGCGTAGCGGTCAGTCAGCGAGTTTGACGCCGCGTGACGACGACCCGGACTTCCTTATAAGGGCGGAGCCGCACATGCCACCGTCGCTGTCCGTCGAATCCGGCAGTGTTTCCGTCTCAATCCGCGGCGTCCGGCGCGCTGGTCGACCCCTCGAATCCGTCCTTGAGTGTCGGCGGTAGCTCGCCGTCGTATCCGTCGGGCACGTACGGGCAGAGCGGATCGCTCTCCAGCGGGTCCCCCGTCGTCGCGAACGCTCGCGATCGGCTCCCGCCGCATACTTGGCGGAACTCGCAGGCACCGCACTTCCCCTTCAGCCGGTCCGGCTCGCGGAGCGACTCGAACAGGTCCCCGTTCCGGTAGATATCGACGATCGACCGATCGTGGACGTTACCGGCGGACTCCGGGAGGAATCCGGACGGGTACGCCTCTCCGGTGTGGCTCACGAACGCGAACCCGCGGCCGGCGGTGATCCCGCCGCGCCGCCGGGTCGCCTCCTCGTCGCCGTCAGACTGAAGCCCGACCCGGCGGTAGAACGGCGCCTCAGTCGTCTTGACGCCGAACGGCTCTGACTCGGCGACACCGTGGAGCCACTCCATCACATCTTCAGCACGCTCCGGTGCGATCGGCTCCAGGATCCGCCCTCGGCCGACGGCGACGAGGAAGAACACGCTCCAGAGGACAGCGCCGAGGTCCCGCACGCGGTCACGGATTGCAGGGAGTTCGTCGACCGTCTCCGCGCAGACGGTTGTGTTGATCTGCAGCGGCAGCCCCGCCTCGGAGGCGGCCTCAGCCGCTTCCAGCGTGCTCTCGAAGCTCTCTTCGCCCCGGAACCGGTCGTGGCTCTCGCGCGTCGCGCCGTCGAGGCTGAGCGCCATCCGCCGGATCCCGGCGTCAGCGAGATCCTCGATCCGGTCGGCCGTCAGCGACTGCGTCCCGCTGGGGGTAATCGTCATGCGGAGTCCCTGATCGTCGCCGTACGAAACCAGCTCTAGCAGGTCGTCTCTGGCGAGCGGATCGCCGCCAGAGAGCACGACGAGCTGGCCGTCCCCGAACGTCGCCGCATCGTTGAGGAGCCGCTTCCCCTCCTCGGTCGACAGTTCGTCGGGGTGACGCGCCGGCTTCGCGTCGGCGCGACAGTGGCGGCAGGCGAGTCCGCACGCCTGCGTCACCTCCCAGATGAGAACCAGCGGCCGCCGGTCCGTGTCGAGGTTGTCGAACATCGGCTCACTCAGTCCTCCCCGTCCTACCCGCTTGGGTCCTCTCCCGAACGTGTTCACGCACGCGGTAGAGCGGTGAATGTCGCCACCGCGTCGCTGAAGCCGTCCTCTGGGAGACCACGATCCCGACGACGCTGGTGAAGTGAACAAATCAGATCGACGCCTGCGCGACGACACCGACGTAGAGCCATCGTCGTCACCACAACCGTCGGTACTGAGGGCGCCCCTCCACCCGATTGGGAGAACCGGTCGATCGCGAGAAGGGGAGTTATTGATATAGCGGCATGGGGTTTATTTGGCTACTATCGAACACGGAATCCGTCGTACTATCGACGACGAAACTGTACTAGAGCCGACTCGCGCCCAATCGCTACCTCAACAGCTGGTACACGTTCGCTTCGTACGTCTCGCGGACCTGATCACCCCAGTTGTGGGTGTACGTGTCGATTACGTCGTCGGCGACATCACCGCGTAGGTACTTGACGACGCCGCGATCGCCCGTCCGGTCCCGGAGATGCGTCGTGAAGAAGTGCCGGAAGTAGTGGGGCGTGACGTTCTCGGCGGCACCGCCACCCGTACGGTACCACCCCGCCTCGCGGGCGTATCGTTCGACAACGTGTCTGACCGCTTGCGGGTCAAGCCGCTCGCCCCATCCCTCCGCGGTGCCGACGAACAGTGGATCCGCCGAGGAGGGACCGTCCGGGCGCACCGCAAGCCACCGTTTCAGCGTCCCCATCAACTCGTCGTCGATAGGGATCACGGTGGCGCGCTTGCGCTTGTTCGACGCGGTACGGGCCTCCCCGTTCAGCTCCTCGCCCACCGTCGCGTCCGGTGTGACGTACAGCGAGTTCGGCCGGTCCGCGAGGGCCGGTCGCGTTCCCAGTGCGAACGTCTCCCTGACCTCCTCGTCGTCGATCGCGAGATCGCGGAGATCGAGGTTACAGAGCTCACCCACCCGCATTCCGGTCTTCAACAGCGCGACGACGAGCGCGCGGTGGAGCGGATGCCGAATACCGGCGACAAATTCGCGCATCGCGGGGATCGAAACATCTCGCCGCGCCGGGTCCTTATCGACCGTCTCGTCCATCTCTTCCATCACGAGCGTCATCGGGTTCCCCTCAAAGACACCGACTTCAGTCATATACCCGTAGAACCGGTGGAGATACGCCGCGTACGTCGCCACCGTGCTATCGGCCGCGTCGCCGCGAAGCGAGTGGACGAACGCCATGCAGTCGCGGTGGGTAGCCGACGCCGGCGTCATGTCGTGATCGAGAAACGACTCGAACCGGCGGAGCACACGCTCGTAGGAGTCGCGAGTTCGTTCGGTCTTCCCGTGGTAGGTGAGGTCCTCGATGAAGTATCCGATCGGGTCGTCGACCTCGTCGGGGGCTCGCGTGCTACTCATCGATCAGCGTGTACCCTCCCTCCCGTCCGTTGTACCGGACGCGGTTGCGATCCTGGAGCGAATCGAGCGCGCCCTCCAGTCGTCCCTCGAAGTCGTCGAACACGGCGTCGACGAGTTCCTCCCACGAAAGCACTCCGTCGGAGAGCGCTGCTTCCACCCGCCTTTCGAGGTCGCTACCCCCGGGGTCAGACCCCGACGGATCGGGTTCGACAGGGTTATCGGCTCCGTCGATCGAAAAACCGCGTCTCCCGGCCTGTACCATCGTTCTAACGAACTCGCTTTGCGACATCCCCAGATCGTCGGCGTGATCCTGCCAGATCGCCTTCTGGTCTTCGGGGACATACGTCTTCACCGAGCGGCGGTCGTCGCTCATCTCTCGTCCGAGGCTTCTCGGGCCGCCATCTTCAATCTATCCCACAATTCGGGATAAGGTCACTTATACAGTACTATAGTACTATCAAAGCCGGGGAAGACGTAGAATATATGGTTTTCTGGTACCAAATATATCTGAGTGTAGTACTAGAAAAGCAGATATAAATACTACCGGTCGATTCGATCGATCCGGTTCTCCCCCTTCGTCGGCGGGTGGTGTACCGGGCGGTATCACGTCGATCGAGATGGTGGCAGCGAGGGGTCGGGGTGGTTTTCCCGGACCACTGGCGATCGATGTTCGTCTCATCCGGTACCGTCATCGATCGAATCCGATCGACAGCCACCGCCTCGCGTGTACAGTGACCGACACCCACTTTCTGTGGTCCGGTTGCCACGGCTCCGTCGAGGCGGATCGAGACATCGGGATCGACGGTGCGGTATCTACTGCAGAACAGTCAGAACAACGCGTCTCATCTCACATCTCTTCGGGGCGTTGAGGGCGATCGATCGCAAACGCGTATATCTCATACCGCTATAGAAAGCGCCGAGAGTCAGACTCGGATCTCGGAGGACGATTTCTCGACCGCAATCGCATCGAGCGCGCGCCCGACGGCTGGGTCGTGTTCGGCGGCGTTCCGCATCAGCACGGTTTCGCTCGGGAACAGGTGCTCGCCGACGTCGAGCCCGTGTTCGCGGGCCGTCGACCCGGTGACCGTGAGGTAGACGCCGAGTCCAGTCCGGGCGATGGCGGCCTCCTCTTCCTCGTTCGCGTTCGGATAGACGAACTCGACGCCCTCCAGCGCGTCTGTTCCCAGCACCGCGGTAACGAGCCGTTCGTATCGCGGCGAAATACACAGCGACCCCTCGTACTTCGCGACGAAATCCCGATCGAAGTCAGTCCCCGGCTCGATTCCCTCCGGTCGCCCCATCAACGTGTGATAGACGGTGTCTCCGAGCCCGTTGACCACGCGCACGTCGGTGTCGACGGGGTCGATCCGCTCGTTGATGTCGGCGATCTGTCCGAGGCCGCCCGGTCGGATTCCGACGACCTCCTCCAAGACGAGGTCGGCGGAGTCGAACCCGACCGCGAACTCGTGGGTTCGGAGCGCTCGGAACGGCTCCTCACGGCCGACGAGCTTCAGCGTTACCTCGCCAAGGTCGACGGTGGCCGCGTCGAAGACGATCCGTCGGGGTTTGCCGTCGCGGTCGTCGCGCAGCAGCGTGAACTCGGGCTGGCGCGGGTCGTCGGGATCCGAGTACTCGATCAGCCGCTCGTACGGGCCGTCTTCGGCGTCGACGCGCCCCTTCGTGACGGCCTTCTCGTACCGGAGCGTGTTGCTCACGCGGTCCGCAAGCCCGTCAAGCCGGTCGTCGGGGCCGACGGCCGCGATCCGTTCGAGGACTGCTTCGAGCGGTCGGCCTTTCCGCGGCACGGCGACCGGTACCGGTTCGCTCATTGTCGGATCTGGGTCACCGCGGGTAAAACGGGTTGCGCTTTTCTCTCGGGGGGATTTCGATGCTGTCGTCGCGGTCCGCCGTTATGGACCGAAAGCCTCGTTGAGCCGCTTTCTGAAGGCTTCGAGCTCTTCGAGGTGATCGTTGATCGCGTCGAGTTCCGCCTCCACGTCGTCGAGGTCCTCGCCGAGGCGGTCCTCGATGTCGGTCAGGCGGGTGTCGACCTCCGCAAGGTCGTCCCAGAGGTCGTCGAATTCCTCGTCGAACCGTCCGATCCGGGCCTCCACGTCGTCCACCCGATCCTCGGTTGCCTCCAGCCCCGCGGCGGCGTCGTCGACCTCCTCGTACAGCGTCTCGACGTCGTCGCCCAGGTCGTCGACCGCCTCGTCGAGGCCGGTCGTCTCGTCGTCGAGTCGAGACACATCGTCGGTGACCCCGTCGACGGTTTCCTCGACGCTAACGACCGTATCCCCGAGGTCTGCGACAGTTCCGTCGAGATTCGTGACCGACTCCTCGACGTTCGAAACGTCCGTCTCCACGCCTTCGACCCGGTCGTCGACGCCCTCGATCTGGCTGTCGACGCCATCGACGCGCTCGCTGACAGCATCAATCTCGTCGGTCGCGGCCGACACCGACTCGTCGACGCGCGAGACCTCCTCGCGCAGGTCGTTCCGGTCCGCGTCGGCGGAGATGACCCGGTCGTCGATTGCAGCCATCTCGGACTCGACGGCATCGACCTTCTCATCGAGGTCGTCGAGGATCTCGCGGGCGGTCCCCTCGCCGTCGATGAACTCCGCGAGCGCGTCGGCGTACGCCTCGATATCGGCGACGCTCGACTGGAGGCGGGCGATCCGCACGTCGACGCTTCGGGGAACGCCCACGTCGAGTTCGGAGCGGAGGGTTTCGAGGTCGGCGTCGTCTACTCCGCCTGCGCGGATCTCCGCGGCGAGCGCCGCGGCGAGACCTTCGTCCGGGGCCGTGGCGGGCGCTGCGTCCATCGGTTCGCGGCTCTCCCCGGTGGCGTCGGGATCGACCTCCTCCGGTTCGGCGGACTCATCCGACTCGCCTTCTTCGTCGGCCTCGATCGTCGCATCTTTCGGCTCGTCGACGGCTGGCTCGCCCGCATCCGGTTCGTCCGCGTCCGGCCCCTCGGTGTGTGAGGTGACCGCTGCGGTTCCCGCAACGACCTCTCGCGGTTCGGGAGACTCCGTGTCCTCGGATTCTTCGTCGGCTTCGGCGGCTTCCGGGGGGTCGTCGATCACTTCCGGTTCGGCAGTCGGTTCGTCGTCGACCGCCGCGGGCTCCGAGTTCTCGCCCTCGGCCGTGAGCGGCTGCTCCATTCCGGGGAGCGTCGCGCGGTCGCCCGAGAGCACCTCCCTGACGGCGTCGGTGTCGCCGGCGCCAAGGACGTCTTCGATCTCCTCGCCGACCGGGACGTGCTCGATGACCGGCGTTCCGAGGAAGCCCTCGAGGTCGGGGTCGTCGTCGCGGATGCCGAACACGGTCTCGATCTCGTCGCCGGGGTCGACGACGCGCTCGAACTCGACGCGGTGGTCCTTGTAGGCGGTCCAGTTCTCGCTCTCGTACTCCGGGTGGAACCCGATCCGGTCCATCGGGAACGACTCGGGGATTCGGTCGACGATGCGCACGCGCACGGGGTCCTCGCGGGTCGAGGAGAGCTCGTACATCACCGCGGGTACGGGGAACGCGTCGTCCGTGAAGGACTTCTCGACGCGAATACCGTCCTCGTCGACGGTCGTCGTCGCTTCTGCCGTCCGTTCGCTCATACGGAGACCCTCCCGGAGCAGGGGCTTAAATTCCACGGGCCGGGTTTCGGTGTTGATAACCACCTGCCGGCGAAAAAACGCGGATCGGCTCTACTGAGGCCGAAATTCTACAGATCGATCCGGTCGCCGATCTCGACTATCTCCAGTTGGTTCGGGTGCGAGCGGCTCCGAACGTGCTCGTGGAGCGCGGTCGGGTCCGCGGTCAGCCCCTTCCACATGTCCCAGTGAGTCGGGATGAGTCGGTCGAGCGCGAGGTCCTCGGCGGCCGCCGCGATCTCGTTTTCGTCGCTGTACCACTTCGTTTCGACCGGTTCGCCCGTCTCCTTGTCCGGGACCCTGCCGACGGACCCGAACGCTAAGATTCCGAGGTCGATGTCGAACTCGTCGGCCAGCGCCGGGAACGACGCCGAGGGCTTGCTGTCACCGGCGTGGAACAGGGTACCCGAATCGTGTTCGATCACGTATCCGACCGGGTGCGTCGCGTCCGCGTCCTCCGTTTCAACGACGTGTACGGTGAACTCGCCGATCTTCAGCTCGTCGCCCTCGGTCACTTCGAGGAACGCCTCCTCGTCGACCTCCCACTCCTCCGTCCACCGCTCCTCCTCGCGGGCGACCGCGAGCGAGTCGTCGGGCGCGACGAAGTCGGCGTCGGTGTTTGCGAGGATCGGCGCCTGTGAGGGACCGTGGACGTGATCCGTATGCTCGTGGGTCGCCAGCACCGCGTCCGCCTCGTCGATGTCGTCGGGGTCGAACGGGACCGGGATCATCCGGACCGTGCGCGGCGGGTCGCCGGTCCCGACGTACGGGTCGATCCAGAGAACAGTGCCCTCGCTCCCCTTGATCGCGAAGCCGTTGCAGCCGAGGTACCACAGCGCCACCGTGTCGGGGTCGGCGTCCGCCACTGCGCGCGGCAGCCAGTCGCTCCAGTCGGAGTCGGTCATGTCCGACTCTTGCGAGTGCATATGGGGTAATCGTTCCGGAGTTGGTGAGAATTAGGTCGTATTTGAGACAACACAAGAGTACTCGAAATCGGACGTATAAACCGCATATCGCAATACAGAATTTCCACTCGGCAGACCCTCACAATACCGCACTACAGCACTCAATACCGCTTTGAAGCAACGACTATAGCCGTACCTCCCGCACAACGGGTTGTGACCCGACACAGCGAGCAGACAGACCACCGGATCGCGTTCGTCTGCGTTCAGAACGCGGGACGGAGCCAGATGGCAGCCGCGTTCGCCGAGCGC
>Ga0136562_100742_pt1 | contig 11696 bp, 9 predicted proteins | sample AntCluMetagen312_FD_104784 | JGI IMG/M metagenome (GOLD analysis project Ga0136562, IMG submission 104784) | Saline lake microbial communities from Club lake, Antarctica - Metagenome #312 | ecosystem: Environmental > Aquatic > Non-marine Saline and Alkaline > Saline | place: Antarctica: Club lake...
AGACCGGCGACGCGCTTCGTAATCGCAAACTCGACGACGTCGAAACGGTCGAACCGCAGCTCTGAGCCGCGACAGTCGACTTTTTCCCCGGTCACCACGAGCGAGTGGTATGGCCGAAATCACCGATTACGAGCTGTTCGCCGTCCCGCCGCGCTGGCTGTTCCTCCGAGTGGAGACCAGCGACGGCCGGGTCGGCTGGGGCGAACCCGTCGTAGAGGGGCGGGCGCGCACCGTCGAGACGGCCGTCGAAGAGCTGTTCGAACAGCACCTGCTCGGTGCGGACCCCGACCCGATCGAGGATCACTGGCAGGCGATGTACCGCGGCGGTTTCTATCGGGGTGGCCCCATACTCATGAGCGCGATCGCGGGCGTCGACCAGGCGCTCTGGGACCTCAAAGGGAAAGGTCTGGGCGCACCAGTCTACAAACTCCTCGGCGGCCCGGTCCGCGACCGGATGGCGGTCTACGGCTGGATCGGCGGCGATCGCCCCTCCGAGGTGGCCGACGCCGCACGCGAGCGGGTCGAATCGGGCCTCGACGCACTCAAAATGAACGCCACCGCCGAGTTTCGCCGGATCGAGACGCCGGCGGCGGTCGCGGCCGCGGGCGACCGACTCGCCGCGGTGCGCGAGGCCGTCGGCCCCGAGGTCGGGATCGGCGTCGACTTCCACGGCCGGGTCGCCAAATCGATGGCGAAGCGACTCGTACACGCGCTCGAACCGCACGAGCCGATGTTCGTCGAGGAACCGGTGCTGCCCGAACACGACGATCACCTTCCCGAAATTGCTGCATCGACCACGATCCCGATCGCGACCGGCGAACGCCACTACACCCGCGAGGACTTCCGTCCCGTTCTCGAAGCCGGTGGTGTCGACGTGATCCAGCCGGACCTCTCCCACGCCGGTGGGATCACCGAGTGCCGGAAGATTGCGTCGATGGCCGCGGCCCACGATGTCGCACTCGCACCCCACTGTCCGCTCGGCCCGATCGCGCTCGCGTCGTGTCTCCAAGTCGACGCCTGTTCGCACAACGCCCTCATTCAGGAACAGAGCCTCGGGATCCACTACAACGAGGGCAGCGACGTGCTTATTACCTCGCCGACCCGTCGGTGTTCGAGTATAGCGACGGGTACGTCGATCTCCCCGAGGAGCCGGGCCTCGGGATCGCAATCGACGAGGAACACGTCCGTGAGCAGGCCGGCGCAGTCGACGACTGGCACAACCCTGTCTGGCGACACGACGACGGCAGCGTTGCCGAGTGGTAAGGGCGCGAGTCGGGGAGAGAGCGGCGGCCGAAAGGATCAGAGCTCGTCGGCTACGTCGACGACCCCGCCGGTCTCGCCCGCCTCGTAGATCCCCTCCAGAATCCGCATGTCGGCGAGACCGTGCTCGCCGTCGGGGAGTGGCTCCTCGCCCGCGAGCACCCGATCGGCGAAGTAGGTGAACTCCTCGGTCATCTGGTCGCGCTGATCGAAGTCGAGAGTGGCGTCGAGGTCGCCCCGGCGGACCCGGAGCCGGCGGGCTTCGTCGGTGAAGAACACGGGATCGAGCCGGAGTTCGCCCTCAGTGCCCGTGATCTGGAGGTGATTCGATCGCGCGGCGTTCTGGCTCGCGGTACACGACGCCGTTACGCCGTCCTCGAAATCGAGCCGGAAGCTCGCGCGCTCGTCAGGCACGTCCGCGAACGCGTCGTGGCCCGAGTGCATCCGCGCGCTCACCGCAATCGGATCGGCGTCGAGCACGTATCGAGTGGTGTTAAGCGGGTAGATCCCGAGGTCCATCACGCTCGCGCCGTAGCCCGCGAGATCGGGATCGAGCCGCCAGTGGTTCTCGTCGAACATGTCGAGCAGGCGTTGGGTCATCGCGCCGTGGACACTCACGACATCGCCGATGAACCCCGATTCGACGAGGTCGCGCGCCCGCCGGACCGCCGGCTCGGTGTGCATCCGGTAGGCGACCATCAGCGTAACGTCCTCGCAGGCCGCAACGAGGTCCTCGGCGCGCTCGACGGTGGCCTCCATGGGTTTCTCACAGAGGATCGCCTTGTCGAGGGCGGCCGCGGTCTCTGCGTACTGGAGGTGGAGTGCATTCGGCGTGGCGATGTAGACCGCGTCGTAGGCCTCGCTCGCCGTGCCGTCGTGGAACTCGTCGTAGGTTACGCCGTGCTCGACGGTCTCGTGGGTGGCGGCGAGGTCGGTCGCGCGCTCCTTCGAGCTGCTGACGACGACCGTGGTCTCGCAGAGTTCGGAATCGGCGACGGCGGGCATCGCCATCTCTTTGGTCCACCAGCCGAGCCCGATCATCGCGAAGCGCACAGTTCCAGCGGTGTCCGAGCGCCAGTCGCGCTCGGTGAACCCGTCGAACAGCTCGTCGAGCGAGCGGTCGGTCATCGTTCACCGACAGCGGATTCGTCTCCAGCGGGCGGTCGTCGGTCGGTACGAGCGAACGTGAGATGTGTCGTATCGTCTGTCATGGTGAAGGGGTCGCGTGAAGCGGCAGTGATCGGGCGGAGCGACATCGCGTGGCGAGCGGGCTACTCATCCGCCGACGCTCCCCTCGTAGACGACGCCACGGCCGGCGTCGAGCGTGACGCAATCACCCTCGTCGATCGCGTCGGGGAGCGAGACGTTCGAGATCATCGGCAGACCGGCCTCGCGCGCGACGATCGCGGGATAGCCTGTGACGCCCTCGTGGGCGCTGACGATCCCCCCGAGCCGCGCGGGATTACCGTCGAACTCGTCGTCGAAGTCGGCCGAGACTGAGAGGATCGCGCCCTCGGGGAGCTCGGTGAGATCGCCGTCGGTGGCTGGACAGAGCGGTCCGGAAACGCGTCCATCGACCACCGAGCGACCCGTGGCGAGGATTTCGGCCGCGACGTGGACTTTGAGCGTGTTGGTGGTGTTCGCGCCTTCGAGATCGGTCATCATCCCTGCGAGCACCACCACCGTGTCGCCCGCATCGGCGACGTCCGCGTCGAGGGCAGCCTGGACCGCGTTGCGGATCACGGCGTCCACGCTCTCGTTCGGCCCAGTAAGTGGTGCGTGTCGCGGGATCACCCCTGCCACGAGGCCGAGTCGGCGACGCACCTGATCGTCGGGCGTCACCGCGACCACGGGCACGTCGGGGCGATACTTCGCGGCCTTCCGGGCGGTGTAGCCCGATTCGGTGGCCGCGACCACCGCCGCGGCGTCGATATCGCGCGCGAGATATCGTGCGGATCGGGCGAGCGCACCGGTCCGGGAGTCGCCGGGTTTGGGCACCATCCGCTCGACTCCCTCGGCGTACTCGGCGCTCGCCTCGATCTCGCCGACCAGACCATGCATCGCCTCCACGACCCGCACGGGATGGTCGCCGACCGCGGTCTCGCCCGAGAGCATCACCGCGTCAGTGCCGTCGAGCACCGCGTTCGCGACATCTGAGGCCTCCGCACGCGTCGGGCGACGCGCGTGGGTCATCGAGTCGAGCATCTCGGTCGCGGTGATGACCGGGACGCCGGCGGCGTGACACCGCCGGATGATCCGCTTTTGGATCAGCGGCACTTCTTCGAGGGGACACTCCACGCCGAGATCGCCGCGGGCGACCATCACGCCGTCGGCCGCCTCAACGATCCCATCTAAGTTCGCGACTGCGTCGGCGCGCTCGATCTTCGCTATCACCGGGATTTCGGCGTCGCGGGCTTCGAGTGCCTCGTTCACGGCGTACACGTCGTCGGCACTCCGCACGAAACTCGCCGCAACGAAATCGACCTCGGCGTCGGCCGCGAGATCGAGTTCATGCCGATCGTCGTCGGTGGGCACATCGAGACCGAGGTCCACGCCGGGGACATTGACGCCGGCGCGCCCGCCGAGCGATCCGCCCGAATCGACGTGCGCGTGGACTGCGTTCCCCGCGCTTTCCTCGACGGTGGTTTCGATCCGGCCGTCGTCGAGCAACACCCGATCGCCGGGCTCGACGCCCGCGATCGACATCGAGAGACCGACTTCCTCGGAGGTCGCGGTCTCGCCCGGAACGAACCGGATCGTCGAGCCCGTCGCGAGCTCGATCGAGTCGTCGAGCGGCGTGGTCCGGATCTCGGGACCGGGGAGGTCGAGCAGCGTGCCGACCGAGGGTTCGGTCGCGGCGTCCACGTCCCGAACCCGCTCGATGAGGGTCGCGCGGTCGTCGGTGGAGCCGTGGCTGGCGTTGAACCGTGCGAGCGACATGCCGGCGTCGACGAGCGCCGCGACGGTTTCACGTGACTCCGAGGCGGGACCGAGGGTACAGACGATTTTGGTTGTGTGCATCGTTCTCCGGCGTTTCCGGCACACCGATGGAGACGGTGTGTGCGGGTGAACGTCACTCACCGCTACGGACGGCCGACACAAGAAGATTACTCATGAGCGAAAAAATACACCGAACCGAGGACGAAGCGTTCGCAGGTGGGCGTTCAGTCCCGCTCGACACGGAGCTCGTGGGCTTCGATGTCCTCGAAGGCGGCGACTCGGCCGCCGACCATCACCGGGCCGTCATCGGTGTCGATGGTGAGGGTGGCGGTCAGGCCGGTCTCGTCGCGAGCGACCTCGCGAACCGCACCGGACACCGACCGTGGCTCGCCGGTGGCGGTGTCCCGGCCCTCGATCGCCACAGTAAACGGCCCCTCGCTATCGTCGAGGTCCGCTACACACCGCCGGATCGAGGCGTACCGTCGGGGGAACGTCCGGCCGTCGCCGTCGTCGAGCACGGGGTCGGCGGTGGTCCAGAGGAGTGTGTTGAAAAACCCCGAGACGAGGAAGCCGAGCTCCGAACGGTCGAACACCACGCCGTAGCGTTCGCGGTTCCACGCGAGCGCGTCCTGGGTGGCGTAGACCGCGTGCTCGCCGTCGCCGACCGCGATCACCGGCGTCGTGACGCCCTCGCGCGCCCGGACTGTGGTGGCGATCGGCGCGTAGTCGTACTCCTCGGGAGCGGGGGCGTCGGCAGCAGGGGTGACGAGGAGTTCGATGGCGACGTTCGCGCGCTGTCGGTCGGCGAGTTGATCCTCGAACCGGCCGACGAGATCGGGTGTCAACGAGAGGATGAGTTCGTACTCGGCCTCCTCGATCACGCTCTCGATATGCCGGAGGATGGTCGAGCGGGACTTCACGAGCGAGGCGGCCGCGGTGTCGCGGCCGGGCGCGGTGTAGTGCGTCCGGAGATCGCCGACAAGCGCGTCGAGCGAGTCGTGGACGCCCTCGAACGCTGCTTCGGGATCGACCGCGAGTACCTCGATCGGACGGGACTCCCGGAGTTCGACGAGACTGCGCTCGGCGAGGCTCCGGACGGTGTCGTACACCCGTGGCTGGGGGATATCGGTCCGATCGGCGATCTCCGAGGCGGTCAGTCGACCGTGTTCGAGTACCACGAGATAGGCGTCGGTCTCGTACTCGTTGAGATCGAACCGCTGGTTCACCCGGTCGAGCGCGCCGGCGAGATCGTCCGAAACCATGTCTTCACTCATATCGTACACCCAATTGAGTACTGTGGTTCGTCGCGTGTCGCCACCCCTATTCGATATATCAGAATGGAGTGTATCGCGGTGGATGGCCGGCAAACCAGTACATTGAGGGAGGATGGTTCCCAAACCGTCCTATGAGTCTCGAACGCGACCACGACTGCCCGACCTGTGAGGAGAAGCGAACGTTCTATCGCGCCGCGAGCACGATGGTCCGCCTCGGCGAGAAAGTGAAATGGCGCTGTCCGGACTGTGAGTACAGCTTCGTCACCATCGGTGACGATGTCGACTCCAGCGTGACAGCGTAGCGGACGGTTCGTTCTTTTTTATCCCTCGGACGCCGCCGTATCCAAACGATCAGAGTGATCGGATCCGGGATTCGACTGTCGGGTACACGACCGATAGTTCCCTCTACACCCGGGCAGCTGAGTCGACATCACACCGCGGAATTCGGTGAGCAAACGACCTGATAGCCATTGCTGCGCCAGTACTCGTCTAATAAACTGTATGCGGCAATACAAAATCTACCCGAAATCGCCTGTCGGATACGTCGTTGATCGACTGGCTGGTCGGTGATTCGCCAGGGAATTCGACACGGATTTCGAACAGGTGTCGGTGCTGTAAGCGCCGTCATGGAGTGTGATTCGGAGAGACGACACACCACGGCCCCGGGAACGGAATCGGCCGTGCTATGGAGTTCCGTGGCGAGGTGTCGAGACAGCCGTCGACGAGCGGAAGTCGTCGTCAGGTCGACTCCCGATCGCCGAACAGCGTCGTTCGGGGAACGTCGAGACGGACGAGTAGTGGAAGCGTGACCACGACGATCCCGGCTTCGAGCGCGGCGGCGGCGAGGAAGGCCGCGCCGAATCCGGCGCTGTCGGCGATCACGCCGCCGCCGACGGTTCCCACCAGGAAGCCGAGACTCCCGAAGACGTTGAACCCACCCATCGCGGTGCCCCGATCGTCGGGAGCGAGATCGGTGACGAGCGCCATCGTGGCCGGGGCGACAAGCGCGCCAGCGAGCCCGAGGAGGACCATCGTTGCGGCCGCGGCCTCGATCGTGGGCGCGAGATAGACCGCGAGAATCGCACCCCCGTAAAGCACCGAGCCCGCGACGACCGGGAGGAACCGGCCGATGCGGTCCGAGAGACGGCCCATCGGGTACTGGCCGAGCGCGAACGGCGCGAAAAAGAGCCCGAGCACGATGCCCGCCGCGCCCGCGTCGAGATCGAACGTTCGCCGGAAGTAGAGCGTGCCGACGAGCGCGAAAAAGCCCGCCGTGAAGCGGTCGGCGAAGCCGAAGGCGTAGGGAAGGCCGAGCGCGGGCCGATCGGCGAGGCCGGTAATCGCGGCTCGGATGCCACCGCGCTGGCTCTCGGGAGCCCGGTCGGTGACCTGCGTCGCGAGGAGCCCGACGACACAGAGGAGGCCGGCGGCGACCGCGATCGGCACGAGTGGGCCGAGCGCGGAAAGCTGGCCGCCGAGCGGTGCGCCGAGCGCCGTCCCGGAGCCGATGGCGATCCCCGCCGCGCCCATGTTCCGGCCGTGGCCGCCCTCTAAGTCCATCAGCATCGTGATCGACAGCGAGAACGCCGCGATGGTGAAACACCCCTCGACGAAGCGGACGAGGAGCATCGTGTCGAACCCGATCCCGGCGACTGCGGCGAGACCGATCAGCGCCGCGTAGCTCGCCACGCCACCGAGCGCGCCCGCGACGATGAACGGCACCCGGCGACCCGCGGCGTCGCTGAGCGCACCCCAGACGCCCGCGAAAAGCACGAAGCCAGCGTATTCGGCAGCCAGAAACCACGTGCCAGCGTCGAGCGTCGTTCGCGCGCCGAGCGCCGCCACGAGCTCCGGCACGCCCGGATAGAGTGCGACCTGGCCGAACAGCACCGCGAAGATCATCGTCGCCAGCACCACACGATCGGTGTTCACGCGTGTCCCGAATAGGTTCGTGAAGATCATAGCGGTTGGGATCGACGGGTCCGGAGCGGTCGGGGGCTGCCGCTGCCCGACAGTATATGGGTACCGAGCCACACGCTGTGGGCGTGAATCCAGAGTACCCTTTCGATCTCGACCTGCTCACGGAGCTGACCGAGGAATCCGGTGTTCCCGGGTACGAGGACCCGATTCGGGAGATCGTGGAGCGTGAACTCGACGACGCGACCGACGAGGTCCACACCGACGCGATGGGCAACGTCGTCGGCACCGTCGGCGACGGCGATCACTCGGTGGTGGTCGCGGCCCACATGGACGAGATCGGGTTCATGGTGCGCCACGTCACCGACAACGGGTTCCTCCGGCTCGACGCGCTCGGCGGGTGGGACCCCCGCGTGCTCCGCGCCCAGCGGGTCCGGGTCCACACCGACGACGGCGATCTCCGTGGCGTCATCGGCTCGACCGCCCCCCACACGCAGGACGACGACGAAGCCGAGCCCACAGTAGAAAACGTCCACGTCGATCTCGGTCTCGACGGCGAGACGGCGAGCGAACGCGTCACACCCGGCGACCTCGTGACGATGGAGCAGACGACCGAGAGCCTCGGCGAGCACATCACGGGGAAGGCGCTCGACGATCGTGTCTGCGTGTTCGCGATGCTCGAAGCCGCCCGCCGCCTCGACGACCCGAACATAACGATCCACTTCGCAGCCACCGTCCAGGAGGAGGTCGGAATTCGGGGTGCGCAGGCCCTCGGCGTCGATCTCGATCCCGACCTCGCGATCGCGCTCGATGTCACCGTCGCGAACGACGTTCCCGGGTTCGACGAGGCCGAACACGTCACGGAACTCGGCGAGGGCACAGCGATCAAACTCAAGGATTCGAGCGTGATTACGACGCCCAAGGTCCACCGGCGGCTTCAGGACCTCGCTGCCGATCGGGAGATCGATCACCAACGCGAGATCCTGCCGGCGGGCGGGACGGACACCGCGGGCTTCCAGAACACGAACGGCGCGACGCCGGTCGGCGCGCTCTCGATCCCGACCCGGTATCTCCACACCGTGACCGAGAGCGCCCACCACGCCGACATCGAGGCGACGATCTCGCTTCTGACGGCGTTTCTCGAAACCGAGACCGGCACGCACGACTACACGCTCTGAGCGTCCTCTCGGTTCCAGTTCCTCACACGACCGAAAAACGAAGCGGACTGCGGAACCGTCGTTTGGCCGTCAAACCGAAGTGAAGACGGGGGCCGGGTGATCGTCCGTGAGGATGACATCGGTGAACGAGACGCGATCGCCGATGTCGACAGCGTCATCGATCCGTCCGAGGACCTTGGCGTTGCCGAGCTGGACGATGGCGATCTGGTACTCGCCCTCGAATCCTTTCGGAGGAACCGCGACCGTGGTTTCCGTGTGAACGGTCCCCGAGTCGGGGAGCGTGACGGTGGCGAGCGTCCGCGAGCCACACTGCGCGCACGCGGCCTTCGGGGCCGCGGTCGTGTGACCGCACTCGGCACATTCCTGACCCACCAGATCGCCGTCGCGGAGGCGGTCGGCCCACTCGACGTAATCGAGTCGGTCGGCGCTCGGTTCGGTGTCGCTCATTGGCGCGCCTCCATCACCGTGACGACAGTGGTCGCGGCGTCGCCACCGAGGTTGTGCGCGACCGCGCGCTCGGGGTCGTCGAGCTGGCGGTCACCGGCCTCGCCGCGGAGCTGCTCGGTGAGTTCGACGATCTGTGCAGTGCCGGTCGCACCCAGCGGATGGCCCTTCGCCTTCAGTCCGCCCGAAGGGTTGACGGGAACCTCGCCGTCGAGCGCAGTCCGGCCCGCCGCCGCGGCCGGGCCGCCTCCACCGTCCTCAAACAGCCCGAGCGCCTCGGTCGCCATCACCTCCGCGCCGGTGAAGCAGTCGTGGATCTCCGCGAAGTCGATCGTGTCGGCGGTCGTGTTCGCCTGGTCGTAGGCTTGACTCGCGGCGTCGCGCGCGGCCTGGGTCGCCGGCAGATCGACCTTGTCCGCGAGCGGGACCACGTCGGTCGCGTGGCCCACGCCCGCAACGTCCACTGGATCGTCGAAGCTCTCGGCGGCCTCTTCACTGGCGACCACGACCGCCGACGCACCGTCCGAAAACGGACAGCAGTCCAATAGGTGAAAGGGGTCGGCGACGATCGGGGAGTCAAGTACCTTCTCGACGGAAGTCTCGCGGCCGAAATGCGCGCGCGGATTGAGCGTGCCATTGAAATGGTTCTTGACCGCGACCTCGGCGAGATGCTCCTCGGTGGTGCCGTACTCGTGCATGTGGCGCTTGGTGAGCAGCGCGAACACGCCGGGGAAGGTGAGACCGGCGGGCTGTTCGTACTGGCGGTGGGCAGCGCTGACGAACACCTCCGTCATCGCGTCGGTGTCGAGCCCAGTTTCGGGCGTGCAGCGCTCGACGCCGCCGGCGAGCACCACGTCGTGGCGACCGGACTCGACCGCCTCGACTGCGTGCTTGAACGCGTTCGCCGAGGTCGCACACGCGTCCTCGAAGCGCTGGGCGGGGACGCCCGTACAACCGATGTGCGAGGCGAGCGTGGGCGCGAGATGGGTGTCGTTCTCGGTCATTCCACCCATCGCATTGCCGACGTAGAGCGCCTCGATTCCGGGCGGTTCGATCCCAGAATCGTCGAACGCGTCGAACGCGGCGTCGGCGAACAGGTCCGGCATCGGCCGCTCGTGGACGCCGAACGTCGTCATTCCCGCACCGACGATGGTAGCTCGTGCCATGAGTTGGTGTACGACACCATCGTTCATCAACGTTGTGATAGCGCTCGTGTCGTCGGCAGTCAGGTTCGGATCACGATGCGTGTACCGCCACCTGGGACTCGTTCAGCCGAGACCTGCCAGCCGTGGGTCTCGGCAATGCTGCTGACGATCGCGAGCCCCCCATCGTCCCGCGGCCGCCGACGCACCGAGACGAATCATGTGATAATCTACCATCCACAGGTTTTTACTTCAGGCTGCGGTGGGAGTAGATAGTACTGTGGACATGTCGAACGGACGCACAACCAGAGATGGGGGTCGCGGGTGAATCCGTCGTTCGAACCGGTCGACGACGGCACAGGTATCACGGTGGTGGACTCGATCGAGCGCCATCGGTACGTGCTGACGACGCCGGAGTCTGTCTCGGCGCGACCGGCCGACACCGATCGGTTGCGGTTCCCAGTCGAGGCCGCGGTTGCGCTCCGGACGTCGGCCATTGCGCTGCCGAGCGTGATCTCGGTCCACGTTCGTGACGAGTCGGGAACAATCGTGTCTCAGGCCGAACATTTCGCGAGCGAGGAGCTTCCATACGGCGAGTACACGATCGAGCTGAGCGCGCCGATCAAACTCTACTGTCGGGTCGAGAGCACCGTCTCGGTGCGCGCCGATGTCGAGGGGATGACGATCGAGTTCGGTGACACAACCGAGGTCGTGGTGGGCGCGCGCTCACACCACGAGCGCCCCGCCGCGACGGTCACGACCACGACCGATCCCACAGACCTGATGGCCGCGGTCTCGACGTTCGGCTCCGCCCTCAAGACGACCTCTCCCGAGCGCTCCTACCCCACCCTTCGGGGGCACCCGCCCACGATCGAGCTCGGCGACGAACTCGATCTCGCGGGGCTCGAACCGCCCGAGACGGGGGTGACGATCGAGGTGCCGCCCGAGTACCGTTCGATCTTCGTGGTCGCGCCGCTGGCGTACTACCTCGGCGCGCGCGTTCGTCCCGGCGACGAGCCGCGAATCCTGACCGATCGCGGGCTCGACTACTCGCTCGACGGTCCGGATGGGTTCGAACGGGCCGTCGAGCGGACGCTGAAGCAGACGTTCTTCCTCGACTGTCTCGCGCGGACGGAGGGGCTCTACCCGGTGGCACTCCACGAGCGCGAGGCGGTCGAGGCGGACATCGGTCTCGATATCGGGGCGCTCTACGACCAGCCGCTGGCCGAGCGGCTCGACGCGTATCTCGACGTGCCGTTCGCAGCCATCGAGGACCATCTCCCCGAGTGGAAGCTCACCTCCCACATCGAACCGACGCCGACGAGCGTCGAAACGCTCCCGTTCGTCGTCGACGACCTCGCCGTCGTCCGGTGTGCGAGCACGGAATCGGCCACGCGCTCGAACGCGCTGATGTTCGACGACGGGGTGGAGGCAGCGAGGCGGGACGAGGCGTTCACGCGGAGTGCGAGCGCGAGCGACACGCGGAGCACGGGACCGAACGCGAGCACCGAGACCGACGTCGAGTTCGTGAGCCCCGAATC
>Ga0136562_100756_pt1 | contig 11618 bp, 10 predicted proteins | sample AntCluMetagen312_FD_104784 | JGI IMG/M metagenome (GOLD analysis project Ga0136562, IMG submission 104784) | Saline lake microbial communities from Club lake, Antarctica - Metagenome #312 | ecosystem: Environmental > Aquatic > Non-marine Saline and Alkaline > Saline | place: Antarctica: Club lake...
ACGGTGTTTACCAAGTACGCAAAGTTCGTACCAAGCCTACAGCGCAGAGAAACATGGGAAGAGCTAGTGTTTCGTAACATGCAGATGCACATTGATACGTATCCAGATCTTGCAACAGATATCTTTAATACGTACATGGATTTTGTTATGCCTAAGAAGGTTCTGCCTTCTATGCGCTCATTGCAGTTCGGTGGTAACCCGATCTTCAAGGCCCCTAATCGGATATTCAACTGTGCGTACCTACCTGCTGAACAGGTAAGTTCTTTTCAGGAAGTGATGTTCTTACTCCTAGGTGGTTCTGGTGCAGGGTACTCAGTACAGCACCAACACGTAGATCAGCTCCCTGCCCTGCAAGGCCCCGACTATCGAGAGCGAAGGTTCTTGATTGGGGACAGCATTGAAGGATGGGCTGACTCTATCAAGGTTCTGGTAGAGGCTTATTTCTATGGGAAGATCCGGCCAGTGTTTGACTTCAGTGACATCCGTCACAAAGGCGCTGAGCTTGTTACTTCTGGTGGCAAGGCACCCGGCCCTGATCCACTGAAGTCTTGCCTGCTGGAGCTTGAGGCTCTGCTGGAAGGTGTATTAAAAGCCCGTGGTCGTGGAACAAAACTCAAGCCAATCGAAGTGCATGATATGTTCTGCTTCATTGCTGATGCAGTCCTAGCCGGTGGTATCCGCCGTGCTGCCCTGATCTGCTTGTTCGATAGAGATGACGAAGAGATGCTTAGCTGCAAATCTGGAGAATGGTATCTGGATAATCCTCAGCGAGGCAGAGCCAACAACAGTGCAGTGCTTCCTCGGAGTGAGGTCTCTCAGGAGGAGTTCTATGCTCTAATGCAGAAGGTAGAGGACAGTCATTCAGGTGAACCCGGAGTGTACTGGACTAACGATGCAGATTGGGGAACCAACCCATGTTGTGAGATAGCACTTAAGCCGTACCAGTTCTGCAATCTAACGGAGATCAATGCCAGTAACATTGTAGACCAGCAAGACCTAGAAGATAGGTCACGAGCTGCTGCATTCATTGGTACACTTCAGGCAGGCTACACTAACTTCCATTACCTTAACCCTGAGTGGAAGCGTACCACTGAAGAGGATGCCTTGATTGGTGTTGGTATGACTGGTATAGCCAGTGGTTGTGTGTTGAGCCTAGATCTAAAGAAAGCTTCCAATGTTGTTCTTGAAGAGAACGATATAGTTTCTAAGAAAATTGGTATTAACAGGGCAGCTAGAACCTCTACTGTTAAGCCTTCCGGCACTAGCTCTTTGGTAGCTGGTTCCTCTTCTGGCATCCATGCTTGGCACAACACTTACTACATTCGCCGTATGCGTATTGGTAAGAACGAAGCCTTGTATCATTACCTAGCTAAAGTACACCCTGAATTGGTGGAAGATGAAGTGTTCCGTCCCGAGACTATGGCAGTTATCAGTGTACCGCAACGGGCACCTGAAGGCTCCATCGTAAGAACAGAGTCTCTTACTTCATTGCTTGATCGGGTATCTCGTTTCAATAAAGAATGGGTACGCACTGGTCATCGCACAGGTAAGAACAGTCATAACGTATCTTGCACTATCTCGGTTAAGCCGGATGAGTGGGGAACTGTGTCTGAGTGGATGTGGAGTCATCGTGAAGAGTTCAATGGTATTGCGGTTCTGCCTTATGAAGGTGGCACTTACCAACAGCTTCCCTTTGAGGATATCACAGAAGAGAAATTCCTAGAAATGTACTCGCACCTTGAAGGTCTCGACCTGACCAAGGTACACGAAGAGACAGACAACACAGACCTTGCAGGTGAGATAGCTTGCTCTGCTTCTGGTTGTGAAGTAACATAATCCAAGTACGATATTTCATAACCCGGACTATAGAAACAGATGAGGAGTAATTAAATGCGGAGTCAAGTAGTCATTGCAGCAGATATCGTTGAGTCACAGGCTACAGAAGGCTTGGTGAGCACAGACCTTTATATGGAAGGGACTAATGCTGGACTTAATGTTGATACACTAATAGAGCAGGCGGAGGAGATTTATGCAGTCTCAGAAGAAACCTTCCAAGAAACCTTCGATACCTATTGATGCTTGGGAGTTGATAGAACAAACTCTTTTACCAGAGCCACCTACTCCTGACAAGCCAACTTGGAAACTCGTTGCAGAACAGGAACGGCTTAGGATTCTTGATGTTCTTAAGCACAGGGTAAATGTATACGGAATCTCCAATGATACGTGAAGCTACCGCATTTGATGCTCTCACTGTACTATGTTTAGCAGAGAGCTACATTGAGGAGGCTGGCGAATACGCTGGCCTCTCTTACGACTCCTCGCTTGCCATTGGTAATATGATGCTTGCAACAAAAGACCCTAATCAACTGTTTATCCTCAGCTTGAATTCTGAGAAGGAAGTTGTTGGTATGCTATGGGCTGTTTGTGTAGCAGCATTACCTTGGTCACCAGAGAAGGTAGCTCTCGATCAAATTGTTTACGTTTCACCTGAGTACAGGGGCACTAGGCATGGTTTAGATTTACTGAGAGCTTATGAAGATTGGGCTGAAGAGGAAGGTGCATCTGAAATTAGACTTAGCATAGCCTCTGGTGTCCATGAAACAAAGACAAGTAAACTGTACCAAAAATTAGGGTACTCTCATTTAGGTTCACAATACAGGAGAAAGTTATAATGGGTTTTATGTCACCTAGTACACCAGAAGTACCTAACCCGGCCAAGCGTCCAGAAAGATCAGACACTATTGAGCCTGAGGATATCGCTGTTGGTGGGGAAGGCGAAGAAAGTGAAAAGAAAGGTCGCCGTGCATTGCGAAGACCTTCAGGAAATACCGATGGATCAGATCAATCGGTAGGTACTGGCCTCAGCGCGTAAGGAGACTACATGAAAAACAATCCCTTGTCTCCCTACGGAGATAAAGGGTCTACCCTCGCTTCTAAGTACGATCAGTTGAAGCAGAAAAGGGAGACCTATCTAAGTCGTGCAGAGCAATACGCCAAGGCTACACTGCCATACGTTATGCCAGAGAATCAGAACACAGAAAGTGATTCTATGCAAAACGGTTGGCAGAGCTTTGGTGCAAAGGTTGTTAATCACCTTAGTAACAAGATTATAATGACCCTGTTCCCGCCTTCTAGGTCTTTCTTTAAACTAAGCTTCTCCTCTGATATCCAAAAAGAACTAAAGGAAGAGGGCTGGGACAGTTCTACCTTGGCAACTGAGCTTGCCGCTGTAGAGTCTGATGCCATGACATTCATGGACAGCACAACACCTAGAGACTTGGATATTAAAACAGCCAAGCATTTGATTATCACTGGTAACTACATGCACTACTTCCCTGAAACAACTAAACATGCTATAGGTGTAAGCCTAAACCAGTACGTTGTGAAGAGAGATACGTATGGAACTTTACTTGAAGTTATACTCTGCCAGAAGAAAGCCTTAGGCTCTATGCCGGAGGAGATTAAGCAGAAGGTAAAATCAGACTATCGTAACAGTCACATCAAAGATGATACTGAGGTCTCTCTGTACACAGGTGGCTTGCGTCAACCTGATGGTAAGTACAAAGTATATCAAGAAGTCCTTGGTGTAGTGGTAGGTAAAGAAAGCCTTATGAAGGAAGAGAACATCCCCTTCACCATCTTAATGTGGAACCATACTCACGGTGAAGATTACGGTAGAGGCTTGGTAGAAGATCATGGTGGAGATTTCCATGTTATTCAAATACTTTCTGAGGCTGTAGCTAAGGGTATGATCTTGATGGCAGACATCAAGTACCTTGTTAAACCCGGAAGCTACACAGATGTTGACCATCTTGTTGAAAGCCCAACAGGGGAATTCATCAGTGGCAACATTGATGACATCGGTGTTCTACAGTTAGAGAAATACGCAGACTTCTCTCCTATCGTTGAAGTCCTTAGGGATTACGAGCGAAGGGTTGGTGAAGCCTTTATGGTATCTCGGGCAGCAAGACGAGATGCAGAACGTGTAACTGCTTATGAGATCCGACAGGATGCTGCTGATCTTGAGGTGGCTTTGGGTGGTGTATACAGTCACCTGTCTGCTATCTGGCAGAAGCCTAGAGCTATGCGCCTTCTCAAGATGGCTATTGATAACAGCAATTCTGATTTGAAACTAGATGACTTTAGTCCAGAGATTGTAACTGGTGTAGAAGCCTTAGGTAGAATGAACGAGCTTGACAAGATCATGCAATTCACAGAGATGCTTCAGATGACTAACTCATGGCCTGAAACTATGCAACGTAGAGTGCAGTGGGACAAGTTTAGTGGCAAGGTAGCTGCTGAGATCGGCCTAGAAATAGACTGGTTGATGAATGATGATCAGTTCAAAGAGATGCAGCAGGCTGAACAGAAAGCAATGATGGAACAGAAGATGGCAGCAGAAGCCAGCAAAGCCGTTCCTGATATGATCAAACAAGGAGGCCAACAGTGAGTACCGAAGATACAACTGTAGTAGAAGGAACAGCAAGTACACCTAGTTCAGAGGGTGTAACTCCCGCAACTACTGAGGGTGTAACCAATGCAACAGAAGAGAGCACGACGGAAACGACAGAAGGAACAGGCGTCACGGAGGCGACAGACACAGAAGCAACAAGTGAAGAGTCCAAGCAGACTTCCACTGATGATTCTGGAGAAGCAGACTTCTATTTCAATGGACAACAAGTTCAAGTAGAGATTCCTGAAGACCTGAGGGGTAGCCTTGATGCTGCCGGTGTTAACGTAGACTCCGTTCTTAAAGAGCTTTACGGTAAAGACAGTGACTTCACTTTGTCTGATGATACAAGAGCGCCCTTGGATGAGAAATACGGCAAGGTAGTTGTAGACACCTTTCTTAATGCAATGAAGAGCCAGAACGAAGGCATCCTTAAAGGAGCAAATGAAGCTCAGAACGCTGCAAGTGAAGCAGATAAACAAGCTGTTGAGTGGAGCAACGAAATTGTTGGAGGCGAAGAAAACTGGAACTCCCTTGAGGCATGGGCAACAGAAAACCTAGATGAGGGAGAGATTACTTCTTTCAATAAGGCTATGTCCAGTGGTGACAAGTGGATGCAAGAGCTTGCTATCAAAGCTTTGAACGGAAAGATGCAATCAGCAGAAGGCGACACAACAGTAAACCTAGTATCTGGTGACAGTGCTAGTGACAATGGTTCTGGTTCTGGATTGTCGGGTCAAGACTATATCAATGAAATGACAAGCCCTGCTTTCCGTGCCTTGAAAGGCCATGAGAAAGCCAACGCACAGAAACAACTCGACGCCAGACGTAGGACGGGAATGAAGCGAGGGCTTTAACCCGGACTATAGAAGGAAAGGCGTTTTAAAATAATTTAGGAGGTACAAAATTGTCTACTACTAATAATGCTACCAACCCGGCAGTATCCGCTTCAGGTGAAGTAGATACGCTACTGGTTGAGAAGTTCACAGGTAAAGTAAAAGAAGCGTACATTCGTCAAGAAAACCTATTGCGTTTCTTTGATGTACAAATGGTCGTTGGCACCAACATGGTTTCTGAGAAATTCATGGGTGATACCCAACTGCAAATCCTCTCTCCTGGTCAAGACCCGGAAGCTACCACCACTGAGCAAGACAAGAACGCTCTGGTAGTTGACACTACTGTAATCTCTCGTAACGCCGTTGCTATGTTTCACGACATCCAGAACGACATCGACGGCTACAACTCTAAGCTGTCCATGAACCAAGCGAAGCAACTTGCTCGTCTGGAAGATGAGATGGTTGTACAGCAGTTGATCTATTCCGCACAGAGCAACACCCTTGCCGAGCGTACTACTGCTCGTGTATCAGGTCACGGCTTCTCTTACCAGATCAGCATTTCCTCAGCACAGGCCGGTGATCCCGAGGACCTGCAAGCTGCAATCGAACTGTCTATCGAGAACATGATGACTGGTAAAGATGGTGGTGATGGTGTGGATCTGGATGATATGTATATCATGGTTCCTTGGATCGAGTTCAACGTACTACGTGATGCCGAGCGCATTGTAAACTCAGACTACAGCACCTTCCAAGGTGATACTGTATCCGGCTTTACTCTGAAGAGCTACAACGTACCTGTCATTCCATCCAACCGTTTCCCGCGCGTTGCGCCGAACGGCACCGATGTATTGAGTCGTACTGGTCAGTTGAGCAACGCAACAAATGGCCAGCGTTACACCGCTAGTCTGGATCAGGCTAAGTCCAAAGCTATCGTGTTCAAGCCTGAAGCTCTGCTTACTGGTAAGACCATTGATATGACTGGTGACATCTTTTGGGATCGTCGTTCTAAGTCATGGTTCGTTGACACCTACCAAGCAGAGGGCGCAATCCCTTCCGCATGGGATGCTGTCTCCGTAGTTGACGTAATTGGTAACACCGAAAACACTGATGTTACTGCACGGGCTAACCGTAAAGTCGTCAAGACTAAGACTGTAACATAATAGTCTAGCAATCAAGCCTCGTCCCTAATGGGGCGGGGCTATTTTGTTTAGGAGGAATAATGGTACTACTTAATACAGAACTTGATGCAGTGAACCTATGCCTTTCTGGGATTGGTAGAGAGCCTGTCTCAAGCCTAGAGACTGCCGACCTAGACTCTGCTATGGCAAGAGATGTTATCCAGCAGTCAAGTCTTGATCTCCAAGTAAATGCTGGTATAGGCTGGTGGTTTAATACCGAAAGAAACTGGCACCTGCAACCTAATGCCCTCGGAGCAATAGCACTACCTAATAACACACTTAGTATTGTAGAAGCAAGAGCGACATTCTATGACAGAGGTGAGAGACTTACCGTAAGAGGGAACAAGGTGTACGATACAGATGCTCACACTTTTGACTTAAGAGACATTGTTAACAGAGATGGTACAATTACCTTCTCTCTTATCCTTGCTCTGGAGTACGGAGAATTACCACAAACGGCTAGGTCTGCTATCGCTTGGAAATCCCGTAGGGTATTCGCTGATGATGCTGTTGGTGATCAGGTTCAGCACCAGATCAATATGCGTGGAGAGAACAGAGCATTTGCAGCCCTTGAGATTGAGCACCACAGAACAGCTAGGAAGAACTACCTTAGAGATAACGCACAGATCCGCAGCAGGGTAAGCCTCATAGGTGGCAACAACAATATGTACTGATAGGAGGAACAGATGGCTCTAACAACGAGTGCATGGGCTAGGCCAATTCAAGGTGTTTCACAGCAACCACCTAAGATAAGGCTGGAAGGACAAGCTAGTATTCAAGAGAACGCTATAAGCTCTGTAGTAACTGGTTTGAGAAAACGTCCGGGAACTGTAAGGATAGGAACTCTTACTGCGAAACTTCCAGAGAGTACAGCGTATCATTACTACAATAGAGGCACAGGAGAAGAGTACATAGTAGCGATCCCACCTAACAGCCTTCCCCGTGTATTCGATATCTCTGGTGAGGAGTTAGTAGTGGAGAACAACCTTCTTTCTACTGGATACATCTTCAACTCAAACCCTCTTGATTTTATGCGATTCTCTACTATCAGTGACTTCACATTTATAGTTAACAAGACTGTAATTCCTTTGGCAGATTCTGAGCTGACACCAGCACTGGATAATCAGGCTATAATAAATGTTCAGTTTGCTGACTATGGTAGGACGTATTCTATTAGCCTTAATGGTACAACTATCTCGTCTTATACAACACCAGATGGTAGTGAACCTGAAGACATAAATGATGTAGATACTTCTGTTGTAGCTGAAAGGCTATATAACAACTATGTAAATCCTAGTGTTGACAGAATATATACTCTACAGTTTACTGATGCATCACGAAGCACTCCTGATAATACCATTTTCCTAAATGGAAAAACTTATTCGGCGGTATACCAATCGGTTAATCAGGCCACACAACAAGGCACGGAGTTTGTTGATCAGTTCCAGTATTACGAAGCAACAGATAGCACCAACCTAGGAGATATTGTTGGATACGAGTTTACTCTTGAAGGTAACACTATCCTAGTAAGAAAGACTGACAGCACAGACTTTGATATATCAACTACAGACGGTGCAGATGGCAGAGATCTCTTTGTTGTAAAGAACTTGGTTAAGCAAGTAACTGATCTACCTGTCTACGCACCCGTGGGATACCGTGTTGAGGTGGTTGGTCAAGGTAACAATAGTGATGACAACTACTGGCTTGTAGCAACAGAGAACTCTGGATCTACTGTAAGGTGGGTGGAGACACAAGGCCCTGAGCAGAGTGTAGGTCTGGATGTATTGACTATGCCTGTTGTTCTTATAAGAGATAGGTTTGAGGCGGGTAAGGCTGTCTTTATTATAAAGGAAGGGCCTTGGGAAGAGAGAGGTTTTGGGACAGAGGAGAGTAACCCGATGCCATCCTTTGTACAAGATGGTGTTCCCCTGACTAGCATAGGCACATTACAAAACAGGTTGTCATTGACAGCAGGAGAGTCTGTTATACATAGCCGAAGCAATCAGTTCTTTGATTTCTTTAGGAGCACAGTAAGGACTGCGCTAGATACAGATCCTATTGATGTGTACGCAGATACCAATAAGGTTAACTTCCTTGAGAACTCTGCTATCCTAGATGGTGACAGGGTATTCTTCAGTAGAAACGGACAGTTCTTGCAAAGCGGAAGAGAGCCTATCACTAAGAGCAACGCAACTTTGCAGTTCGCCAGTACCTTTGAGAATATTGCTGAGTGTCCACCTGTTGCCTCAGGCGATGTTATCTTCTTTGCTTTTGCTTACGGAAGATTCTCTGGTATCCGGGAGTTCTATACTGACAGCTTCACAGATACAAAGAGAGCTAGACCAGTAACAGACCACGTAGATGAATACATTTTGGGTAGAGCAAGGCAACTCGCTACCAGCACAAACAAGAACCAGCTTCTTGTATTAGCTGAAGACCCTAGTGAAGTCTATGTGTACAACTGGTTGTGGCAAGGTGAGGATAGAGTTCAGTCCTCATGGAGTAAGTGGATCTTCGAGGGTGAGGTACAGTACATAGCTTACGACAATGATACTATCTACATCCTCATAAACCGAGAGGGTAACCTTGAGCTTGAGCGTATCGAAACAGGAGACCCCGATGATAATGGGCTTTCATTCTCTGCTAGGCTAGACAGGAGGTTTCAAGCAACAGCCGTTAAGACCAATGGGCAGTGGGATGTTGAGATACCCTATGGTTATGCTGGTGAAGAGTTAGCTCTTGTTCGAGGGGATGGCTGCTTTGATTCTGGTGTAACAATTACATTCAGTAGGACAGGACAGCAAGTATCTATAGAAGAGAACATAGCGCCAGATGACGTGTCTGAAGTTTCTATCATTGGTGGAATAAGATACAAGATGGTCTACCAACCAACTATGCCTTTCATAAAAGATAAGGCTGGTAAGGTTATAGACACAGATAGGCTTATTATAAATGATGTTAATATCAACTATGATAAGACAGGACTAACCCAAGTTGTTGTTGAAAATGAGTGGGGAGTCACAAGAAATTACGAGTTCAATAGCAGGGTTATTGGTGGATTCAGTAATATCATTGGCTTTGCGCCTATCCTTCCGGGTAAGTACAGCTTTCCTATCAGGCAAGAATCAGAGAAGATAACATTCAAACTAATCACGGACAGCCACATACCTTTCCAGCTAAGAGATATGGAGTGGAGGGGTAGGTTCACACAAAGGGGACGCCGTGTATGATTTTAACTAGGAGGAAAGCATGGCTATAGCAGCAGCAGCAGGTACTTGGATAGCGGCTAACGCCGGGGCGATATCAGCAGTCACGGCTGCTGGCTCTGCTATGATGCAGGGTATACAGGCCAGGAACGCCGCGCAAGCAGCAGAAACACAGAGGAAGCAGAAGAACGCATCCGCTTTGAACTCTATGCAAGACCAGTACAGTCAGTTGTCAGGAGCAGAAAAAGACTCTAGGCAACGAGCTGTTGAGGAGTCTATGGCTAATCAAAGAGAGTACGCATCTAGGCGTTCTAAGATTAGTCTGATGGCAGCAGCCTCAGGCACCAGTGGTCTCAGCGTAGACAGTATGGTTCGTGACCTCAGGCAACAACGAGGTCGTAATATGAACACCATCATAACCAATCAAGATATTGAACTCCAAGGTTTCAGGAACCAAGCTGAGCAGATCAGGGTAGGTACAGCAGCGAGAACTGACAACAGGAAGATTCAACGTCCAAGCTGGGCAGAGGTAGGACTACAAACAGGTATAGCTGGTGTACAGGGATTAGCGGAAGGCAAGGACATACAAGAAAGCCTAGGTTACGGTGGTGATCCGGCTGCAACATTGAAAGGAGGTACGTAATGGCTACTGGTAAAATATCAAGAGAGGCTATCGAGGCTCTTCCAAGGAACCAGCGGAGAGCACAATCGTCTAAAACTGTAGACACTTTTGTTGAACCACAAGCTGCCCTTAATCAACCCACTAAATCAGCTAGGGTAGTTTCTGGACTGATGGAATTTTCTGAACAGGCTGTTGATTCCTCAGTTCGCAGCGAGAAAGCTAAGATAGATCTTGATAAGGTAACACAACAGCAGAGAGCAATTCAGGGGCTAGACCCTACAGACGATGCTACCAACGCTGGCATACGCTCCTATCAAGTTATCAACATGCGTGATCAGGTTCTTGAAACAAACTCTGAGCTTGCTAAGACTGTTCAGGAAAACCCCGGTATGACTGATGATGAGTACGCGGTAGCTACACGAGATGCTTACTCTGGTTTAATCAGTCAGTACCAACCAGATGATCAGTTGTCCAAGGCTCTTGGTAATAGGCTGCAAGAGTCTCAGGTTCAGCTACACCAGATAAGAACAGCAGCTCAGAAAAAACATCAAGCTTGGCTTAGGACAGATGCCTTAGGTTCTAGTATTGAAGAGTACCGTGAAGCTGCTGGTAGTATTGAAGAGCTTTCACAGACTATCGGTAAAGATGGTAGCTTGTATGCTGAGGCCGATGCCTTGGGAGTTACCCCTGAGGAGTACAGGAATACTATCGTCAATGCAGCGAGTAGAGATGCTGAGGTTGGTGATGGCAGGATCTTGTCTGCTATAGAGGAACAAGAGTGGGCTTCCAGTGACGCTAGGGTGGCTCAAGCCAGAGAGATCTACAAGAGAAAAGAAGCTCAGAAGAATGCTGTTAAGATCGGTAGCATCCGTGGTGATATTGAGATGTCATGGAGAAAAAGGCAGGCAAGCTGGGAACAAACAAAAGCTGCCTTGGACAACCTTAACGAAAGGTATCCCGGTTCTGTATCTGCTGCAAGGGTCTCCTCTCTCAAGCAACAGCAGGCTAGTATTGCTGCTGCCGAAGAGAGGAATACTCAAGTACAGGAAGACATCATGCGCAATCAAACTGATGGAGACTCTATGCCTGTTGGTCTTAGGCCAGACCTGACTAACAGAGAGGTAAGAGATGGAGTAGTTGGGGTATCTCAAGGTGTAGATGAGTACACAGCTCAGCTAGTAGAGACAGGTGAGCTAGATCAAACTGAAGCTCACGAGTACGCAGTTGAGAGCAAGCTTGCTATGAGCAGAGCTTCTGGTGTAGAGATTCCAGAGTTTAAAAGGATCTTTTCTTCTTTATCCTCCCTCGACCCTGCCGACTTTCAAA
>Ga0136562_100773_pt1 | contig 11415 bp, 10 predicted proteins | sample AntCluMetagen312_FD_104784 | JGI IMG/M metagenome (GOLD analysis project Ga0136562, IMG submission 104784) | Saline lake microbial communities from Club lake, Antarctica - Metagenome #312 | ecosystem: Environmental > Aquatic > Non-marine Saline and Alkaline > Saline | place: Antarctica: Club lake...
ACGTACCGACCGTCGTCGACGAACGGCCCGTAGGCGTCCTCGTCGCCGGCGTACTTCTCGTAGAACCCTCGGGCGTGGTCCTCGACGTGGACCGGCGGGCCCTCGTGGCGTTCCACCGCGGGGAGTTCGGCGACCGAGAGCTCGGCGAACAGGACGGCGCGCTCTCCGGCCCAGGTGGCCGCCCGGAGCACGTCGAAGCCGTACTCGCGGAGTCCCCGGGCGAGGCCGTCCCGGGACCGGTAGAGCTGGGGGTAGAGCTGGTCGTCGACGAGGCCCGGCGCGTCGAAGACGACCGCCAGCGGCGTCGTCCGGCGGCGCTGGAGGTGCGCCTCGACGCCGGCCTCGTCGAGTGGCTCGGGAGTGCTGGGCTCGAAGACCGCCGCGCTGGGACCGTCGAGGAACTCCCGGGCGTGGTGCTGGAGCACGGCGACGTTCGTCTCGGAGACGACGGCTGCGACGTTGCGCTCGGGGTCGGTCGGGTCCACCACCACGAGAGGGTCGTCGAAGTCCTCGGCCTGGTGGTCTTCGGGGTCGAGGACGACCTTGGGGTGCCAGACGCGGGCCGCCTCCAGAGTCTCCCGGAAGCCGCCGTACTCGACGACGAGGAGTTCAGTGAGGTAGCCCGAGAACCCCTGCGTTCGGAGGTCGCTGCCGTAGACGCCGATTCCCTTGAGGAACTGCTTGAACAGCCGGACGTCGCCCGAGAGGTCGTCGTCCAGGCGCTTGAGGAGGTACTCGTTGTGGAACGGCGTCCGGTCGACCGCGGACTGGATGTCCGTGGCCTCGTCCAGCCGGTAGCACGGCACCAGGTCGACGTCGTAGCCCTCGAACTCGCCTTTCACGTAGGGGTGTTCGGCGTACTCCTCGTGGCCCTCGGGCAGCACCGCCTCGCCGACCGCCAGGCCATAGGCTTCGAGGTCCTCCCGGGGAAGGTCCGCGGGGAACCGCACGAACAGGTCGATGTCGCGGTCGCCCGCCACCCACGTCCCCCGGGCGGTGCTCCCGACCTGGATGACGTCCGCCTCGACGGGCAGGTCGCCGATGGCGTCCCGTGCCCGGTCGGCGAGCCGGTCGGCGGTCGCGGCGAGCGCCCGCCGCTCCTCGGGCGTCGGGTCGACGCGCTCCCGGACGCGCCTGACGACCGCCTCGAAGTCGCTCATACCCCCTCGTTTTCGGGTGCGCGCCTAAGCCGTGTCGATGCCCGGGCCTGCTGGCGAAACGAAAGCCATTTCAAAACGCCCCGGCTACCGTCGAGTGCGAGCCGCCATAGCTCAGTTGGTAGAGCACGTGGTTGTTACCCACGTTGTCCCAGGTTCGAGCCCTGGTGGCGGCGCTTCTCACACACTCACTCGCGGAGCGTCGGGTCCACGGTGGCGTTCTCCACGCACACGGCGACACCGCTGACGTGCGCCGACCGCCTCCTACAAGGCACTGACGCCCAAAGCACCCAGTATGGTCGCTCTCGTCGACATCGGTGGCGTGCTGCTCGCGCTCTTCTTGGTGGTGATGAACGGCGTGTTCGTCGCCGCCGAGTTCGCGTTCGTGAAAGTGCGGCCGACGCAGGTGAACGCGCTCGTGGACCGCGGGAAGCCAGGCGCGAAGGCCGTCCAGAGCGCCGTCCAGAACCTCGACAGCTACCTCGCGGTGAGCCAGCTCGGCATCACGCTGTCCTCGCTCGGCCTCGGGTGGATCGGTGAGCCCGCGCTCGCCGCGCTCATCGACCCAGTGCTCGGGCAGGTGCTGCCCGCGAGCCTCGTCCACCTCGTCGCGTTCGCCATCGGGTTCGGCACCATCACGTTCCTCCACGTCGTCTTCGGGGAGCTCGCACCGAAGACGTTCGCCATCCAGGAGGCCGTGAAGGTCGCACTCGTCGTTGCGCCCCTGATGAAGTTCTTCTACTTCGTGTTCAAGCCCGGTCTCATCGTCTTCAACGGCACGGCGAACTACTTCACGCGCCTGGTCGGCGTCTCCCCCGCCTCGGAGAACGAGGAGACCCACACCGAAGAGGAGATCCGGATGATCCTCACGCGCTCGGAGGAGACCGGCGAGATCGACCTCGACGAGGTCGAGATGATCGAGAGCGTCTTCGAACTCGGAGAGACTGTCGCCCGCGAGATCATGATTCCGCGGCCGGATGTCGCGACCGTCCCGGGATCGATGCGGCTGCCCGAACTCCGCGGGCTCGTCGCCGACGGCGCGTACACGCGATACCTCGTCCTCGACGACGACGGCGAGCAGGCAGTCGGATTCGTCCACGCCAAGGACGTCCTGCACGCGACCGAAACTGAGCCCGACCGCGGCGAGTCGGTGACCGCCCGCGACCTCGCTCGCGAAGCGATTGTCGTCCCCGAGACCCGCCGTGTCGACGCCATCCTCGCGGACTTCCAGTCCGCGGAGGGCAGCCAGCTCGCCGTCGTCGTCGACGAGTGGGGCGTCTTCGAGGGCATCCTCACCATCGAGGACGTCCTCGAGGAGATCGTCGGCGACATCCAGGACGAGTTCGACACCGACGGCCAGCAGCCCGGCATCGAGGCCCGCGACGACGGCACCTATCTCGTCGACGGCGGCGTCCCCGTCCGTGACGTCAACGACCGACTCGACACTGGCTTCGAGAGCAGCCAGGTCGAGACTATCGGCGGCCTCGTCTTCAGCCGGCTCGGCCGCCTCCCCGAGGTCGGCGACGAGCTCGAACACGACCGCTTCCTGTTTCGCGTCGACGCCGTCACCGACGCCCGCATTGACCGCCTCGTCGTCCAGCCACCCGAGCGTGCGGCCACCGACGGCACGGGCACAGGCGACGAGGACGACGACGAGAACAGCGGCAACGCCTGAGCCCGGGCGGCACACCGACGTAGCTCCGCCGGTCGTTCGACGACGGCGCGGTCACACACGTGGGCGCCGGCTCGGGGTCGAAACCGACCCCTGGGACGCTGCCGGGTAGGTGTGTTCGCTGTTCGCGAAACTACCCCGAACGGCTATGCATCCTCCCACTGACGTACGAGTATGTTGCCCTCCTCCCGGCCAACGCTTCGAGCGGCCTGTAAACAGTACGGCCCGGGTCGGCTCCCCAGAGCCGACCGGCCCGATATCGGCGCGGGATACGCAGCCGCTTCAGCAGCGGTTCTCGCGACCGTCCTGTTCGGTGCCGTACTGAGCGTGTCGGCCCTGCGAGGGCCGAGCGGTGATTGGATTGTGAGCCTCCTCTTTCCCGCGCTCGCCATCCCGATCGTCGCGCCCGCCGCATTCCTCCTCGGCGTCGTCGGCTGGCGGTTGTCGTCACCAACCACTGCCGTCTCCGGACTCGTCGTCGGTGGCGCAGGAGCCATCGGGACGTATCTCGTGTCGCTGCTGGTCGTCGGGAGTGTCCTCACCGCGGAAGTCGTGCTCTCACCGGGCGGTGGTACGCTGGTGGACGCTGCCGAAACCTCGGTGGGTATCGTCGTGCTCGCGTTCCTCCTCACGTGGTGGATAACCGTCCCGGTCGGCTGCCTCTCCGGATTCGTCTACGTGAACGTAACCGAGAACGCCACGTAATTGGACGGTTCGCCGGTCGGTCGCGATTGTCCCACGCAGACCCGGCCCTGGTCGCTGGCGCTACGGCCAGAGTCCGCGCGTCTCGTGGGCCTCCGCGATTCGGGACAGCGCGACGATGTAGGCGGCGTCGCGCCACGTCACGTCCCGGGCTTCGAACTCCTCGCGGACGTTCTGCCAGGCCGCGAGCATCTCCGTCTCCAGTTCGTCGTTGACGCGTTCGAGCGACCACGCGCGCCGATTGATGTCCTGCAGCCACTCGAAGTAACTCACGGTGACGCCGCCGGCGTTGGCTAGGATGTCCGGAATCACCGGGACGCCCCGCTCGGCGAAGATCTCGCTCGCCGCGGTCGTCGTCGGGCCGTTCGCTCCCTCGATGACGATGTCCGCGGTGACGTCGCCGGCGTTCTCCGCCGTCAGGACGTTCCCGATAGCGGCCGGAATCACGACATCCGCGTCGAGTTCGAGTAGCTCGTCGTTCGTCACGGTCTCCGAAGCCTCGTGGGTCATGACAGCCTCTGGCTGCTCGTGGTGGGAGGGGATGGCGTGCGTGTCCAGACCGTTCGGGTCGTAGATGCCGCCGTTGACGTCGCTCACGGCCACGACGTTCGCCCCCCAGTCGTCGAGTAACTTCGCGGCGTTCGAGCCGACGCTCCCGAAGCCCTGCACTGCAATCGACGTCTCCCGGATGTCCTTCTCGTAGTAGTCGATCGCCTCGCGGGCGATGATTGCGACGCTCCGGCCCGGCGCCGCGTCGCGCCCCTTGCTGCCACCCACGATGGGGGGTTTGCCCGTGACCACTCCCGGAATCGTCTCGCCCTCCTGCATGGAGTAGGCGTCCATCAGCCACGCCATCGTCTGCGGGTCCGTGCCCATGTCGGGCGCGGGGATGTCCGTCGTCGGCCCGATCACGGCCCGGATCTCGTCGGTGAACCGGCGCGTCAGCTGTTCTTTCTCGGCTTCGGTCAGGTCCTTGGGGTTCACCGCGACACCGCCCTTCGCCCCACCGAACGGGATGTCCATGACAGCGCACTTCCAGGTCATCCACATGCCGAGACCGACGCACTCCTCCCGAGTCACGTCGGGGTGGTACCGGAGTCCACCTTTGAAGGGGCCGCGGACGCTGTCGTGCTGAGCGCGATACCCCGTGTAGACCTCCACGTCGCCGCTCTCTCGCTCGATCGGAACGGTGACTTCGTGGACTTTCTTGGGGTGTTTGAGCCGCTCGACGACGTTCTGGTCGATGTCGAGGTGGCTGGCGGCGTGCTGGAGCTGTCGGCGCGCCGTCTCCAGGGCCGACTCCGGCTCACTCGTCTCCTCGTCCGTCTCCTCGTCGTTCGTCGTTGATGTCGTAGCCATGGTCACTCGATCGGCGTTCGTCGGTTCCGCATCGCGCCGGCGCAGTCCGGGCACTGGCCGGGGTTGTCGGCGGCGAGCACGACGTTCCCGCACTCGAAGCACTCGTAGGGCGATTCCTCGGCTGGCGTCTGGTCGATATCCCTCATGGGTGAGTCGGGAGCCCCAGTCCGACCGCCGGCGGGGACTCTATCTCGCCAATACGGGGGAAGCGGGGAGGCTTCGGTAGTTGAGTACCGAACAGAGGACTGCAGGCCGGGGTTTAGCATTCAAGCACACTGGTGTGTTCGCCGAGTCGAGCGGCCACACCCGAGTCCTCACAGCGTGGGTCGTCCACACGGAAGGACGGGAGTGCTCAGTAGGCGTGCTGGGCGGCCACCGGCGTGTGGTCGTCGATGAGCGCCGCGAACAGCTTCCGCTGAGCGGTCCGGACGTGCTGGTAGAAGGCCTGCGGGGAGATGTCGAGTGAGTTCGCGACGACTTCGCCCGTCGCCTTCCGAGGGGATTCGAAGAACCCGCTGTAGTAGGCCGTCTCGATGACCTCGAGTTGCCGGTCGGTCAGGCGATCGAGGACGGACGCGTAGAATCCGTGCTCGGAGGCCTGCTCGCGGGTCTGCTTCGACGCGAGCTCGACGTCGCCGAAGCGCTCGCCGACGAACTGCGTGACGTGTCTTCCTTCGACGCTCCCGGTGACGTCGACGACCAGCTCCGTGCCCTCCCGTGTCGCTGTTGCGCTCTGGAGGACGGCGCCGTGGTCGGCGAGCTCCGTCGCGAGAAACGGCTCCGTCAGTCGGAGCCGCAGCACGCCACCGGTGTCGCCGCCGCGGATCCGCTGGACGTCCTCGACGACTCTGAGGGACTCCGTCGCGTCGACGACGGCGTCGAGCGGGGCGTCTTCGACGGTGACGAACACGTAGTTGGCGCTGGCGGTCTGCTGGACGCCGCCCTCGTAGGTGAGCGTGCAGTCGGCGGCGCCGGCCAGCCGCGTCAGCACGAACGACGGGTCGGAGACTGTGTACTCGAGTCGGGTCATCGACGTGGTGAGGAGCGCGCGCTTGCGCTCGCTGGCGCTGATCGCGGCTGCAATCGTCTCCCCGAGCTCCGCGAGCACCGTCTGGATGGTCTCGTCGAAGGCGTCCGGCGCGTCCGCGTACACCGTCAGCACACCGTAAGAGAGGCCGTTGTACACCAGGGGGATGCTCAACGCCGAGAGCAGGTCCCGTGAGATCGCTGCCTTCCGCCACGGGGCCGCACGCAGGTCGGCCGCGACGTTCGAGACGAGCGTCACCTCCCCGGTCGCAGCCGTTCGACCGGCCGGCTCGACGCCCTCCGCGGACACCGGGAACGACTGCGTGTCGAGGTAGCCCTGGTCGGCTCCCGCCCACGCCTGAGGCGTCACCGTCTCTCGGGGACTGTCGAGGCTCCCGATCCACGCGAACTGGAAGCGGCCGTCGGCCGTGAGCCGCTCACAGACGGTGTGGTCGATCTCCTCGCGAGTCTCGGACTGCACGAGCGCCTGGTCGATCTCGCGGATGGTCTCGTTGATCTGGTTCAGGGTGGTGAGCTGGTCGTTCTGGGCCTGGAGCTCGCGGTCCTGCGCGCGGAGCTGGGACTCCCGGTCGACCCGGTCGAATGCCGCCTCCGCGGTCGCCGCCAGCAGGTCCGCGAGCTCCCGCGTGACGTCGTCGAAGACACCGACCTCCGTGGAGCCGGCGAGGAACACGCCGTGGTTTCCGAGGGGGATGTACGCGGCACTCCTGACGTCGGTCGCGGGATTCGTGAGGCGGTCCGCGTCGTGGACGTCGTCGAAGAACCGGGCCTCGTTCTCGACGAAGCTGTGGCTCGTGAGGTCGCGGCCGTCGGCGTGCACGGACGGCAGCGGCCCGTGGGCGTTCCGCAATGCCTGGGAGTGCGCGGCGGGCTGGAGGTGGTTGTCGTCGGCGTCGAAGAGGTAGACCGCGCTGGCGTCGAGGTCGAGGACGTCCGGGGTGTCCTCGACGACGTGCTGGGCGATCTCCTGGTGGGTCTCGGCGTACAGGAAGTCCCGCGCGGTCTCCTGGAGGGTGGCGAGCGCCTGCTCGCGCTGCTTGCGCTTCGTGATGTCCCGACAGCTGTACAGGAGCGTCCCGTCCTGGATGGAGACCTCGCGGACGTTCACCAGCAGGGTGTGCTCGCGGCCCGCCTTGTCCGTGGCCGTGGTCTCGATGTTCTTCATGACTCCCTCCTCGGCGAGCGCGTCGCGGTCGAAGAGGTCCTCGCCGAGCAACTCGTCGATGGTGCCAAGCTCCCGTATCTCGTCGGCGGTGTACCCGAAGATGAAGTGGACGTTCGGGCAGACGTACGTGTACTCGCCGTCCTCGTCGGTCATGAGGACGGTGTCCGTCATGTTGTTGAGCGTGACGCGGTGGAGCTTCTCGGACTGCCGGAGTTCGCGCTCGAGCTCCACGCGGTCGGTGCTGTCGACGCTGTCGACGATGATCGAGACGAGATCGCCGCGCTCGTTGGTGACCGGCTGGATGGAGAGGTCCAGGACTCGCTGGCTGGTCACGGCGTCCTGGATGACGACGGCGTGCCCGAACTCGCCGCCCCTGGCCGTGTCGACGAGGCGGCGGATGTCGTCTCTCGTCTGGCTGTCGTCGGGCCACCAGGGCAGCGTCCAGAACGGGTCGCCGACGACCGCGTCGGCGTCCGCGTCCACCATGTCGCGGGCTGCCTGGTTGACGCGCGTGAGCGTCCCGTCCGGGGCGAGAACCCACGTCGCCGACCTGCCGTCGTGGAAGATGGCGTCGAACTGTCGGGCGCGCTCGCGTTGCGTCGTCGAGCGCTGTGCCTCCCGGAGCGCCTGCTCGGTTCGCCGCAGCGCATCCTCGACTCCGACTTCGGCTTGGGCTTCGCTTCCGCCCCCGGCCTCGGCAGTCTCCGCTGAAGCGTCGGCGGCGATGTAGTCGGTGACGCCGGCCTCGATGGCCTCGCTGGCGACCGTCTCGCTCCCGTCCGTCGTCCCCAGGAGTATCGGGAGCGTCGCCGTGGTGTTGCGGACGCGGCGGACGAGGTCGATTCCGTTCTCTCCGGGGAGGCTGTAGTCCGTGACGATGCAGTCGACGGCCGTCTCGCGAAGCGTCTCCGCTGTCGCCGACGCTGTCGAGACACGGTAGACGGTCGCCTCAGTGTGCGCTTCGAGCGCGCGAGCGTACGCGGCCGCCCACGCCGTGTCGCCGACAACGACGATGACGGCCGCATCGAGGACACTACTGGCTCTGGAATTCATAGATAGGGCACTCGCTACTACTCGGGGATTCGAATGCGATACCGCGTGGAGTGGTGATGGCATCCGATATCCGCTGGATAGGCAAAACCCCCGCTGTTTACTATTCAACTCTCGGGGAACATCGACATTTCGATATCAATCACTCCGGGGTCTCACGGAGAACGTGCTCTAACGGTGACCCTGTGGCCGATGAACTCCCGACGAGCCGAATGCAATCGTCGTCGACGACAACGACGACCACGTTCTTGGACGCGGATTGGCGTGGGGGATTGGACGAGCAGCACTCCTTCCTGTTTCAGGTGGAGTGGTTGTCGACCATCCAGAATCCGGTTACGAGGCCGAATATTGCGAGGCCGTAGCCGAGGATGCCTGCTCCGAGGTGGAAGTCGGTGTTGATGCCTTGAGTGAGGCCGATAAATCCGAACGTGACGACGCCGGCGAATGCGGCTGACGCCAGCCGGTTCTCACTCTCGGTGTCGAGGATGAGCTCTGGATATCGGAGTGCAATCGCGGTGGCGGCGGTGAACACTTGGAAGGTTCCGGCGAGGAGGAGTACTGAATGGTACTGGGTTCGGACGCCGGCGGTGATTGCGCCAGCAGTAATCAGGGCGATCGCGTATCGGAGGAGCCGATGCATACTGGCGTGATTTGACAGCAATCGGGGATAGCGTTGGCGAACGGTGAACGTGTGACCGGACGCTTGGTCTCGATTGCAGACCGACAGCGCCTGCAGTGTCGTTGTAGGTGTCTGGGCGAACAGCATGCAGACCGTCACTGGCACTTGTTGGCCGAGACCAGCCCGCGAAGTGAGGACCGTCCGCCGATTCATATTGAATTCAACAATCCGAAACAAACGCTTTCAGAGAGCGTGCTACTTCTATGATTGGGCTGTATCAAAAACCGAGAATACCCCTCGATTTTTTTAGCGAACTGTGCAAAAGTTAATTTATGGTGGCACAGATGGCGTCCCGTCTTCGAGAACTCTTTGAGGAGCGTACAGACGGCGGCCTGCGGAGCATCGTCACGTACGATTTCGAGGGCGTGGAGGTCCTCTACCTTCGAGATGACGTTGCTAGTCAGTACACGGAGACAGAGATCGCGAGTGCTATCGACGAGTCTCGCATGCAGTCAATGTCCGTCTCGATTTATGAAGGGGTGTTTTCGCGGAATCACGGTGAGATCGAGTGTATGGTCACGTACTTCGAGAATGTGGTGGAGCTGAACTTCGCTCTGGACGACGGTGTCGGTGCTGCAGTCGCCCTCGACACTGAGGCGATGGGTGAGGCCCGCGGACTGGTCTCCGAAGCTCGCGAGATCGTCGTGGACGAGCGCTCTTGACATCCTGCCCGCGCTAACGCACAGGGGTTCCTCCGTAGGGGTTCGGCTACTGACTCACGGAGGCAACTTGCGAGTTCGTGGGCACTTCTTTACGACGTTCGTGAGGGTGTGGGTTCCTCAATCAACAGGGCGAAGTACGCTCAATTTGAGGAACGACTGCATGGGTCGAGACCTCTCTTTGCGGAGCTTCCTGAAGGATGTAGGAATGCGGATTGGCGCTGCAGCCGTCGTTGTTTGTGTCTTCTTCGGCCTCGGATACGTGAACCGAACTGATCTCTTCGGTCTTTCCGGGCTCCTTGACAACCAGCTCGTGTTCTTTGCTGTCGCGTTCGTGCTGGTTGGAATCGCTTCCGTCTGCTGGGTCGTGTTCCAGCGTTCCAGAGGTTGACTGTGCATCTTGGTCCAGGGGCTGTTTCACTCCGGGTGGTGCCTGACCAGTTGGATTCCACAGGCCCGCTGGACTCCTCCCGGAGTTCCGACTGGGCCTGTGGCTGGTGTGCTGGCTGACTGGTCGCGGGGCACTTCGTTCGCTGTTGGAATATTGCTAGAAGAGTTATGTGTGATGGAATCAATGTCTGACGCATGGCGTCCGCCAAGTGCTACCCTGAGAAGGCCCCCCAGGTGAACCAGCTACTGGACACCTTATCCCACCCAATTCGCCGCGAGGTCATCTATTATTTCGAATCCCACGCGCAGGAAGACGAGGAGTCACTCGCTACGCTGGTCTCGCACATCGATGGGCTAATACCGTCAACGAACCCCGCGGAAGTCGAAGTCGCACTGCATCACAGGCACCTCCCGAAGCTGGACGAAAGAGCGTGGATTGCCTATGGTGCCGAGGAGAACCTGGTTCGCTATCACGGCAAGGAAGACGCCCAGAGCCGGCTCTCGGAGCTCGCGGCGATATTCTAGACGCGAGAATTATTGGCTGACGACGAACATTGGTGCGTGTGTTTGTCGCCTGAGCTTGTTGGGAACCGACCCGCTGAAAAATTGCTTGAACAGTGATCGCTCGGACGCTCCAATTACGAGGAGTTCGTGTGCCTCGCTCTCCGCTGCTATCTTCGAGACGACGTCGTTGCTGCGAACGAGGGTCGTCTCGACCGGACTGCCGGTCACAATGTCCGTGTACGCATCCAACCGTTCACCAGCGTCTCGTCTCTGGTCGTCTGTTGTGTCCTCGGGGACGACTGTCAGCAGTGTGATCGAGGCGGCCCACTCCGAGGCGATACTGCTCGCCAGTACCACCGCAGCATCGCTGTTCGGGCCGCCTGCAACTGGGACAAGAACTGAGTTGATCGCCTGATTCGTCCCGGGGCCGTACTGGTTGATTGTCAGGTCCTCGAGGGCTTCCGAGTCAGTGAGACCGAACTCTTGGCGAACGATTGCGTCGCTAGTATAGCCCGCTCGTCGATTGAGGCGACGCGTCGGTGTACTGACGCTGTTCAGGTCGGTCTGGCGACTACTAGCGAGCTTGGCCGACAGCGATTCGATTGGAGATTCTGGCATTACGCGTAGGTTGTGACTGTGGGATTTGATTACTCGCCGGAGAGTCCCAGCGACGGCTTTTGTCGCCCACAACGAGCGATAGACGATTCAACTGAACATAGTCGCTCGCTAGTATAACTGTTTGTCCCCGGCTATAATCTGTCACCTCGATCCATTACACGACACTAACCGTTACCGGGGGTAGTTTCCAGCTATATATTCGATTAAAGAACGGGCCTGGCTCTTGAGATCGGCCGTACGGCGTAGCACTTCAAAAGGTGCTGGGGATGTGTTTTGAGAAAGGATTTTGATACGGCTGTCATACACTTCTGTATGCATCTTCTCTGTGTCGATGACGACACGGATTTCCTGGATCTCACAACCACATTTTTAGAACGGAAACTCCCCTCGGCGACGATACATACTGCGACACG
>Ga0136562_100781_pt1 | contig 11371 bp, 8 predicted proteins | sample AntCluMetagen312_FD_104784 | JGI IMG/M metagenome (GOLD analysis project Ga0136562, IMG submission 104784) | Saline lake microbial communities from Club lake, Antarctica - Metagenome #312 | ecosystem: Environmental > Aquatic > Non-marine Saline and Alkaline > Saline | place: Antarctica: Club lake...
GACGCGGTCGGCGTCGAGCGACGGACCGCCGAAGAACACCTCCGGCGGGCGGAGAACAAGCTGGTCGCTGCGCTGATCGAGTACGTCAGGGCTTAGAACAGCCCGAACGCGGCGACGAGGTGGGTCATCCCGGCGATAAGCGGCACGAGGATGATCGTGCGCATGACGAACAGCGTCACGAGGTCGCGGAACCGAACCGGAACGTCGCTGAACATGTCCATCGTCATCGGGCCGACGCTGGAGAAGAAGATGAGCTGGGAGACAGCGAGCACGGCGATGAAGAACCGCGCCATCGGTGCGGCGTCCTGGATCAACAGGACCGGAACGTACATCTCGGTGATTCCCACGATGGTCGCCGGCGCGACCGTCTCGGCGCTCGGCAGCCCGAGCAGCTCGATCACGGGCACGAGCGGCGCGCCGAGGATATCGAACGTCGGGGTGTACGCCGAGAGGAGCACCGCCGCGAGACCGACCGCGAGAATCGTCCCGAGGATGAGGCTCGTGAGCTTCAGCCCGTCGACGAACCCGCGCCACGCCGCCCCGGCAAACGTCTCGCCCTCCTTCGCCTTCCCGACTGCCTCGCTCAGCGCGAACCGGAGGTACTCCCGCGGGGAGCCGACGAAGGGGACCTCGGGATCGGGTTCGGCGACGTACTCCTTCGGAATGGTGCTGATCGGCGGTACGCGAACGAGGATCGCGGCACAGATCACGACACACACGAAGTACGCGAGGAAGATGACCGGGAACAGCGCGAGCATGTCGACCGTGGCGGCGACCACGCCGACGAACCCGATGCTGACCGTCGAGAAGCAGGTCGAAATGATGAACACCTCCCGTTTGTTGTAGCCGCCACGGTCGAAGACGTTCCGGGTGACGTAGAGGCCCACCGAGTACGAGCCGACCCACGATGCGAGGCTGTCGAGCGCCGCTCTTCCAGGAAGCTTGAACAGCGGGTTCATCACCGGTCGAGCGAGCGTGCCGACGAACTCCAGCCCGCCGAGCTCGACGAAGATCGTGATGAAAATCGCGCCGATCGGGATGATGACGCCGACGCTGTAGATCAGCGTCCCCCACATGAACCCGCCCGTCGCCGGGGTGTGGAGCCAGTCGGGCCCGAGTTTGAGGAACATCACCGGTGCAAGCACCGCACCGAGCACCCGAAGGGCCCAGAACGCGACCGAACTCTCGAAGTACGACAGGTCGGTATCGAGCGAGACCGCTCCCCGATCGTCGAGTTCGGCGAGCGTCGTCAACACACCACCAGCGACGATGATCGCCAGCGCGTACACCCCGACGGCGTCCGGAAACGTCGCAGTGATCGTGCTGACAACGATGTCGAAGGGCACGGTGATCTCACCCTGCCACGGTACCGGGACGAGGAAGAAGATCGCGCCGACGACGAAGGCGATCACGAACTTGGCTATCGGTCCGGTCTCGAACTCGTTGAGGTCGATCTCGTCGATGTCGCGGGCCGACGGCGCGCCGTCGATGGCCCACGTTTGATCCTGTGGTTCGGTACTCATAGACACAGGAAGGGGGCAGGGATACGTGATTTCACACCCACCATATGCGGTATCGTTTATATGGCGATGGCCATAGCGGCGAGAGTCGAGGTCAGTACACCGGCGGCGCGTAGACGTTGATCGTTCGGAGTGGCTCCTCGTTGCTGCCATCGTCGCCAGCGTCGTTGCGTATTTCGTGAGCTTCGCCGGCCTCGATGCAAACGAGTATCCCCGGTTCGAGACGGCTCTCCTCGCCATCGACGACGGCGATCCCGGTCCCGTCGACGACGTAGCACCACTGATCGGCCCTTGGATGGTGGTTCTCGGGACCGCCCGTGGACTGGCCCGGCGAGAGGGTCATCGTCGCGGCCTGGGAACGGTCGGTGCCGGCGACGACTTCGAAGAACCCGTCGGCGTTGTCAGTGTCGACAGTTTTCACGATTCGCTCGGTTCCGCGACTTTGACGACCTGCTTGCCGATGTTATCGCCCTCGAACAGCCCGAGAAAGGCGTCGGGGGCGTTCCCGAACCCCTCGACCACCGACTCGCGATGCTGTATCTCGCCGCTCGTCACCCACTCGCGGAGGCGTTGGGTCGCGCGCTCGAACCTGGTCGCGTAGTCGAAGACGAGGAAGCCTTCGACACGGGCGCGCGGCGCGATGAGCTGTGGGAGCTTGCGTGGTCCGGTCGGGACACCCTCCTCGTTGTAGAGTGCGATCTGGCCGCAGATCGCGACCCGCGCGTCGACGTTCAACTGGGCGAACACCGTGTCCGAGATCGGGCCGCCGACGTTGTCGAAGTAGGCGTCGACGCCGTTCGGTGCGGCGTCGTCGAGCGCCCCGCGGTAGTCGTCGGTCGTTTTGTAGTTGATCCCGGCGTCGAAGCCAAGGTCGTCTTCGAGGTAGTCCACCTTCTCGTCGCTGCCCGTGAACCCGACGACGCGCGCGCCGGCGAGGCTCGCGATCTGGCCGACGGTCGAGCCGACAGCGCCAGCCGCCCCGGAGACCGCTACCGTGTCGTCTGGGTCTGGTTCGAGCACGTCGAGCGTGCCGAAGTACGCTGTGCGGCCAGGCATCCCGAGCACGCCGAGATACGAGGCCAGTGTGACGTTTTCGGGGGACGTGTCGACCGGCGTGAGGTCGTCGCCGTCGAGGAGGGAATGCTCGCTCCAGAACCCCTCACCGAAGACGAACTCTCCCTTCTGCCAGTCGTCGTGTGTGGATTCGACGACCTCGCTGACGACGTGGCCCGCCATCCGATCGCCGACATCCCACGGATCGGCGTACGAGTCACGGTCGCGCATCCGCCCGCGCATGTACGGGTCGACCGAGAGGTACAGCGTACGGAGGAGCACCTCGCCGTGGCGTGGGTCGGGCATCTCGGTTTCTTCGAGTTCGAACGTGTCGCAATCGGGTTTCCCCTCCGGACGCTTGCCGAGAACGAACTGGCGGTTGGTGTCAGTCACATCTGTTCCGTCGGCCCGAGCTCGGACGAACTTTCGGGTCCCGGCAGCGGTCGGAACGGACACCGGCTTGCGTCGCGTCGACCGCACCGCCCGGCGTTTGGGGAAAGACGAATACAGCAGTGGGCCGACTGTGAGAGTATGGCAACCGAGACGGTCGCGACGTTCGAGTCCTCGCTCGACGAGTTAGGGGTCGGGATGACACACACCGACCGGGAGAGGTTCGACGACGTGCTCGCAACGATCCTTGACGAACCGGCGGTCGGCGTCCCGCTCCGGATCGACGGTGTTTCGCTCGACGGCGTGCCGGTCACCGTCGATCCGTCGCCCGCCGAACTCCGGGCGGCGCGGACGGGCGTGACGCCGGTTGGGATGGCGATCGCATCCTACGGGACGGTCGCGATCGAGTCCTCAGCGGCGGGCGACGAGCCGGTGAGCCTCTTCCCCGAACGACACGTCGCGGTCGTGCGCGAGGAAGACATCGTGTGGGGAATGGACGAGGCGTTCGCGCGGCTCGGTGAGGAGTTCGACGCCGGCCGCGACAGCGTGGTCTTTGCGACAGGCGCGAGCGCGACCGCCGACATGGGCGCAATGATCGAGGGTGTCCACGGTCCCGCCGAGGTCCACGTGGTGGTGCTCGACTCGTGAGCGCCGACACCCGCCGGGAGAAAGCGGCACGCATCCGCCACCTCCTCGACACCGAAGGCGAGAACGTCCACGCCGACGCGACGCACTTCAACCAGGCGCGCTACGACGCGACCGAGGAGTTCGGGGCCTACGAGGACCTCCGAACGGAGGCGCGCGATATCAAGGAGGATGCGATCGAGCGACTGCCCGAACTGATTGACCAGGTCACCGAAGCCGTCGAGGCAAACGGTGGCGAGGTCTACCTTGCCGATGACGCCGCGGACGCGAACCGCTACATCGAGAGCGTGACGGACGACGCCGACTCGCTCGTGAAGTCGAAATCGATGACGACCGAGGAGATCGATGTCAACGACGCCCTCGAAGCCGCGGGCGTCGACGTCCACGAGACCGACCTCGGCGAGTGGGTGCTTCAGGTGGCCGACGAGACTCCCTCGCACATCGTCGGGCCGTCGATCCACAAGTCCCGTGAGGAGATCGCCGAGCTGTTCAACGAGCGGTTCGACCCCGACGAGCCGTTCGAGACCGCCGAGGAGCTCACCGCGTTCGCCCGCGACTGGCTCGGCGAGCGCATCCAAGCGGCGGACGTGGGGATGACCGGCGCGAACTTCGTGCTCGCGGAATCGGGATCGATCGCGCTCGTGACCAACGAGGGCAACGCCCGGAAGTGTGCGGTCGCCCCGGATACTCACATCGCCGTCGCGGGCGTCGAGAAGCTCATCCCCTCGATCCGGGAGCTCCAGCCGTTCGTCGAACTGATCGCGCGCGCAGCCACCGGCCAGTCGATCACCCAGTACGTCACGACCCTCTCGCCGCCGGTCGAAACGCCGACGCTCGACTTCGACGATCCAGACACGCCGCTGAGTGAGGTCGGTAGCGAGAGTGGCGATAGCACCGGCAACAGCGATCGCGAGTTCCATCTCGTGCTGCTCGACAACGGTCGGTCGGCGATGCGCGAGGACGACCAGCTCCGCGAAACGCTCTACTGCATCCGGTGTGGCGCGTGCGCGAACTCGTGTGCCAACTTCCAGCACGTCGGCGGCCACGCCTTCGGCGGCGAGACCTACACTGGGGGGATCGCGACCGGCTGGGAAGCCGGGGTCCACAGTCAAGAAAGTGCTGCGGAGTTCAACGACCTCTGTACCGGCTGCTCGCGCTGCGTGAACGCCTGTCCCGTGAAGATCGACATCCCGTGGATCAACGAGGTGGTGCGCGATCGGATCAATCGCGGGGTCGGTGACGGCAGCGGTGCGAGCGACGCCCCTGAACTCGACTTCCTCGTCGAGGGACTGACGCCCGACGAGGAGCCTGGCGGCCTCACCCCCCGAAAGCGTCTTTTCGGCAACTTCCCGACGCTCGCGAAGCTCGGGAGCGCCACCGCACCGGTGTCGAACTGGCTCGCGGGCACGGGACCGAGCCGCGCGGTGCTGGAGCGGTTCCTCGGGATCGACCGCCGGCGCGACCTTCCCGAGTTCGAGCGCGAAACCCTCATCGAGTGGTTCGACGCGCGGGGTGGGTCGCGGGTTGCGGCGGCCGACGACGACCGCGAGGTGGTGCTCTATCCCGATGTCTACACCAACCACGTCGATGTCGAGCGCGGGAAGGCTGCGGTGCGGGTGCTAGAGGCGCTTGGTGTCGCGGTGCGAATCCCCGAGATCGCGTCGAGCGGGCGCGCACCGCTCTCCCAGGGAATGCTCGCTACCGCCGAGCGCCACGCCCACGACGCCTACGCCGACCTCGCCGAACACATCGATGCGGGTCGCGATCTGGTGGTGATCGAACCCTCCGACCTCGCGATGTTCGCGCGCGAGTACGAGAAGTTCCTCCCCGAGCAGTCAGCCGAGCGCGTGGCCGAGAGCAGCTACGAAGTCCTCGAATACGTCTACGGCCTGCTCGAAAACGGAGCCGACAGTCGGGCGCTTCGGCTTGGCGACAGCGAGCGGGTGGCCTATCATAGCCACTGCCAGCAGCGCACGCTCGGGCTCGAAGCCCACACCGTGGCCGTGTTGGAGGGGCGTGGCTACGACGTGCTCACCACCGAGACCGAGTGCTGTGGGATGGCGGGCTCCTTTGGGTACAAGCAGGAATATTACGAACTGAGCATGGATGTCGGGAGCGATCTCGAAGCCCATTTCACGACCGACGACGCGCGCGACCGGACCGTGGTGGCGAGTGGAACGTCGTGCTGTGAGCAGTTGGATGCACTGCTGGAGCGGCCGAGTCGGCATCCAGTACAGCTGCTCGACCCGGCGCGGGAGGAGTAGACGAGCGGTCGCGCGTTGGTCGTGCGGGCCGGGTTACTGTTCGCCGGCGCGCGCCGCGTCGATTCGTTCGTGGTGATCGCTCGACAGCGAAATCTCGACCGCGCCGAGGTTTTCGTCGAGCTGGTCGACCGTGCGCGCGCCCACGATCGGGACGCAGGTGAACTGCTCGCGCTCGATCAGCCACCGAAGCGCGACCTGGGCGGGCGTTGCGTCGATCTCGTTGGCACCCCCTCGCACGGCGTCGAGCACGTCCCAGCCGCGCTCGGAGACGTAGTAGTCGTCGAAGAACTCGTCGAAGCTCCCGCGGGAGCCGTCGGGCGATTTCACGCTATCGCCATCGCGTTCGTACTTGCCGGTGAGAAAGCCGCCCGCAAGCGGCGAGTACGGACAGACCGCGAGCTCCTGGTCGGCACAGACTTCGAGGTAGTCGTCGACATCTTCGTAGTAGGCGGCGTGATAGAGGGGTTGGGTCACCTCGAAGCGTTCGAGGTCCTCGACATCCGATTTCCAGAGCGCCTTCGTGAGTTTCCACGCGGCCATCGTGGACGCGCCGAGGTGGTTGACCTTCCCTTCGCGGACGAGCTCGTTCAGGGTGCGGAGTGTCTCCTCGACCGGCGTGTCGTCGTCGAAGCGGTGGATGTAGTAGATATCGAGGTAGTCGGTGCCGAGCCGGTCGAGCGTGCCCTCGATCTCGGCACGGATGTTCTTCCGACCGAGGTTTTCCGAGAAGCGACTTTCCTGGCTCCAGTACACCTTCGAGGCGAGGACGTACTCCTCACGAGATCGGTCGTCGAGCCAGTCGCCGATCCAGCGCTCGGAGTCGCCGTCGCCGTAGCCATTGGCAGTGTCGATGAAGTTGATCCCGCGGTCGGCGGCGGCGTCTAAGAGTTCGTGGGCCTCCTCACGGTCGGTTTCGAGCACGTCGCCGGTCTGCTTGCCGAAGCGCCACGTACCGAGGCAGAGCTTCGACACCTTCGTACCGGTGGAACCGAGGGAAGTGTATTCCATGGCCGGAGGTCGAGGGTATCGCACAAAATCGTTCGGGATGCGGTGGTTCGGACGATCCGAGGCTGGCGATCCGGCTTCTGGGGTGTGTGGAGCGGTTGCTACGCGTCGTCGAGGAGATCGTCGGGGTCGTAGCCGGGAACGGGCATGGCGCGCGTTCATCCCGGTCGGAATATACTGTGGGGCCGGCGATCGCCACGTCGAGAGAGCGCCTCCGTCGAGTACCGACCTGTCGTCCTCGATGCCCTGCGTCCGAGCGACCCGCTCGATGCTCGCCTGTTGTATCTCCTGCTTGGTGAGTCGAACCAGCGGGTCGCGCGTGCGTGGCTTCGCTGCTCGATCTTCTCACAGAGCCATGAGTCCGCCGTGATGACGTTGCGCCCCAGCCACCAGAGACGGGGCCCGGATCGCCGGTGATGATCCAGTTGACGATCCGATCAAGTCCTGAAGCCGCGTTTGTTCCACACGCCGCTTTCGTCAGGTGCTGTTTCGTCGCACTTTTCAGCTAGCTTACTCGGACATAGCGCCTTCGGGTTTCGACGACGGCCGCAACCAACGAAGGTGTCGCGCTCGAAGTAGCTCGGTAGAACTACTCACATTGTCCGACATCACGCAGCCGAACCGACTCGCCCGCCCATGGCGGAACCAATCGGCCCGACGCGAACCATCCGTGGGCCTGACGAGCTACGGCGTCCACTGTCCGCTAGTGCGATCGTCGGATTTCCCCGCCGATCCCGACTCGGCGGGCGGCCGTGGCGGCTTGCGGTATTCGAGGCCGGCCTCTTTCATCAGCCGGCGACAGCTCGGTTCGGAGTACTCGACGCCGAACGCGTCGCGCACGAATCGGCCGACGAGCGCCGGCGTCCACGCTGCTTCGTCGTAGCCGGCCTCGGTCGGGGATTCGTGGAGTGCAGCTTCGAACTCCTCGCGCTGCTCCGCGGTGAGCTTCCGCGGCCGGCCGGAACGCGGTGCGTCGACGACGGCCTGATCGAGCGCCTCGTCGTCGAGTCGCTTGAGCCAGCTGTAGATCGTCCGCCGCTGGACGCCGTACCACTCGGCGAGCTCGGTCTGGGTGATCCCGTTCTTGTACGCGATCGCCGCGAGGAGGCGCTGGGCCGGCTTCGCGTCGCTCACCACGTCGAGTGCCGCCTGGAGTTCTTCGATCGAGATTTCGTCGAGGTGGTCCATGGGTGTCGTTTTCGAGCTTCGGGTGGAAAGTTCTGACGACGGAATCCCGGTGACGCAGGTTCGGGTTCGAGGCAACGACACGGGGCGCTGGACGGAATCGAACTCGTCGTTGCGGCCATCCACCGAGGGCGGTTGCGAGGCTGCGGATGGGGTCGACGGCCGATCACCACGAAGAAGCGTTCTGATACGTCGACTGTCGGTTGCTCAGGCGCGCTTGAATCCGAGGAAGAACCCGCCAACGAACCCCGCACCGACAGGCAGCGTCGTGCCGAGAGCGGTGAGCCACGGCGGGAGCGTCTGGAGGCTCTGCTGTGCGCTCGCGAGCGCGTGATCCAGCGCCGCCCACTGGACATCGAGCATGCCCTGATGATCGAGATACGCGAACACGGCGAGCTGTATTCCGACGATCGCGACGGCGATCTTGGCTAGCTTCTTCGCGGCGAAACCGGTGACACCGCCCGCGAGCGCACTCCCACCGAACGCCGTGCCGAGATTGCCGATCGCGGTTTCGAACCCCATCACGTGTCTTCGTCACCCTGTCGTGGCCGGGGTACTTATAATCCGTCGTTCGACACGTTCGGCACAGCCATCGTGATCGGTTCGGTCGTTCCGGCGACCGATCGATTCGATCGCGAGCGTGATCGAGACGCAAACCGTTTGTTCGCAGTCGTCCTTCCACCGGGTAGTGACCGACGCGAACGACGACCCGCCGGGCGAGAGCGAAACGGAGGCCGAACCGACGGCGCGGAACGGCGACGCTGAACCGGCGGTGCGGGATGTCGACGGCGACACAGAGCCGACGGAGAACGATCCCGCGCCGGCGATGACGGCCGAGGAGTTCCGTGCAGCGCTCGAAGCGCTCGGTCGGCCCGTCGCGACGGCCGACGAGGTGGCACGAACCCTCGATTGGACGCACGCCGAGGCGAGCGACGCGCTCGACGAACTGGCCGATATGGGTGGGATCGAGCGCACGGACGTGGCCGACGATCCCGTGGTCTGGTACCCGAGTGAGTTCGTCGCGTTCGTCGACCGCGAGCACGTCGTCGTCTTTCCCGACCGCCGGGAGATCGTGGTCGAACATCCAGAGCAGTTCACCCGCGCCCAACTCACCCAGTTCGCCCACCTCGCCGATTCGTCGGGGGAAGGAGCCTATATCTACGAGATTCGTGAGGAAGACGTCTGGTGGTCACCGCACGACCATCTCGACGAGTTCATCAGCACGATGCGAGACGTGCTCCCCGAGCGTGCGCCCGATCTGGAGGAGTGGATCGCGAGCCAGTGGGATCGCGCCCGGCAGTTCGCGCTGACCACCCATCCAGACGGGTACACCGTGCTCGAAGCCGCGAACCCCTCGCTGATGGGCAACGTCGCCCGCCAGCACCTCGACGACGAGCATCTCCACGCACCGATCACCGACACCAAGAGCTGGGTGGTCGAAGGCTCCGAAAGCGAGATCAAACGCACCCTCTACGACGCGGGCTACCCCGTTCAGGATCAGCGCGACCTCGAACGCGGTGCTGAACTCGATGTCGATCTCGGGCTCGAACTCCGCGAGTACCAACGCGAGTGGGTCGAGCAGTTCCTCGACACGGGCGCGGGTGTGCTAGTCGGACCACCGGGCAGCGGGAAGACCATCGCTGCGATCGCCGCGCTGGCCGATGTCGGGGGCGAGACGCTCGTGCTCGCGCCGAGTCGCGAGCTCGCGGGCCAGTGGCGCAGCCAACTCCTCGCCCACACCGATCTCGATCCCGACCAGGTCGGCGAGTACCACGGCGGCGAGAAGTCGATCCGGCCGGTGACGATCGCGACCTACCAAACTGCCGGAATGGATCGCCACCGCAAACTCTTCGACGAACGTCGGTGGGGACTGATCGTGTATGACGAATGTCTGGCCGGAGATACCGTCGTCGAGACTTCCGATGGCCGCCGGACATTTGCCGAACTCGATGCCGAACTGGCTCTCGAAGAGGGATGGAACCGTGATATCGACATCGAGGTACGAACGTTTTCACCAACGGCGAACGAACACGAGTGGGTGACGGCGACCGGCGTCTACAAGACAGAAGCGCCGGTCCAGCGAATCGAAACGAACACCGGCCGGACGCTCCGTGCGACACGGGGCCACACCCACCTCGTATTCGATCCCGAAACAGCCGAAATCTCGGCACAGACGGGCCTCAAAGAGGGCGACTTCGTCCTCGAACCGCTCGGCGAGGCTCCAGCCGAGGACGATTGGAAGACGGAGACGAGACGAGACACCGCACGCGCCGAACTCATGGGCTGGTTCATTGGCGATGGTCATCTGAACCAGTACGGTGACATCAAGTTCTCGTTCGCTCGGCGTGCGTCCGAACAGATCGATATCATCGCGGATCTGTGTGAGACACTGGACGCTGACTACTCGGTGTTCGAGAACGCCCGAGGTGACTGGACGCTTCACGCACCGAAACTACGATCGACACTCGGTTGGGATGGCGCAGCCGGGAACAAGACCCGCACTGTCTCCGTCCCCTCCGAAAGCTATCGCTGGTCGAAATCACGTGTCGGTGCGCTCCTCAGGGGACTGCTCGATGCGGAGGGATCGGTCGGCAAAGACAGTGCCCGGGTCGAGTTCGACACGACCTCCGAGCAGTTGGCGAGGGATGTCGACTTGCTCCTCCAGAAACTCGGGATGCTTTCCCGGTGGATCGAAATAGAACGAGAGGCCGAAGCCCACGGCGACGTCTACCGATTGACTGTTCCTTCGTACTACAACGAACGGTTCGAGAAAGCCGTTGGTTTCCGGTTGAAACACAAAGCGGATCGGCTCACTGGCGGCTCGCCACCGGCTACGGCGCTCCCGCTTGGGGAGGTACTCGAATCCATCAAGACCGATCTCCATCTCACCAACGAGGAACTCGCCGAGATGTGTGGTGCATCGAAACAGGTCGTCGGCGACGTCATCCGTGGACAGTACCGAATCGGGCAACAGTATCTCCAGCCACTGGCCGATTCACTGTCGACGTACGCCGAGCAACCGGTCGAAGATCACGAAACAGCCAAAGAACGATACAACGTGACGTACGACCGACTCAGTGACGCTATCGACATATCCGTCGGTCATGCATACCGACTGTTCGAACGTTCGGAGTCGGCAGCGATCGAAGCCATCGAAGAAATCGTTGCCGACCGGAAAGACCGTGCTGCAGCCTACGCAGAAACGTTGCGTACTCTGAGCGGCATGTGTTTGCTCGAGGTCGTCGACATCAAAGATAGTGGTGTCGAAACCGTCTATGACTTCGAGACGGAATCGCACACGTTCCTCGC
>Ga0136562_100790_pt1 | contig 11243 bp, 8 predicted proteins | sample AntCluMetagen312_FD_104784 | JGI IMG/M metagenome (GOLD analysis project Ga0136562, IMG submission 104784) | Saline lake microbial communities from Club lake, Antarctica - Metagenome #312 | ecosystem: Environmental > Aquatic > Non-marine Saline and Alkaline > Saline | place: Antarctica: Club lake...
CGCGAGGATTTTCACAGACGAACTCACGGTTACCGTGAGTTTGTCTGAGTACCTCAAGAAGTTCACCCTACATCTCAATAGAGAATAACGTCGTCAATCTGGACGAGGTACTGAAAGTGGGATGAACAGCGGATGGCGACAGCTTACGGTAAAAGTTACGGTAAACTATGTCGTCCACGGTTGAAGCTACACTTAGCCGACTTCAGTGCCAAGTCGAGTACAGACAAAAGCGTAATCGGATCAAAACGCAGTTAAAATGGATCCCAATCATACCAAATGACGATTCCGAGACCGGCCAACGACGCGAAAATGATTCCGATACTGAGAACGGCGATGACGTATGATCCGGATCCAGGTTCGAGGCTCGGAAACGATACTGCCAGGAGCACGAGCAAAACGAGATTCGCCGCGAACAGTACCCGCCATGGTGTCATCATGTTCCCCCTGCGATCGTTCGTCTAGGTCGTGGTGTCATGCCAGTCGGAACGCTACCTCATGTGCATGATAGTCCTCGAAGAATCCTCCCTCACCGCCGATGCTAACGGTCCCTTCATCAGTTTCGACGACGATACTGCTCTCGACCGGAAACGAGTTCGTGAACGGCTCGACTATTCCTTGCCTGGTGTCGACGACCGGTCCCGTAATCGTCTTTCGCTCCTCGCCGTTTATCGGCTCAACGTCGGCGGTCATCACGAGGTCCGTTCCGCGGCGCTCATGCAGCGTTGCCTGGAGGACAGCTGGTCGGAACATTTTGTAGGTCGCTGGGAGTTCGGCTGGCGCAGCCACGAAAGCTTCAGTCCCCATGGGCCAGAAGCTCCCGATAAACGTGGCGAACAATGAGCCGATGAGCTGTACTTCGGTGAGTGCGATTGCCTGTCGGGAGTCGTGCGCGCTGGTGAGGAGTCCACGATCACCGATCAATCCCGAGGTGGCGTCGGCAGTGACGACGAAGGGGGTGTTCTTGCTCCACTGCCGCACGACACTTGTCCATCCACTGAATCGATCACGGGCTGCTTCGGCGTCGGGCTTCTCGTTCGCGTCGATCTCCAACAAGAGGACAGCGACGCCGCGGTCGGTTGCTGCAGTTATTTCAGGTTTCAGCTCCTCGATAACCCCCGCTGGAAGCGTGAGAAACACTTCTTCAGACGCCTCGGAAAGAAACGAGCGGATCCGCTTCAATACTGTCGGCCGTGATTTAATCATCTCGAAGGTGGCCGTCTCGGGAGTCGTCTCGGTAAAACGCCGTTCTAATTCGGGCTGAATCGACTGTAGATCTTCAACTAACTGCTCGATCGTCTGTTCTGGGGGGATCGCGTGGATTTTCGTCGGCATGACGTGATCCCGAATCTCGACCAGTCCGCGGTCGGCGAGCTTCTCGGCGAGATTGTATACATAGCGCTGTGAGACATCCGACTGCTCGGCAATAGTGCCTGTTTTTGCTTCACCCTCGTTGAGGACTGTGAGATACATATTGATCTCTTTCTCTGAGAGGCCGAACTCTTCAAGCCGATCGATGAGTGTGCGTTTTTCCATCCGTGGGTTGGGTAACTATGGCAGCAACTAATTTTCTTCGAGCGGGCTGATTTCGTTTTCTTCGAGTGGTTCGCTTTCCCAGTACTCGTGGTCCTCGCGATCGCGGAAGCATGCCGCACAGTGTCCGCGATCGCTATCGTTGGTGTCACTCAGTGTGGGTTCCTCCCGAGTGCAAACCTCGCGCGCCTTCGGACACCGGGTATGGAATCGGCAACCGCTCGGCGGGTTCACCGGATCTGGGATGTCGATAGTACGCACCGGTAGTCCCTCACCGTCTCTGTCGGCTTGATCGAGGTCCGCGGTTGCCCACCGGAGCGCCTTCGTGTAAGGATGTTTTGAGTTCTGGAGCACTTCCTCAGCCGGCCCGATTTCGACGAGCTGGCCGAGGTACATGATCCCGATCCGACCACCGGCTTTCTCCGTGAGATACCGGGCGTTTGAGAGATTATGCGAAATGAATAGGAACGAGGTGTCGAACTGTTCTTGGAGTTCGAGCAGGAGATCCATGGTTTCGACACGGAGTGACACGTCGAGCGCGCTCACCGCCTCGTCAGCGAGGATGAGGTCGGGATTCATCAGCAGCGCTCGCACCAACGCGACGCGCTGTTTTTCGCCACCCGAGAGCTGGTGGGGATAGCGCTGGGCGTAATCGTCCGGCGGCGTCATTCCGACGCGTTCGAGCATCCGTAGCACCCGCGCCCGACGGTCCTCGCTTTGCATGTCCGACTGCCAGCGCTTCAGCGGTTCGGTGAGGCTTTTCATCACCGTTCTGTTGGGATTCAGCGCCCCGCCAGGGTCTTGATGGATGATCTGTAAGGCCCGACGAATTTCGCTGAATTCGATCGCTCCCGTGCCGTCCTTCGCTTTCCAAATGTCTTGCCCGCGGTAGGTCACGCTGCCGTCGGTTGGCCGCTGTACGCCGATCGCCGCCTTCCCGAGCGTCGTCTTCCCACAACCACTCTCGCCGACGAGCGTGACGACGTCGTTCTCGGCGATATCAAGCGAAACACCGTCAACGGCCCGGACGATATCCGCCTCCGAGAACAGCGAGGCAAGCAGCCCTTCTTCCGTCTCGAAGTGAACCTTGAGGTTCTCGAGAGAGACGACGGGGTCACCCGCGCCGCTCGCTCGCATGTCGCTCATTTCGTTGCCTCCGTGATTTCGAGGGGGATTTCGTCTGCGGCCCGCTCCCAGTGGAAGCAGGCTGCATCGTGATCGTCGCTCACGTCGTGATACCACGGATCCTCCGATCGGCACTGCTCGGTGGCCAGCGGGCAGCGTGCCGCGTACGAGCATCCCTGTGGGATGTTGACCGGATCGGGTGCCGACCCGTCGATCGGACGCATCGTTTCGAGAGGAGCGTCCAAGTTCGGCACGGCCTTTAGTAACGAACGCGTATAGGGGTGGGCTGCACTGTGGACGATCCCGTCGGCGGGTCCGCGTTCGACGATTTCGAACGCATACAGTACTGCGAGGCGATCCGCGAGCCCCGCGACCAACGGTAGGTCGTGTGTGATGAAGACGACCGTCAGATCGTACTTTTCCTGCAACTCGGAGAGCAGTCGGAGGATCGACCGCTGCATGAGCAGGTCGAGCGCGGCCGTCGGCTCGTCCATCACCAGGACGTTGGGTTCGAGAAGCAGACTGAGTGCGATGAGCGCACGTTGGCTCATCCCGCCGCTCAATTCGTGGGGATACGAATCGAGCACGCGATCGGCGTCGAGATACAGATCCGACAACAGTTCGTGGGCGCGCTCCATGCCGGCGTCCATGTCGGTGTCGTGGGCTTCGAGGGTCTCCTCGAAATGTCCGCGAATGGTCATCGTCGGGTTGAACGAGCTCAGCGCGCCCTGGAACACCATCGAGATTTCCTCCCAGCGAAACCGATTGAGCTCCCCCGAGGAGAGGTCGAGCACGTCTACTGGGTCGCCGTCATCGGGATAGTACGTGATCTCGCCAGTGAGTTGGCCGGGTTGCTCGACGGCGTCGAGCATCGCCGAGGCGAGCATCGACTTGCCGCTTCCGCTTTCACCGACGACGCCCAAGATCTCCCGTCGCTGGAGATCGAGGCTCACGTCGTTCAGGACGCGCGACTCCCCACGGTCCATGTCGAACGTGACACTCGCGTCGCGGATCTCGAGTATCGTATCCGCGTCGGCCCGATCCGTAGCTGTCGTCCGTTGTTGGGTGCGTGCCATTACTGTATCACTCCGGTTGGTTGTGCGCCGCCACCTTCCTCGGGTCCTTCTCCGGGACCGTCCCCATCGTCTTCGGCCACGGATTCGGCGTGTCGCGCCCGGACGCGAGGGTTGAACAGTCGATCGGCTGCCTGCGCGAACAGGGTCAACCCCAATCCGAGGACGATGACCGCCAGCATCGGCATCAGCAGCCAGTGAAACGCCTGCGGCGACGAGACCGCCCCGGCCTTCGAGTTCGCGTTGTTCATCATCACACCCCAGTTCACGCCGTTGTACGGGAGGATTCCCAGGAAGTACAGCGCAACGGAGCCGAAGATGACGCCGCGTGCGGTCTGGACGAAGTTCATCGTGATGTACGGCATCAGATTGGGTATGATGTCTTTCTGTAGGATGCTCGGGGTCGAGATTCCCATGATCCGCGACGCCTCGACGTACTCGGCGTCGCGAAGCGTCAGCACCTGTGAACGAAGCGCTCGCGCAAGCCCGGCCCACGCGTTGACCGACAGGAGCACCCCGATCACGTATGGGTCCCCCTTGAGGTCCAGCACGCCAGCCAGCACGATGATCAACGGGAGCCCGGGAATCGTCATCATGATGTCCGTGATGGTCATCAACCCGCTGTCGAGCGCGCCGCCTTTGTACCCGGACACCGTGCCGATGACCGTCGCCACCGCCACGGTGAACACCGCGCCAGCAGCGATCATCTTCAGCATCGGCGGCGTCGCGTACACGAGCTGCGAAAGGATGTCCTGTCCGGAAAACGTCGTCCCAAGCGGATGGGCAAGCGTCTGGAACGGCCCCATCAGTAAGGGTCCCTGGTTGGGGCTGGGTGGCGTAACGATCATTACGCCGACCGTTCCCATCAGTACGTAGATGCTGATGATGAACACCGCGAGTCGGGCGCGCCAATCGCTCCAAACGATCCGAAGGGGAGCGAGGACGTGCTCATCGAGTGCCTGTCGGTAGCGCTCCTCCCGCGACAGCGACGCCTCCGACACCGTCTCGAAGTCGGAGCCCGTCCCTTCAGTATGACTCACGTGAACCACCTCTCTCTGCTCGCGGGTCGACCCAGCCGTACGTGAGATCGGCGATGTAGATGCCGATAACCACGGCGATGGTGATGATCAAGAATCCTCCCATCATCACTGGGTAGTCCCGCTGGCCGATCGCTCTGATCAGGTAGTAGCCGACGCCCGGATACGAGAAAATCTGCTCTAAGATGATCGACCCGCCGAACACGCCCCCGATGGCGATCAGGAGCCCGGTGTACATCGGGAGGATCGCGTTGCGAGCGACGTAGCGGAGGGCGATCCGGCTCTCGGAGAGTCCACGGAGGCGCGCCACCCGCAGGTAGTCCTCGCCGAGAACGCGGATGCTGTTCCCGCGCATGTTCAGTGCCCAGCCACCGAAGCCGGTGATGGCGAGCGAGGTGATCGGCAGCGCGCCGTGATACAGGACGCTGGCGATGAACGCCACGGAGAACCCAGGGGACAGTTCCGAGGCATAACGACCCCCGGTGGGGAACAGTTGCCACCGGTACCCGAGGAAGGCGATAAACAACAGTGCCACCACGTAGTACGGTGTCGAATTCAGAACCAGCGATACGACCGTCGAGGAGACATCGAACTTGCTCCCCTCCCGGTAGGCCATGAACGCTCCGAGGGTAACGCCGATGACGAACATCAAAGACAGCGATGACGCCATGAGAAACACCGTCCACGGGATCGCGTCTAACAGAATGCCCGAGACCGGGTCGCCGTACCACGTCGACGTGCCGAAGTCCCCTTGCAGGATGGAGGTCATGTAGTCGACGTACTGGAAGAACAGTGGCTTGTCGGGATTGACGTTCGTCAGGGCTCCGATCCGCTGATTGATCTGCGCTCGCGAGAGGCCGCCCTGTCGAATCAACCGTGCGCGCAGGAAGTCGGTCGGCCCACCCGGAAGGATCCGAATCAGTCCGAAGGTCAGCGACATGACTGCAAAGACGGTGAACACGGCCTGTGCGGTTCGTTTTGCTATGTAGTTCATGGGTAGTATGCGGTGGATCTCCAGTTTTCTGGGTTATTATTGCTTCGCCGTCCAAGCGCCTTCCCGCGGCAGCCACGCGGTGGGCCATTTGACCTGAATTTTCGGGCTGTCCGTCGGCGGCACGTTCCAGTCGTCGGTCGTCAGGAACGTCTGATGGAACTTCTCCTGAAGCGGGAGCACCGGCAGCGTCTGGTTCGTCACCCACGCGAGTTCCTGAATCAACGGCGTCGCCTTCTCCTTGCTCACGCGCGAAAGCTCGTCAACCGTCGAGGACGGGGTGTACGTCTTCGGCGATTCGGATGGGTTGTCCAGCGGCGATACGTCGAACTTCGAGGGAACCTTCCAGACGTCTTCGGCGGTACCACTCCGAAACAGGTAGTCGAAGTCGAAATAGGGGTAGCTCAAGCCGCCGGCCGCCCACCCCGAGAGGGCCAACGTGAAGTTGCCGTTGGAGTAGTCCTTCCCCCAGTAGACTGACGCTTTCCTCGTTAACAACGTGCTTTTGATGCCGAAGTCCTGGAGATTGCTGACGGCCGTCTGTGCGCCGGTGACCCAATCGGAGTAGCCCCCGGGAGCCTTGATCGGGGCTTTGAACGCGTTTCCGTTGCTGTCCTGCCAGGTGCCACCCTTCTTCTTATAGCCCGCCTCCTGCAACAGTGATGCAGCCTTATCTTGGTTCAGTTCATATTTATTGAACTTACCAGCAACGTTCTTGAGCCACTTTTTCGGCTCATTGGTGGCCTGCCCCGCGATACCGCTGGGAATCTTCACGGCTTTCTTCGAGTCAGTGCCGGCCGCCGAGTTCTTCGCGACGGCCTGGCGGTCGATGACGTGTGCGACCGCCTGTCGCACCTTGCGATTGCCGAAATGCTCGTTTCCGTGGTTGAATATGATACCGAGCCCTGAGAAGTCCGGGATGTGTCCCACTTGGAACGAGTCTGGGAGTTGCTTGAGCCGGTTTCCCGGCATGAACAGCGTCGCGGAACCGTCGGTCTGCCCGTTGATCAGGGCGTTCCAACGCTTCTGGTTCGACGGCATGTAGCGATACTCCACCTCCGGGAAATTGATCTCGTCCGCGTCCGGGTGATCTTCGAACTTCTTCAACAGTGCTCGCTGTGCGTCCGCATCCTCGAACTGGAAGGGTCCAGAACCGATGGGATCCGAGATAGCCCTCTTGGAGAGATCGCTCTGTGCCTTGCTGCGCGCTTCGTCGCTCGATGCGTTCTCGAAGGCCTTGAGGTGCTTTTCATACACGCTCTGCTTTGCAGCGATCCGCTTCGATTGGAGACGCGAAAGGACGATTTCCTTGCTGATCTGACTTGCAAAGTTGATCTCGACGGTCTTTTGATCGGCTTTCGTGATCGCCTTACCGATGTCGTCGACGTAGTTCGACAGCGATCCGCCAGTGTACATGTCGAGTTTCAGTTGTGTGACGAAGTCGGCTGCGGTCACGTCGTCACCGTTGTGCCATTTCATTCCATCCCGCACCGTAAGCGAGACTGTCTTGTCCTCGAACGACCAGTCGGAAATGGCGTACCCGTGGTGCTCCTGTGTCTCTAAGTTCTGCCGCATGAACTTGTCATACAACATCCGGTACGGTTCCGAGTAATTCTTGGCGTTGTATGGGTTGTACTGGGAGTCGCTCGGAACCGCCCACTGGGCAAGGGTCAGTGTCGAATCACGAAGCTCGCCACCCCCGCCGGTGCCACTCCCATTACCGCCGCCGGTCCCGTTCCCATTACCGCCATCTCCGCCACCGCCGCCACTGCAGCCGGCGAGACCCGTTGCGAGCCCGGTCGCCCCTACGCCACGGAGGAACCAGCGTCGCGAAGTCTTTTCTTGACCATCCTGATTGGTGTCTTTTACCATGCTATCCCCTCACGGTCCCCTAACTGATAAAATTTTCGTTGAACTCATACATCTACCGTTTTCTGTTTTGTATGCGCAAGGGGTAGTCGTCGTTTCACGTCGATCCGGCTGGGGTTTCGGTCGCGCGGCCGAGCCGGGTCGACGGTGCAGGACGGTTCTGTAGCGTCCTGGAATGATGTGTTACTGCAAACACAGTGAAATTCTCAAAGATGAGCGTCTACAACGTTCAGTAGTCCATAAGCCAAGGAATTCGACGTCAACTACCAAATTCCATAGAGTGTACAGCTATATGAACTGAAACCGGAGATTACTCTCGAAGCTCGAAGGTCCCAGTCGAACGGACATCAGCCGCTGACCGACCGACCATCACGCTGAATTCGCCTGGTTCTGCGGTGAACTCGTTGTCAGCGGTCCAAAAGGCGAGGTCCTCGCTCTCGATGGTGAACGTTACGTTCCGCCGTTCATCGGGTTGAATGTCGATTTTCTCGAACCGCTTCAGTTCTTTCACCGGTCGGGATCGGCTGCCAACGAGGTCACGCGTATAGAGTTGCACGACCTCTTCCCCCGCAACCTCGCCAGTGTTCTCGACGGTCACGCTCACTTGGAGCTGCTCGTCCATCCCGAGGGTGGTTGCACTCAGTTCGAGCTCCGAGTATTCGAACGTCGTGTAGCTGAGCCCGTGCCCGAACGAGTACAGGGGGTCGTTCGGGACGTCGAGGTACGATGTTGCCCAGCCGGATTCGGCGTGCTCCGCTGGACGCCCAGTCGGGAGGTGATTGTAGTACAGCGGCACCTGTCCGACCGTCCGCGGAAAACTCATCGGGAGCTTCCCGGAGGGATTGTGTCGCCCGAAGAGTACGTCTGCGATCGCGTGTCCTGCCTGTGTTCCCAGGAACCAGGTTTCGACGATCGCAGGGAGGTGATCGTCCATCCACGGTATCGAGAGCGGACGGCCGTTCATGAGCACGGCGACGATGGGTGTGTCAGTTGCGTGTAGCGCCCGAAGAAGTTCACGTTGCTCACCCGGAAGATCGATGTTTGCTCTACTCGAACACTCCCCTGAGAGGCCCCACGTCTCACCGACCGCAACGAGGGCAACATCGGCGGCGGACGTGATTTCGACGGCACGCTCTCGAAGCGATTCTGATACGTCCCCGGATCGCTCGTACCCCTTCGCGTACCGAATATCTGTTTCGGGGTCCGTTGCTGCCTTCACCCCGTCGAGCACGGTTACAGCGTCCTGTGGATCGCCGTTGGCACGCCACTCTCCAAGAACGTCGTCTTTACTGTCTGCAAGGGCACCGACGACAGCGAGCTCGCCGATATCGGTTAGTGGGAGGTTGTCTTGCTCGTTCTTCAGCAAGACGATGGACTTCCGAGCGATATCTCTCGCCGCTGCTCGATGCTCATCGGCACGGACGATCGACCGCTGCCGTTGCTCGTCGAAGTACCGATATGGATCGTCAAATAGTCCGAGCAGGAACTTGGATCGGAGCACCCGGCGCACGGCGTCGTCGACCAGTGTTTCGTCAACGGCTCCGTCTTCGATCAGGTCAGCGAGTTCGTTCGCGTAAATGTGTCCTGCCATGTCCACGTCGGACCGAGCTTCGATAGCGAGTTCGGCAGCCTCCCGTTCGTCGCTTGCGACGCCGTGATAGATGAGTTCGTGGAACGAGTTCCAGTCGGAGACGACGAACCCATCGAACCCCCACTCGTCTTTCAGCACATCCGAAACGAGCTGCTCGTTCGCGCTCGCGGGGATTCGATTGGACACGGTAAACGCGTTCATGACCGTTCCGACGCCGGCCTCTACCGCAGCGTCGAATGGCGGAAGATGCAGGTCACGGAGTGTCGATTCGGATAGATCAACTGTGTTGTACTCCCTCCCAGCCGTGACATCACCGTATCCGACAAAATGTTTCGCGCAGGCGAGCACGGTGTCCGTCGCTTGTAAGTCATCACCCTGGAATCCCCGAACCCGTGCCGCAGCTAGTTTGCTTCCCAAGTATGGGTCCTCGCCGCTGGTCTCCATCGCCCGTCCCCACCGGGCGTCCCTCGTTATATCCACCATCGGGGCAAACGTCCAGTGAATCCCCGCGGCAGCCATTTCAGCAGCACCGATGGACGCAGCCTCCTGTACAGCCTCGCAGTCCCAGCTCGCTGCTTCGCCGAGGGGGATGGGAAAAATTGTCCGATACCCATGGAGAGTGTCGAAACCGAACAGAAGTGGGATACCCAGCCGTGTCTCCTCCACGGCGATTCGTTGGAGGCGTTTCCGGTTTTCTAGTCCGTCTATGTTCAGTACAGAACCGACGTTGCTAGCCCGAATTTCGTTGTCCAAGTCCACTCCATCAATACCGGGTCCTGTTCGGTCGGACCCACTGAGCTGGTTTAATTGGCCAACCTTTTCTTCCAGCGTCATTTCATTCAGCAACGACTCTATCTCGCGCTTAATTGTTGTTTGGTTCTTTTGCGTGATGAATTCTTCCATGAATATTTTATATACTCATCATGAAGGGACGAAACGGCTCAGATCGTGAACTCTTCAGCCGCGAGGAGGTCTTCGGGCTTCGAGCCGATCGGATCCGCGTGGAGATGGTCGCGGAGCGCCCCATCGGTGAGGTAGTTGGTGATCGACCCGATACTCATCCCCTGGTCTAACGCGAGATACGCCTTCGTGACCGTTCCCGATTGCACATCGACCGAGTCATAGAACCCATACGGCCCGGTTACATCAAACTGGCGGAACGTCTTTATGTTCTCGCGTACCGCCGCAGTGGGAGCATACTCTGCAGCGAGGAACGTCGCGTGCGGTGTGACGAGTCCCTGATAGCGCTTTCGCTCGTCGTATCCCGAAACGCCCAGTTCGCTGACGCCGGTAGTGACGTACCCGTCCGGCGTCGCACAGGGCGAGAAGCCCCACGCCGGATAGCCCTGCTTCCGGGCGTACTCGATCTGGAGTTGGGCCTGCCGGTGATTGTTCGGACCGAGCGCCTCGGTACCGAGTTCCTTCTCCTTAATGACGAGTGACGGCATGAGCGACTCGAACATGCTGCCGCCGTAGCTCGGCACGTATTTCGTTCCGTAGAGATCGTAGTGGCCCTCCCACACCTCGACGCCGTCGTAGGTCTTGAATTCACCTTCCGGTTGCTGAGTGGTCCAGCTGTAGTCGCCGTACTTGAAGCTCCCATCGTCCAGCTCGATCGTCGGCGGGAACGTGCGGAACATCCCCCACCAATGCTCTTTCGGTACGTCACCCTTCCCGATCGCGAGGTAACCGGCAACCCTGGGTTCGGTGTTGAAGAGGCCGAAGTTGAAGTCGGTGTACTCCCCCGCCGCGTAGTCGTACCCGCCGTACATCTGTCCAACCGGATCGTCGAAATTGAACGGGTTGGTTGGTGATTCAGCATCGTACAGCTTCGAGTAATCCATCGCCTCGACCAGCGCACTCGTTCGATCGTTGAGGCTCTCGAAGGCCTGCCCCACAACGACGAGGCCAGCCGTAAGCCAGCCGTTGTCGACAGTCGAGATGAATTCGCCGCCGAAATCGACGTCTATGGTGGCGTCCTCCGTCTTATACCATCTGAAATAGTGGCCGTTCCATTTCTTTACACG
>Ga0136562_100792_pt1 | contig 11231 bp, 12 predicted proteins | sample AntCluMetagen312_FD_104784 | JGI IMG/M metagenome (GOLD analysis project Ga0136562, IMG submission 104784) | Saline lake microbial communities from Club lake, Antarctica - Metagenome #312 | ecosystem: Environmental > Aquatic > Non-marine Saline and Alkaline > Saline | place: Antarctica: Club lake...
CAAGGCTTCGGTCGAGGCCTACCGGAACCGCCTCGACAGGATGCCCGTCGACGGCGACATCGACATCACGGTGGTCTGCAACGACGCCGAGATGACCGAGGAGCGCGACCTGATCGGCGATATCTACGGCGACCGCGACGAACTGCCGTTCGATGTCTCGCTCCACCGCGATCTCACGACCGCCGAACTCGAAGGAATCCTCTCGACACGGACGGATTTCCTCCACTACATCGGACACGTGGACGAGGGAGGTTTCGAGTGTACGAACGGCATGCTCGACGCGAACACCCTCGATACCGTCGGGGTGGACGCGTTCCTGCTCAACGCTTGCCAGTCCTACCGGCAGGGGATGGCGCTGATCGAGGCAGGCTCCATCGGCGGGATCGCCACTCTCACCGACGTGCTCAACTGCGAGGCGGTTCGGATGGGCCGGACGCTCGCGGGCCTGCTCAACGCCGGCTTCCCGCTCCAGTCCGCTCTCGGGATCGCTCGCGGCGAGAGCATCATGGGCGACGAGTACCTCGTGATCGGAGATGGAGGCTTGGCAATTGCGCAGTCGGCAAGCGGAATGCCTAATCTAGTGAACTTAGATATAGATAAAGATGATTTTAGCGTGGATTTAGAGACATTCCCAACATCACAGAGAGGGATTGGAAGTTTAGTCGTCCCGTATATAGACAACACATCAAAATATTATCTATCATCTGGAATTGTCGGACCATTCAGTCTAACTCAGGATGAGCTTGAGCGTTTTTTCAGTCTTGAAACTGTACCGGTGAGAATCAACGGAAGGTTACGCTGGAGCGATCAAATCGATATAACTGATTTGTGACTACGGACCACTAATTACGCCCATGTTACCAGCAGTCACAGCCCCTGCCTGGGACAGCAGGACCATCAGGCCGAACAGCGCGCTGAGTGCTTTGGGGTGGTTCTTGAGCTGCGATCGAACGTCGATGTTGTCGTCGGACATCACACTTCTCACAATGTGCGTGCTCGATATGAATGTTTTCGAAGGTATTTAATATTATTAATAAAAATATTATCCGTGTATTAAGCGGTGAGAAAGACGGTGTAGGGAGGGTTTGGGACAAATACACCGTCAGCGGGCGTTAAAAGGGCTGGTAGCCGACGCCGTAATTTCGTTCTTACCAGATACAATCAGGATAGTGTCGATTACAATAGCGCGCCAGGCACGGTGCGCTACTCACCACCATTCCGTTTCGAAACCGACATGTGACGGAGGAAACAGCGGTGGGGATCGAGCGGCGGGATGATTGGGAGCTACGTCGACAGCGTTTCGCGGAGGTCCTCCCAGCAATCGGCACAGAGCTGCCGATCGATGGAGACCCGCTTGATACCCGTCTCGTCGCCCATGAACTGGCTGGTCGAGCGCGTTTCGTCCTCGATTTCGAGGAGTACCCGACGGCGTGGACGTTCCTCGGAAACGCCCTCGTCACAGATGGGACAGGAGCTCATCTCATAGACGATAGAGCGACTACCACATAAAATCACTGTTCATGTCGACAAGCCAACTTCGTGGATCGGTCCGTGATCGATAGGGTCGATACGGGTGTCAGTCCTCGACGGCTGCCGCGGTGAAATCGTCGACCGGCATCACCGAGTAGTCCACGCTGAGGGTGTCCCGGGTCGCGCGGATCTTGCCGACGAACGCCGAGATGGTTTCGAGCGAGCCGTCGAGGATGAACAGTTCCATGCAGTAGTGGCTCCCGACGTGGCTGTGGAAGTTCGCCGCGACGAGGTCCTCGTGTTCGTGGCGGAGCCCCATCATCCGCTCCTCGACGCTTGTGGTCTCGTAATCAAATAAAACAGTCACGACCGCCATGAGATCGCGGTCTTCGAGCCGGGCGTCCTCGAACTCGCCGAGGAGTTCGCGCGCGGCGTCGCGGACCACCTCACTTCGGCCGGTATAGCCGTGTTCGTCGCCGAACTCGTCGATTCGGTTCAGGAGCTCTTCGGGCATCGAGACGCTGACGACTGTCATGTGCCAATTCACGGCCGCACCGATACTAAAGGTTAGCAACGTATCGGGAAACGAGCGGAGGCAGTTGTGAACTACTCGTCGTCGAGCGCGTGCCACGACAGCCGTGGGTTCCGGGCGGCGTCCGCCTGGTCGATCCGACGGGCTGCGGTCCGCTCGGGGGCGGTTTCGAGCGCTTCGTCGTCGTCGGCCGCGGCCCGGTCGAACGCGCTGGCGAGGGCATCGAGCGCGGCGCGGCTCTCGGCCTCGGTGGGCTCGGTCATCAACGCCTCGTCGACGATCTCGGGCCACTTCGTGGTCGGTGGATGCACCCCGTAGTCCAACATTCGCTTCGCGACATCGGCCGCGTCGCGGTCGGCGCTCGCGACGAACTCGTGGTGGAACGGCTCGAACGGGATGTCGTAGTCGATCAGCCTGGCGAGGTAGTTCGCGTTCAGCACGGCCTTCGCGCTCGTGTCCCTGAGTCCAGGGTCGCCGAGCCGCGCGATGTACGCGTAGGTCTTGACGAGCACGAGCCAGTTGCCCGCGAACCCGTGGACCTTGCCGATCGAGTGCTCGGGCTCGAACCGCTCGTAGCTCGCGTCGTCGGAACCGTCCGAATCGACTTCGCTGACCTGGGGCGTCGGGAGGTACGGCGCGAGCTCCTCGACTACTCCTACGGGGCCCGCACCGGGGCCGCCGCCGCCGTGGGGCGTCGCGAAGGTCTTGTGGACATTATAATGCATCACGTCGAAGCCCATGTCGCCGGGACGAGCACGGCCGAGCAGCGCGTTCAGGTTCGCGCCATCGTAGTAGAGCAACCCTCCCGAATCGTGAACGATGTCGGCGATCTCCTCGATGTCGCGCTCGAACAGTCCGAGGGTGTTGGGATTGGTGAGCATCAGCGCCGCCGTGTCGTCGCCTGTCGCGGCCCGGAGCGCGTCGACACCCACTCGGCCGTCGTCGGCGCTCGGCAGCGAAACCACCTCGTAGCCCGCGAGCGCCGCGCTCGCGAAGTTCGTTCCATGGGCACTCTCGGGAATGATAATTTCGTTCCGGTCGTTGCCGTTCTGCTCGTGGTAGGCCTTCGCGACCAGGATGCCCGTGAACTCCCCCGCGGCTCCCGCGGGCGGCTGGAGGGTCACACTGTCCATCCCGCCGATGCGCGCGAGCGACTCGGCGAGCCGGTGGCGAAGTTCGAGATTCCCCTGGATGCTGTCGGTCGATCGGTCGGGGTGAGTGGCGGCCGCTGGAAGCGCCGCCACGTCCTCGGTGAACGACGGGTTGTACTTCATCGTACAGCTTCCGAGCGGGAACGGGCCGTTCTCGACGCCGTAGTTCATCTGAGAGAGTCGGGTGTAGTGGCGTGCGAGCTCCGGCTCAGCTGGATCGGGGAGTTCGATCCCGTCCCGTGTGAGATCGTCGGGCAGCGGCGCGTCGTCGGTCTCGACCGCGCGCGAGCTCTTCTCGGAAAGCAGCGGTTCGTAGACCTCGCCACCTTCTTCGGGAGTCTCGCGCGTCCAGCGAGCTTGATTGAATTTCATGCGACCGCCTCCACGGCCGCCACGAGATCGTCGATCCGGTCGGCGTTCGTTTCGGTGACACAGACCTGCACGAGGTGATCGTCGATCGCGTGGATCGCATACCCCTCGGCTTCGAGGTCCTCCTTGACTGCCGATGCCTCCCGATCGGTCCGGGCGACGACCTCGCGGAAGTGGTGACGGTCGTGGACCGGGGCGGCGACCCCGTTGACGCCATCGAGCCGATCGGCGACCTCGCTCGCGCGAGTCACGCTCTCTTTTGCGAGATCGATCAAACCATCGGGGCCGAGCCACGCGGCGTGCATCGCGGCCCGGAGCGCGACCCACGCCTGGTTGGTGCAGATATTTGAAGTGGCGCGCTCGCGCCGGATGTGTTGTTCTCTGGTCTGGAGCGTGAGGGTGTACGCCCGTTTTTGCTCGCTGTCCTCGCCGGCCCCCACCAGCCGTCCGGGCACCTGGCGGAGAAATTCTTCGCGAGTGGCGAACAGTCCGAGCCCCATTCCGTCGGCCGCACCGAGCCCGAGCGCCGCGTCGCCGATCACGACATCAGCACCCACGCTCGCGGGTTCTTCGAGCAGCGAGAGCGCCACCGGATCGGAACCGAGACAGAACAGCGCGTCGTGGTCGTCGGCGAGGTCGCCGATCCCACCGAGCCCCTCTTCGATGGTTCCTCGAACGGTGGGGTTCTCGGCGTAGACCATGACACAGTCTTCGTCGACCGCATCGGCGAGCCCGTCGTGGTCCACGATCCCGTCGTCCATCGGGTAGGCTTCGACGACGGCGTCGGTGCCCGCGAGGTAGTTGTCGAGCACCGCGCGCCGGCCGTCGTGGAGGTGTTCGGGCACCAGCACACGGTCGCCGCTCGTCGCGCGCACCCGGATCGCGAGCGTCGCGGCCTCGCCGAGCGCGCTCGCAGCGTCGTACATCGAGCAGTTCGCCACCTCCAACCCAGTGAGTTCGACCAGCATCGACTGGTACTCGAAGAGGGCCTGAAGGAACCCCTGGGCGACCTCGGGCTGGTACTGGGTGTAGGAGGTCAGGAACTCCGAGCGGTCGGCAAGATGGTCGACCGCCGAGGGGACGTAGTGATCGTAGTGGCCACGCCCGAGGAACTCGGTGAGGTCGTGGTTCCGGTCGAGCATCGCGCTGATCTCCTTCCGGATCGCGCGCTCACTCCGCGGCTCGATACCGAGAGCCCCGTCAAACTCGATGTCTTGGGGGATGTCGAACAGCGCGTCCTCGCTCTCGACGCCGATTGCGTCCAACATCGCCGCGGTTTCGGCAGCCGTGTGCGGTGCGAACGGGGTGCCACGGTTGCCGTCGGCACGCTCGTCACTGCTCACGAAACCACCCTCCAGATGACTGGAACGGCATTGGCAAGAGTTGCGGGGGGCGACATATCAGGCCGTCGTTTGCACGGTTTCGAACCGGAACCGAACGCCGTGTCTCGGGTTCTCCCCACGATGGAATCGGCCGCGAGGGCCATGGTCGATCACTCGATCTGGTCGCGATAGGCCTCGGCGTCGAGGAGGTCGTCGAGTTCGTCGGGATCATCAAGCTCGATATCGAACATCCAGCCCTCGCCGTAGGGGTCGTCGTTGACCAGTTCGGGTGCGTCGAGCAGTGCATCGTTAGTCGCCGTCACAGTACCTGAAACCGGCGAGTAGAGGTCCGAGACTGCCTTGATGGATTCGACCACGCCGAACTCCTCGTCGTGGGTGATCTCCTCGCCTTCCTCGGGGAACTCGACGAACACGATGTCGCCGAGTTCGTCCTGGGCGAAATCGGAGATGCCGATGCGGGCCGTGCCGTCCTCGTTTCGGGCCCACTCGTGACTTTCGAGGAACCGCAACTCGTCGGGGATCTCGAAGCTCATCGTTCGAGGAATGGGAGCGCCCGGGTACGTGCCTCTTTCGGCTCTCCTCGCACCTGGACCGCAACCGCGGTCCCCGGCTCCGCGTACGCCGCGGGGACGTACCCCATCCCGATCGGGGTCGACAGCGTGGGACTCATCGTCCCGCTCGTGACCGTGCCGATGGTTTCGCCGGCGGGATCGGTGATTTCGTAGCCATGGCGAGGCACACCCCGGGTTTCGAGTTCGAACCCGACGAAGCGCTCGTCGGGGCCCGATTCTGCAACCTGGGCGAGCGCGTCACGCCCGATGAACTCCGTATCGAGATCGACCGCGAAGCCGACGTCGGCCTCGAAGGGGTTGCGAGGATTCTCGGCGTGGTGGAAGTCCTCGCCCGAGAGCAGGAATCCCGCCTCGATCCGGAGGGTGTCGCGCGCGCCGAGCCCACACGGCTGGCAGTCGAACGCGTTCCAGACCGACTCGGCCCCGTCCCACGGCACGATCAATTCGAGACCGTCCTCGCCGGTGTAGCCCGTGCGCGCCGCGATGCAGTCGGCGTCGGCGACGGTGGCGTCGGTCGCCGCAAACCGCGCGAGGTCGGCGAGCGGTTCGTCCGCGTCGTCGGCCGCGTCCGCGACGAGATCGACCGCGTCGGGGCCCTGGATCGCGAACATCGCGTACTCTTCGGTGCGATTGTCGACCGTTGCGTCGAGTCCCCACTCGTTGCGGTGGGTCGTCCAGCGCTCGGCCATCTCCTCGTCGTGGCCCGCGTTCGGGATGAATAGGTATGCGGCGTCGTGGGTCTCGGGCAGTCGGTAGATCACCGTGTCGTCGAGGATCGTTCCCTCCGTATCGAGGATCATCGCGTACTGTGCGTTGGCCGGATCGAGCGCACTCACGTCGTTGGTGGTGAGCCGCCCGAGCAGTTCCGCGGCGTCCGGGCCGGAAACTGCGATCTCACCCATGTGCGAGACGTCGAACTTCCCAACGGACTCGCGGACGGCCTCGTGTTCGGTGCGGATCGAGTCGAACTCGACGGGCATCGCCCAGCCGCCGAACTCGGTGGTCTCTGCGCCGCGCGCGTCGTGGACCCCGGCCAGCGGCGGTTCTCGAAGTGCCATGCCGGCGTGTCGCCCTCCGCAGCCTAATGGTTTGGTAGTGTCGAACGAGAGTGAGTTCTGGACCATGGTGGTTCCAGTGTGACGACGCTGTGGCGGTCGGTTGGCTGCCCTGTGGGTGGGGAGGCTCGTGGTCCTCAGTTGATCCGTGCGAGTGTGAAACCCTGTCGGACTGTCCGTCATGGTCGAGAGGTACTGCCACGGGAGCCAAATCCGTGAATCGATCGCGCTGTTCGTCGAGAAGGACAGCGACCGACGGTTTTTGCTCACGCAGCGAGACGGTGGCGTATGACCGACACTGAGGCGCGAGCTGACCTCGCGGCACGAGCCGCGGACGCGGGCGCACGCGTCGCGCTCGAATCGTTCCGTGACGAGCTTACGATCGAAACCAAATCCGGGAAGACCGACGTGGTGACCCAGACCGATCGTGACGCACAACGACGCGTCATCGAAACCATCCGCGAACGCTACCCCGACGAACCGGTTGTCGGCGAGGAGCAGGTGGAGCCACGCTCCACCGACGGCGCGAGCGAAGCGCGGCGTGACCGAGAAGGAGGGCCACGGAAAGCGAACGGGGAGGAACGACCCGTGAGCGGAGAACGAAGCGAGCCGCAAGCGGAAGCAGACACACCGAAATCGGTCCCAAAGGACGGACCAACGTGGGTGGTCGACCCGATCGACGGGACAAACAACTTCGTTCGCGGACTCCGGCTCTGGGGGACGAGCGTCGCGAGCGTCGTCGACGGCGAGCCGGTCGCCGTGGCCACGGTCCTGCCGGCGCTTGCAGACACGTATCTCGCGGGCGCGGAGCGCGTCACGCTGAACGGCGACTCCGTGCAAGTGAGCGACCGCGAGGATCCCGAGGCGTTCGTGGTCGACCCGATCCTTCTCGACGACGCGGCGGACACCGACGGGGTGGACGTTCTCATGGAGCACTTCGGCGATTATCGTCGACTCGGCTGCGCCCAAGCGACGCTTGCGGCGGTCGCTGGCGGATCGCTCGACGCCGCGATCGCCACCGTCCGAATGCACCCGTGGGATACGATCGCGGGCGCGCATATGATCCACACCGCCGGCGGCACCGTGACCGACCTCGATGGCGCGCGGTGGCGTCACGACAGCCGCGGACTGGTGGCCTCCAATGGCGCGGCTCACGGCGAGGTGCTCGCAGCCGCCCAACGAGCCGCCGAGGAGTGAGTGCCTGGCGACTCCTCGAAACCGGCTAACTGCTCTGTGGCTCCTCGTCGCGGTGATTGTCGGGGTTTTCGGCCTCGCGCGCGGCCGCCTCGCGCTGTTCGGATTCGGTGTCGACCTCGCCCTCGGCGGCCTCCTCGCGCTGTCGCTCGGCGTCGGCCTCGCGGGCCTCCTCCACGCCCTCAGTTTCCTCATCGTCCGTCTCGTCTTTTTTCTTTGCGAGCGTGACGTCGCGCTCGTGGGGATCGTCCTCGGACATGGTTCCTCGTTCGGCTCCTCGCGACTTGAGTCTGGGGCCTGCCGATGACGACCGTACAGTAGGACTGGCTCCCAACACCCAACACCCCATCGAAAGCGCCCACAGCGGTCCGTGACTCACTACACGCGGTGACGGACGGTCGTTCGGGATGATCGGCCGGTAAGAGAGGTGCCGGCATAGGACTGCGGTAGACTTTTATCCCTTTCCCTGTCCCATCGCATATGACTGAGACCCTCGGTCATCTCGGCATGGCACTGATCTTTCTCGCCCCAGCGTGGTTGTTCATCGACAACTGGCGCACGGCGGTACTGTTCATCGCGACGGGCTTTTGGTTCGGCCCACTACCCGATCTTGACACGTATCTCCGGAACTGGTTCCCGGATGCGGTCCACCACCACGGCGTCGTACACACTGTCCCCGCCGTCATTCTGTTCGCGGTCGTCCTGGGACCGATCCTTGGATGGGCACTCAAACGCGTCTTCGGCGGGACGAACTGGTTCTCGCGGGAAGCAGCGGACAGCGCAATAGTGATGGGGGTCATCGCCGTCGGGGCTGCCACCCTCTCACATCTGTTTACGGACATCCTCTCCGCACCCGACAAATCGACGCGTATCGAGCCGTTCTGGCCGGTGATCAAGGGTCCGGTCGTCTATATCGACGTGCTCTACTACGACTCGATCTGGGCGACGTGGGGACTGTTCATCCTCGGGCTCGTGGTCAACGCCGCGTTCTTCTACTGGTGGAGCCAGCGCAGCACGGACCGACGCACGCAACCGTCGTAACGTCGAAAAAGAGGCGGCAGCGATCGATTACTGCGTCTCGGTGATCGTCAGAGTGTAGTCACCGGAGCCGCTGTACGAGTCAACATCGATCTGCAGATCCGTCGAATCGTCGGGGCTGTCGATGGTGATCGTCTCCTGGCTATCCGGAGACCGGGACGTGTAATCGTACCCGTTCGGACCGGCGCTTCGGGTTGTCCCGGTGTTGGCGTAGATATCGAAGTCGGCGTTCGTCGGCCCATCGAGTTCGACGACGACCGTGCTCGGCGAGGAGTACGTCCACGACCACGTGTAGTCGTCGGCGTCCCAGTAGCCCGACAGTCTGCCGTCGACGGAGCCGGACGTGGACTCTCCATCGCCACCGCCGCCGCCACCACCGCCACCGCCGTCACCGGGTTGTGTGGTGACGGCGTTGCCGGCATCGACCCGACCCGATCCCTGTTTGGCCTCGGAGAGACCCACGTCGACGGCGGTGTTTTTGAGGTGGGTTCGGAGTTCGGCGGTGGTGAGGTCGTACTTCGCGAGCGTGAGGCCGGCAGTGCCGGCGACCACCGGTGTCGCCATCGAGGTGCCCGAAATCCGGTTGTACTGGTCGCCTGGTGCCGGCCACGTCGAGAGCACCTCCGTCCCCGGCGCGGCGAGTTCGACGCTCTCACCGTACTGGGAGTACGACGCGAGCGACTCGTCGGCGTCGAGCGCCGACACTGCGAGAGACTCGGAGTACGCCGCCGGATACGACACGCTACTGCTGCCGTTGTTGCCCGCGGCGGCGACGACGAGTGCGCCGTTGTTGGTGGCGTACGAGACGGCGTTTTTCATCGTCTGGGTGTAGCCCCCACCGCCCAGCGAGAGGTTGATGACGTCCGCCCCCCGATCCGCCGCCCACTCGATACCGTCAGCGATGTCGCTGGTCGAGCCGGACCCGCTCTCGCTCAACGCCCGTCCCGAGATGATGGTGGAGTTCCCGATCCCCGTCACGCCGGTATCGTTGCCGATCTCGGCGGCTGCGATACCCGCGACGTGGGTGCCGTGAATCTCCTCGGAGAGGTCGTCAGGATACGGATCGCCGTCGTTGTCGACGAAGTCCTTCCCCGGGTCGGCAGCCATGTTGCCGTCGAGGTCGGGGTGGTCGTACTGTACTCCCTGGTCGACCACGGCGACGGTGACATCCGAATCGCCCAACGTCTCCTCCCACGCCGTCGGGGCGTTGACCTGCTGGTCCGCATACTGGTCGCCGAACTGCGGATCGTTCGGTGTGTAGAACGCCTCGTGGGTGGCGTTCCGCTCGGCGTACTTGACGTGCTCTTTTTTCGTGATCGCGTCGATGAAGTTCTCCTTCGCACGGCCGGCCGCCCGGCTCGGGAACTTCACCGCGACGTAGCTCAGCGTCTCGTTTCGGTGGACGATCTCCGCGTTGCCGGGGACGGCCTGTGTGACCGTCTGCTCCATGTCGGCCGCCGACGCCGACACCCCGACGAGGATTTCGTCCTTTTTCGGCCCGGGCTGACGACCCGGTGTCGCCGATGCGACACCACTGAGCCCGCCGAACAGCGTGCTTGCACCGATTGCTTTCAGGAACGATCGTCGATCTGGAGTGGGTTTTTCAACCATGTCCAACTCTACAATCAGTACACCATTCCTTAAATCTTCCTGTATAGTAATGCAATAAATGGTTGCATCGCTTCAATTATGAGAGCAACTAGAGGAACGAACTGAGTCGTTCGGGCCGGCCGGACACCGTCACGGCTTTGCCGCCCGCCGGCCGACCCGGGGTATGTTCGGAAAGCTCCGGGAGGCGGTGTCGAGTGCGGGCGATCGTGAGCCGGCGGTCGGGCTGTTCGTCGACGGGCCGAACGTCCTCCGGAGCGAGTTCGACGTCGATCTCGACGACGTTCGCGCGGCCGCGACAGCGGCCGGCCGCCCCGCCGTGGTGCGGCTCTATCTCGACGAGCACGCCACCCCCGGTCTGATCCAGGCCGCCGAAGCCCGCGGGTTCGAGGTCCGTGTCACGAGTGGCGATGTCGACGTGAAGCTCGCGGTCGACGCGACCGCTGCGATCGACGATCTCGACAGCCTCGCGATCGCGTCGCGGGATACGGATTTCAAACCCGTGCTCGAACACGCCGCCCGCCGCGGACTAGCGACGCTCGCGATCGCTCCTGGAAGTCACGGCCGCTCGGATGCGCTCAGAAACGCCGCCCACGAGGCCGTCACGCTCGATTCGGAGCCGACGGACTGATCGCGCCGCGCGAGCGGCGAGAGCGTGCAGGTTTTTGCGAGTGATCCCTCGACGACAATCATGGAACACGACACGCCGGTGCTCGACAACCACCTCCATCTCGATCCCACACACGGGAAGGGGATCGAGGCCGTGAAGGACTTCGCCCGGGTCGGCGGCACCCACCTCCTCGTGGTCAACAAACCCTCGTGGCTGCTCGGAATCGATGTCGAACGGGGCGCGGACTTCGAGAGGGTTTTCGAGACCACGATCGAGGCCGTCGCGGACG
>Ga0136562_100811_pt1 | contig 11059 bp, 11 predicted proteins | sample AntCluMetagen312_FD_104784 | JGI IMG/M metagenome (GOLD analysis project Ga0136562, IMG submission 104784) | Saline lake microbial communities from Club lake, Antarctica - Metagenome #312 | ecosystem: Environmental > Aquatic > Non-marine Saline and Alkaline > Saline | place: Antarctica: Club lake...
AGAAACGCCGGCTCGGTCAGTTTCTCGTCGCACTCGGCTTCCAGCGCCGTCCGGAACTCGTCGAGATCGACCCCGTCGCGTTCGCGCTACTCGCGATCACGCACCGAGACGGTCTCCGCCTCTTCCTCGGTATCACCGACGATCAGCATATAGGGTACTCGATCGTCGTGGCCCGCGCGGATCTTCCGCCCGACCGTCCACGAGCGCGTCTCGACCTCGGTTCGGAACCCGTCGAGCACCGCGGCGACTGACTCGGCGTACTCGGCGTTGTCGTCGCTCACCGGCAGCACCCGGACCTGTTCTGGCGCGAGCCAGAGCGGGAAGTTTCCCTTGTAGTGCTCGATCAGGACGCCCATGAATCGCTCGAAGCTCCCCAGCAGCGCGCGGTGGATCGTCACCGGACGGTGTTCCTCGTTGTCCTCGCCAACGTAGACCAGATCAAGGCGCTCGGGGATGTTGAAGTCTACCTGTACTGTTCCGATCGTCCACTCACGGCCGAGTGCGTCTCGGGCGTCGAGTCCGATCTTCGGGCCGTAGAAGGCCGCCTCGCCGTCCTCGGCCTCGTATTCGAGGTCCTCGGTTTCGAGTGCGTTCACCAGCGCGTCGGTAGCCTGGTCCCAAATCTCGTCGCTGCCAATGGCGTTGTCGCCCTGGGTTTCGAGTTTGTAGAGGATTTCGAGATCGAACTGGCTGTAGATCTCTTCGATCACCTTGAGGGTCTGGGTGATTTCGTCTTCGAGCTGATCGGGACGGACGAACGCGTGGCCGTCGTCCTGAGTCATGCCCCTGACTCGGAGCATCCCCGAGAGTTCGCCCGATTGCTCGTTGCGATAGACGGTGCCGAACTCGGAGTACCGCATCGGGAGATCGCGGTACGACCACCGCTCGCGGTCGTAGAGATAGGCGTGGTTCGCGCAGTTCATCGGCTTCAGTCCGTATTCGAAGTCGTCCTGCTCCCACGCGAACATCTCGCCCTCCGCGGTGAAGTTGTCGTAGTGACCCGTCGGTTTCCAGATCTCGGTCTTGTTGAGTTCGGGCGTCCAGACCTCCTCGTACCCGAGTTCGTCGTTCATCTCGCGGATGTACTCCTCCAGCTCGCGGCGGATCGTCATCCCGTTCGGATGGTAGTGGACGCTGCCTGGCGAATGATCGGGGACGCTGAAGAGGTCCATCTCTTGGCCGATCTTGCGGTGGTCGCGCTCTTTGGCCTCCTCTCGCCGGTCGAGGAACGCCTCTAAGTCGTCCTCCGTGGGAAAAGCCGTCCCGTAGACCCGCGTGAGCGTCTCGTTTTCCTCCTCGCCGCGCCAGTACGCTGCGGAGGTTTCGAGCAGCGCGAACCCGCCGATCTCACCCGTGGAGGCGACGTGTGGGCCCTGGCAGAGATCGAAGAAATCGCCCTGCTCGTAGAAGCTCACGGGGTCTGCGCCCGCCGCCTCCGTCTCCAGAACGTCGCGCTTGAACCGGTTGTCGGCGTAGATTTCGAACGCCTCCTCGCGGGGGCGTTCGACCCGCTCGATCGGGAGGTCCGCGTCGATGATGGTCTGGGCCTCCTCGGCGACCGCCGCCAAGTCCTCGCTGTCGAGGTCGACGTTCGCGAGGTCGTAGTAAAACCCCTCGTCGGTCCACGGACCGATGGTGAGCTTCGCCTCGGGATGGAGCCGGGAGAGCGCCTGGGTGAAGACGTGGGCCGCGGAGTGTCTGAGCACGTCGAGATACTCCTCGGAGTCCTCGGTCACGATCTCCAGTCGACTGTCCTCGGTGATGGGTTCGGCCGCGGCGACGAGATCGCCGTCCACGACCCCGGCGACCGTGTCGTTGCCGAGTCCCGTGCCGATCTCGTAGGCCACGTCCTCGACCGTCGAACCAGGCTCCATCGGGAGTTCGGAACCGTCCGGCAGCGTCACGACGACATCGCTCATAGATTGGGTAGGTGCCACACCCGGGATAAGCCTGTTGAGACGACCCAACCCCACTGCTGTCGCCACGGCTGCTACCCGCCACTCGCGAGGCCCGCCGTTCCGCTCGCGGCCCGATCGATCAGACCGCCATGCCCGACAGCCGGAGCAGCTGGGCGGCGCGGTCCGCCGTGGCGAGCAGCACTTCCTGAAGCGTGGGCGGCGTATCGATCCGGAGGTCCGCAAGCACCGATTCCGGCAGCCACAGCGTGTCTTCGGGCACGCCATCACCCCCGTCGACCGCGAGGTAACTGGTCTCGACTTTCATCACGAGCGGGAGATCGGTTCGTTCGATCCCCTCACCCTCCGCGTACAGCGCTTCGTTGAGCCGCTCGTGGGTCGTCCGCTGGATGAGCGGTCGCGATCCGTCGTTGGGATGCGGTTCGATAGAGAGCCGGCCGAGGTAGTAGCCACGCGAGAATCGTTCAAACATGCTGTTCGTTCACATATACCACACCGACGGTAATAAGCGTTCCCCGGTGGCTCCAGTCGACTGTCGTTTCGCAGTCAGCTTGTCACTGAGAGCCCCAATCGGAGATGCCGAGTACCGTATCACACTCCGGACACGTCCAGACTTTCGGCGTGCTTGCCGCGCTCGCCTGTTCGAGTCGTTCGGCCCAGGCCGTGATATCATCCTCGCAGCTGGGACATACTGCCATGACCCACGGTACCACGCAGCGGTACTTGTACTTTCGGGAATCCGAGGGAATCATGATTGTTTCACGAGGACATCGTTCGATCCCACCGCTCGCTACGGTGAATGGGTGCCACCAGCCACCACGAATGGCCGTCGCGCTTTTATTCCAGCCCGTTCAACAACCCTGTAGTGAACGCGAACGACGCCGCGGTCCTCCTCCTCGCGCTGTTGCTCTGTGGAACGATGGGTCTGAGCGCCGGTACACAGGCCGGAACCACGACGGCAGCCCAACCGACGACGGAAACGGAGCCCGGCGGGGAGGTTTCGGTGTTCATGCAACAACGCACTGCCGTGGCCGAGGCCTCGGTCGATGCGGGGATGTGGATCGCCGGGTTCGAGCGTGCCAAGAACCAGTCCAAAAAGCGGGGTCTCGTCGAGCAACGAACCGCAACGCTTCGGGATCGCCTCAATCGGACCGACGAGCGAGTGGCCACGTTCACGCCCACGGAGACCAACCGGTCGGTGCGTCACCGTGCGAGGTGGGCGCGGCTCGCGGCCGACGTTGCGGCGCTCCGGGCGGCGATCACCGACGCCAAGACCGCCGCGGCGAGTGCGGGCGTGAACGCCTCGGGACTGGATCAGCTCGCACGCCGCGCCGCGAGCCTCTCCGTACCGAGCGCCGGCGCTGACAATCGATCACTGGTTGAGAGCCCGAGTGCCGATCGTCCGAGCGGTGTAGACGGGACGATCACCACCCGAGCGCGGCTGACGGGCGTTCCCCAAACCGCCACGACGTAGCGCGCACGTCGTGTGTGGTTCCGTGTCGCGTGGTGTCGTGTAGCTCTTGTATCGCATGGTATCACGTGGCTCGTCGTGAACGCGTTCGGGGAGTCATCCTTTTGTCCGTGCGGCACTAACCACAGGTGAATGGACTCAGCGGCGCTGCTCGATCTCCTCGGTAACGAAAACCGCCGGCGCATCCTCCGGCTGCTCGCCCGGCGACCGTGTTACGTCACCGAGATCAGTGAGTCCCTCAGCGTGAGTCCGAAGGCGGTGATCGGCCATCTCCGAAAGCTCGAAGAGGCAGGTCTCGTCGAGAGTCGGGCCGACGACGGCCGTCGGAAGTACTTCCGGATCGCACGGAACCTCCGGCTCGAAGTCACCGTTTCGCCCTACGGGTTCGGGGCGAAAAGCGCCTATCCGGCGAGTTCGAGCCTCGATCTCACGACCTGTCGGTACGTCTCGATCGATGTCTCGGCGAGTGACACCACCGACCTGTCCGCACTCGCGGACGATCTCCAGCGACTCGACCAGCTGGAGGACGAGCTCTCGCTTGCCCAGCGGTGGGTGCAGGGCCAACTCACGTCGCTGCGGGACGCGCTCACCGACCGGATCGAGGAGGGATTCGCGGCCGACGGTGCGGGGAAGTTCGCGGACCACGGCGACGCGCGCTTCTGTGCCGAGGTCCTCGGCGCGATCGAGTCGGGGGCCGACACGGCCGATGGGATCGGCGAGCATCTCGGCGTGCCGCTCCCAGTGGTCGAGGACGCACTCGATCTGCTTTCGACGCACGGCCTCGTTCGCCGGCAGGACGGCCAGTGGGTCATCGAATGAAAAATTGGTGTTGCTGACAGCCTGCAAGCAAGGGAGTAACTGCTGACAGGGTGGGGAAATAGTACTATCTGGAGGTATAATCCTGCATATGAACCGACTCACCCAGTTGCTCATCCTCGTAGCAGGTGGTTTCACTACGGCGCTGTTGACTGCCGTGTATCTGGAGTCACAGATCGGCGCTATCGCCACATGGATTTTCTTTCTGGCACTTGTTGCGATCGCAACTATTTGGCTTGCTGTGTTCACTGTGCGGAAAGCCCGCAGTCACCTGTCCAACGACTCTCGCTTCGAAGGCATTCTGCACGACCCTACCGGAGAATCCTCAGAAGACACAAATACTGATGCGCTTGCTACACTCCGAGAGCGCTACGCACGTGGGGAACTCACCGACGAGCAGTTCGAACAGAAACTCGACCGTCTTTTAGAAACGGAGACACCCGAAAACGCAGCCGAATGGCGGGCAGCGACTCGTGAACAGAGTCAGGAAAAGACAGTGGAGTGAATCCATCGAGCAAAGCAGCAGAGCTAGTCTAGTGTGGGATGACTGACGAACTCCGACTTCGCTGCCATAGCTTTCCCCGCCGCGGGGCTGGCAGGATATATGTGAATCCTTACACCACACCGACTACAGCTCGCGCGTCAGCCCGTCGCGGAGATCGCGGCCGAAGTAGTGACCCACGAGACCGGCGACCAGGCCGATTCCGGCAGTCACAGCGACGATCGCGAGTGCCGGGAGGCCGCCGATCGCGAGCAGCGTGACGTTGCCGATCGCCGACCAGCCGCCGGCGACGGCCGCGCTCGCTACGGCGGTTTCGGCGTAGTAGCTTCGATCCCCGATAACTCCGAGAAGAAAGGTTGCGACGAACACGCCGACGAACCCGAGCACGTCACTGATAACTGGAAGCGGAACGATCCCGCCGAGCGCCATGCCGACCGCCGTGAATGCGAGCGCCACGACGAACGCTCGCAGCGAAAACAGCCCGCCGACACGCTCGCGGAGCCCCGATCCGTCCTGATCGGTGGTGCGCGCCGCGCGCCGCTGGCTGCCGTCGCGGTCGGCCGTACCGGTGGAATCGGCCGTCGCGTCACTGTCGTCGGCGGTGATGTCGTCGACATCGGCGAGGAGGTCGTCGACGTCCCGCGTCTTCGTTCGTTCGCTACCGCTGTCGGCCATGCCGAGGTTCGGCGCTCAAGCGGCATGGGATTTTCGCCGCTCGTGGCGTCCCGCCAAGACTTATCATGCACGGGTAAATTAGTAGTACGTCTCGGGAGGGGCCATGAAATGGACACCACGACCGATCCGATTCGGGTTCTTCACATCGACGATGAGCCCGACTTCGCGGCAATGGCGTCGGTGTACCTCGAACGCGAGAACGATCGGATCGAGGCCACGACCGCGACCAGCGCCAGTGAGGGACTCGACAGGCTGGCCGGGAACGGGTTCGACTGTATCGTCTCGGACTACGACATGCCGGAGCGCGACGGGATCGGGGTTCTCGAAGCCGTCCGCGCCGACCGCGCCGACCGCGCCGACCTCCCGTTCATTCTTTTTACCGGCAAAGGGTCGGAACAGATCGCCAGCGAGGCGATCTCGGCCGGCGTGACCGACTACCTCCAGAAGGGGAGCGGAACCGACCAGTACACGCTCCTCGCAAACCGGATCCACAACGCGGTCGAGCGCGACCGCTCCGAGCGCGCGCTCGCCGAACGCAAGCGTCGGCTGGAAACCCTCATCGACAACCTCCCCGGGATCGTCTACCGGTGTCGAAACGAGCCCGACTGGCCGATGGAGTACGTCGAGGGCGACTGCAAAGCTCTCACGGGCCATGCCGCCACGACGCTCGAGTCCGGGGACGTGAGCTTCGGCGAACACCTCATCCGGCCGGCGGACCGATCGAAGGCATGGGAGGCCGTTCAGACCGCACTCGCTTCCGGGGAGCCCTTCGAGGTCACGTATCGCATCACCACCGCCGACGGCACTGGCAAGTGGCTCTGGGAGCGCGGGCGCGAAGTCCGGTCGTCGACGGGCGAGCTGGAGGCCCTCGAAGGGTTCATCACCGATGTCACCGATCGGCAGGAGCTCGAACGCCGGCTCGAACGTCGGGATGCTCGTCTCGACCGGACCGGCCGTCTCGTCGCCGACCTCCGGGACCCGCTCGACGTTCTCGGGGAAGCACTCGACGGTACGGCCGGAACCGACAATCCCGATGGAATCGAAGGGTGTCGCCGTGGCGTTGCCGAACTGGACCGCCTCGTCGAGGAACTCCGCACGCTGACCGCCGAGGAGCCGCTCGTGACCGACAGCGAGGCCACGGACTCGACGGCTGCTCGGGAGCGCTAACGAACGCCGATCCAAACCGCTATCTCCCGCGAGAACGTGGCGGACGATGTGTCGCCGGATCTGGATACGGGAGTAGTGATCGCGGGCCTCGACCTTTCCAACCGGCTCTATCGCGCGCCGCTGCTCGAATGTGCCGGCGACGGGCCCGAAGCGGTCGATCGGCTCGTCGACGAGCTCGAACCCGCGGCGGCCGCCGGTGTGGGGCTGATCTGCCAGGGCACGATGCCGGTCCGACGCGAGGGCGGACGGGTCGCGCCCAACATGACCCATCTCGCCAGTTCCGATCGCGCCGAGGAGCTCCGAGAACTCACCGAGACCGTCCACGACCACGGCGCGCGGATCGTGGCCCAGCTCGACCATGGAGGCATTCGTTCGCTCGAAACGTGGCATCGACCCTACCGCGCCGCCAACCCAGGTCTGAAGCAGCTCGCGGTCTCCCGGCCCCCGCGGCTCCTGGGACTCGCCGCGCGAGCCGGCCTCCTCGACTACGATCTCGACGTGCTCTCGACGGAGGGAGTCTACGACCTCGCCGCCGACTTCGGGCGCTCGGCGGGCCACGCGGCCGCGGCGGGGTACGACGGAATCCATCTCGCGGGCTCGAACATGGGCATCGTCCAGCAGTTCCTGTCGCCATACTACAACCGCCGGTCCGACGAGTTCGGCGGGTCGTTCCGGAATCGTCTGCGCTTTCTTGACCTCGTTCACGACGAGATCCGCGACCGGGTCGGCGACCTCCCCGTGATGACGAAGGTCCCGGTCGAGACGGCCGCACCACCCCTTGTCCGGCCTCGACTTTCGCTGTCCGAGGGAGTGGGGATCGCCGAGCACGCCGAACGGATCGGGTTCGACGCGCTCGCGCCGGTGGTGGGGTCGACGTTCTGGGACCTGAGCCTGGTTCGCGGCGAGCACCCCGAACAGGCGTGGAACGACGAGCGGTTCGCGGCGGACTACGAAGCGGTGTTCGGGGGGAGAGTGCGGGCGCGCCTCGTCGCGCTCGCGAACCGCCTCCAGGCCACACACTACGACTTCGAATCGGCGTGGAACGCCGACTTCTGTCGGCAGGTGCGCGAGACGACCTCGCTGCCGGTGCTCTGCGAGGGCGGTATCCGCGGCCGCGCGGAGATGGATTCGCTCATCGGCGACGCTTGCGATCTGGTCGGCGTCGGACGGCCCTTCTACGCCGAACCACGGCTGCCGGCCCGGCTACTCGATCTCGACACGAACGGGACGACACCGACTGAGGACCCCCGCGCAGTCTGCGAGAGCTGCAACAACTGCACGATCCCACAGGTGGCCGGCGAACGGGGGGTCTGTCGGACGCCCGCTGTGATGAAAGAGACCGGCGAACTCCGGCAGGCCGGGGCGTACGAGCGGTCTTCGAGCGACGAACGCGACGAGTGATTTTTGCCGAACTCGCCGGGGACGACCGGCGCGTGAACGGGAGCGGACGGCCGATCGGCGAACGAAGGGGTTGAAGTCCGACGCCCCGATAGAGCGGGTATGAATCCGGGAGATCGCGTCCGCCTTACCCGCGACGGGCGGACCCACGAGGGCGTGCTGTTGCCGTCGACGACCGACGACCACGCCGTCCTCAAACTCGATGGTGGGTACAACGTCGGCGTCGAGCGCGCGAACGCGACCGTCGAAGTCGTCGAGGCGGATGTCTACGACGTCGGTAGTGAGGAAGACGACGACTCCTCGACTGGGGAATTCAGCGAGGAAGCCGAAAAGGCGACGACTACATGGGGATTCAAAGAAGGGCGACAAAGAATTTCACTAATTTCGACAGGTGGAACAATTGCTTCGACTGTAGATTATCGAACTGGTGCAGTCACGTCGCGGTTTGAGGCAGATGATATCATTCGAGCAATTCCCCAATTGCGAGGGAGAGCAAACTGGCGAAGCCGCGTAGTTGACACGATTCTCTCGGAGAACATGACCCCGGATGTCTGGCAGGACCTCGCTCACGCAGTCCACGAGGAGATCGAAGCAGGCGCGGACGGCGTGGTCGTGATGCACGGCACCGACACGATGCAGTTCTCCACGAGCGCGCTCGCCTTTATGATCGATACACCAGTCCCAGTAGTCTTTACCGGGAGCCAGCGCTCGGCGGATCGGCCCTCCTCGGACAACGTGATGAACGCGGTCTGTGCAGTCGAAGCCGCGAAAAGCGACTGTGCCGAGGTCCTGGTCTGTATGCACGCGAGCGAGTCGGACGACCGGTGTGCGCTCCACCGCGGGACCAGGGTTCGGAAGAACCACACCTCCCGGCGGGATGCGTTCGAAACTGTCGGAGCCGATCCGCTCGGCACGGTCGCGTACGGCGGTGACGGCGGCTCCGCCGACGCTATCGACGTGCGCTTCCGGCGCGAACACACAGCACGCGGCGCGGTCGATCTCGATGTCGCCCCCGATCTCGAAACCGACGTCGAGCTGGTGAAGTTCACACCCGGGACCAGCAAGGCGGTGCTCGACGCGGCTGCGGGCAGCGCGGGGCTCGTGATCGAGGGCACGGGACTCGGGCACGTCCACACCGACTGGATACCCCGGATCGCGGAGCTCGTCGAGAGCGGAACCGAGGTGGTGCTGACGAGCCAGTGTCTCGGTGGCCGGGTCTGCGATCGGGTGTACGACACCGGGCGGGACCTCCTTGACGCGGGCGTGATCGAGGGCGAAGACCTCCTGCCGGGAACGGCGAAAGTCAAGCTGATGTGGGCGCTGGCGAACGCCGAGAACAGCGAGGATGTCGCCGCGGCGATGGGGACACCGCTCGCCAGCGAGCTCACCGAGCGGTCGGTGCCAGCCGAAAACCGTCCCGCCCCGGAGGCGCGGTGACGTGAGCGCGACCGATATCACGATCCGTCAGGCCCAGCCCGCGGACTACGAGGGCGTCGCGGCGTTCACCCGCGAGACGTGGGCCGATCGCGACAGCGGCGATTACATCCCCGATATCTATCACGAGTGGATTGCGGGCGACGGCGACCGCCAGCGAACCTTCCTCGCCGCTTCAGGTGACGATGTCGCGGGCATCTGCCAAGGAGTCTGTCTCTCCGAACACGAAGCGTGGGCCCAGGGGATGCGCGTCAATCCCGACTATCGCGGCGAGGGAGTGAGCACGCAGCTCAACGACGCGCTATTTGGATGGGCGCGCGAGCGCGGCGCGACCGTCGTCCGCAATATGGTGTTCTCGTGGAACGCCGCTGGTCTCGGCGGGGCGCGCGCCGTCGGCTTCGCGCCGCTGTGTGAGTTCCGGTGGGCCCATCCCGATCCCGATCCCGACGCCACCCTCCCGAAACCGTACACACTCACGGCCGATGCGGACGCCGCGTGGAGTTTCTGGCGACGCTCAGACGCCCAGAGCGCACTTGCCGGCCTCGCGCTCGACGCCGACGAGTCGTGGGCGATGGCCGAACTCACCCGCGAGGAGCTCCACCGGGCGGCCGACGAAACCAAGGTCTTCGCCATCAGCCGCGAGGACGACGGCACGCAGGCGATGGCCCACCGGGTCCGCGATTACGAGCGCGAAACCGATGGGGAAACCGAACGCTGGGCCGAGTACGGCGTCGGTGCGTGGACGGATCTCGGGGCCGCACGTGCGCTCTTCCGAGCGATCAGCGCCGACGCAGCCACGGTGGGTGCCGATCGCACGCGCGTGCTCGTTCCCGAAACCCCGAGACACGTCTCCGACGCGGCTGCTGCCCACGTCGAGGTGGGCGAGAACCCCGACTTCGTGCTCGAAGCCGCACTCGTCTGACCGCCTCGGCCACGAACGCCCCCTTTCCGTATTCGCTGATCGAACAGCGACGGCTGGACCGTCGCCGACCGCCGATCCACACCATAGCTTCAGCCCAATCACGACGTGATGGCCAACCAGATAGAATAAATTGTATCTCACGGCGTTGCTCAGATTTTTTCGGTGATCAACGGTATTTTTCGTATTTTGAATCTGATCGGTCGTTTTACCTCGTTTGTCGTGTGTTTTTTTATCACATTTATACTCCATCATTCCGTATAGAGTAGTTCCAACGGCTGATCGATAGCTCCTCGAAAACGATTCTCAAATGCCCTTTGCACTGTATTCAGTCCATATTCCGAGACCATTCGCCTCGCTATCAACGACCTACCTACACCGTCAGAAATACAGACTCTAATCTTCAGTGGGTCGAAGCGAAGCACGAACCACGGCGACGAGACTGTCTCGGCTGGCCCGTGGATCGCGGTCGCGGACCGGCGTCTCGTTTACAGCCGGAGTACGTCGTGGCGCTCCAGTTCGACATCGGCCCCGACCGCTGCGGCGGTCCGCGTTGGCCACTCGTCGGTTGTCGTGAGCGACTCGAACCCCTCGGCAGTCACCAACATCGTGCCCTCGCTTTTCGCGCCCTGGACCGTCGGGCTCCACGCGTAGCCCATCGGGAGTGTGACCGGCACGTCGAGCGTCGGCGTGGCGATCCACTCGCGGCCGGCGTAGCCCGCCGCACCGCCCTGGTGGTGGGCGCGCCACTCGTCCGGACG
>Ga0136562_100814_pt1 | contig 11043 bp, 6 predicted proteins | sample AntCluMetagen312_FD_104784 | JGI IMG/M metagenome (GOLD analysis project Ga0136562, IMG submission 104784) | Saline lake microbial communities from Club lake, Antarctica - Metagenome #312 | ecosystem: Environmental > Aquatic > Non-marine Saline and Alkaline > Saline | place: Antarctica: Club lake...
AGTGAGGTCGTGTTTCAGGAACGCGATGTAGGAGTGGGCCTGCATCCCCGTCGACCCCCAGAGCCCGGCGAACTCGTCGTAGGTGCCGAGCGTGGCCGCGCGCAGCACCTCGGGGACCAGGTCGGGGTTCGTGAACATCCGGTAGAAGTCGGGCTTCGGCGCGTAGAACGAGACGACGACGACGGCGAACTCGACGGCGGCCAGCGAGAGGTGGAGTTTGTAGCGCCACGCGTCACGGAGCGCACTGCGGGCGTACGTTCTGGCCGTTTCGTACCGCGACGCGTCGTCGCTCGCGCCCGCGAGCACGAGCCGGCCGTCGAAGACGAGGACGAGCGCGCCCAGCCAGCAGACTGGGTAGAGCAGGCTGTTCTCCTTGGTGGTGAACGCGAGCGCGAACGGGAGCGCGCCGGCGTAGAGGTAGCGGGCCTTCCCGGTGGAGAGCGCGCGGAGGAACAGGCCGAGCGCGGTGAGCATGAACGCCGCGAGCAGCAGGTCGTTGCGCATGAACCGCGAGTAGTAGAGCAGGACGGGGTTGGCCGCGAGGAAGACGCCGACGGCGACCATCTCCGTCCCGCGCAGGTGGTCGCGGTAGAGCCACGCAGCGAGCGGCAGCAGGCCGCCAACGAGCGCGACGACGAGACGCATCGCGAAGTCCGAGGGTCCGAGCAGGTCGAAGACGATGCCGTTGACGTGCGGGAGGAACGGCCCGTGGATGATGGCGCGGTACTCCCAGCCGCCGACGTCCATGTAGTGGCGGATCCAGTCGGCGACTCGCGCCTCGTCCTGGTGGGCGACCCGCCAGCCGAGCGCCCAGAGGCGTGCGACCAGTGCGACTGCGACGACTCCGAGGAGGGCTGCGACGACTCGGATGCGTCCGCCCGAGTCGCCCCGCGGCCGTGACATACCCTTGTTGTCGGGCCGACGTGGGTAAACGCTTTCCGGAGTGGGTGGACGAACGAAGTGAGTCCACCGAATACACGAGCGGGGAGCACAGCGACCCGCGAGGTGCGCACACGGAGCACGTTGACGCGAACGGCGACCAGCGGGAACCGTGAGCAGTATTCTCTACGACCGGGAGGCCCCCGCGGCTGAGACGCTCGATAAACAGCGAGCGACTGGCGTCCGGTTGTGAGAGGTTTATGGTTCGTCGTCCGCCACGTCATAGTATGGCAAGTGAGAGCACTCCGGTCGTCGCGGCGGCCTACCGAACCCCCCAGGGGAAGGAAGGCGGCGCCTTCGCCGACACCCGCAGCGAGGACCTCTCGGTCCCGCTCATCGACCACATTCTCGCGGAGAACGGACTCACGAGCGACCACATCGACGACCTCCAGTGGGGGGTCGCCCAGCAGCGCGGCGAGCAGGACAACAACGTCGCGCGGGTCATCGCGCTCCTCTCGGACCTCGGCGAGGACGTGCCCGCGGCGTCGGTCAACCGCTGGTGTGCGTCCTCGATGGAGGCCATCATGCGCGCCGCCGACTCCATCACGGCGGGGCAGCGCGACGCCATCATCGCGGGCGGCGTCGAGAACATGAGTCGCGTCCCGATGGACGGCAACTCCTACGAGCACCTCCACCCCCGACTCGCGGAGCTGTACAACGTCCCCCAGCTCCAGATGGGGATGACCGCCGAAGAGGTCGCCGAGCGCTACGAGATCAGCCGCGAGCAGCAGGACGAGTACGCCCTCCAGTCCCAGCAGCGCGCGGCCGACGCCACCGACTCCGGGCGCTTCGACGACCAGATTGTGCCCATCGAGACCGACAGCGGTCTCGTCGAGGAGGACGAGGGTATCCGCCGCGACACGTCGATGGAGGCGCTGAGCCAGCTCCCGACGGTGTTCAGGAGCGACGGCACGGTGACGCCCGGCAACGCCAGCCAGATATCCGATGGCGCGGCCGCGACGCTCGTCACCAGCGAGGCGTTCGCCGAGGACCACGGCCTCGACGTGCTCGCGTACGTGGGCGACCACAACGTCACGGGCGTCGACCCCGAGGTCATGGGCATCGGCCCGGTCCCCGCCACGAGGGAACTCCTCGACCGCACGGGCGAGGACATCGACGAGTTCGACGTCGTGGAACTCAACGAGGCGTTCGCGTCCCAGACCGTCTACGCCCGCGACGAACTCGGCGTCGACAACGAGAAGTTCAACGTCAACGGCGGCGCCATCGCGCTCGGCCACCCGCTCGGCGCGAGCGGCGCGCGCCTCCCCGTCACCCTGATTCACGAACTCATCGAGCGCGACGCCGACAAGGGTCTCGCGACGCTCTGCGTCGGCTTCGGCCAGGGCGCGGCCATCACCTTCGAGCGGTAACGCGACACAGTCACTTTTTGGCGGAGATTTTCCGAGGGAGCAACGCGCGGAGCGAAGTGACGCGCCTCGGACTGTGCGAACGGTGAGCAACGCGAACCGTGAGCAGAGCGACCGAGAGAAAAGGTCCTCGCGCCAGGGCGCGGCCATCACCTTCGAGCGGTAAGACCGCACTCCCCCTCACGGCCGTGAGCGTATCCTAGCTGTCACTTATTTCGGCCTGGCGCGCGTTAGCCAGTGACGTGACCCGCTCGCGAACGGTGGGCCTGTTCGTCGTCGTGACGCTCGTCTTCGGAACGGCGTTTCCGGCGGTCAAGACCGGGCTCTCCGACATCCCACCACTGCTGTTCGCCGCGGGTCGGAGCTACGTCGCCGCCGCCGTCCTGCTCGTCTACGTGGGTGCGACGGTGGAGTACCGGAGCCCGCAGTCGCGTGAGGACTGGCAGGCCGTCCTCGCGGGGGGCGCGTTCCTCATCGGCGGGTCCGGGTTCGCGTTCGTCGGCCAGCAGTTCATCACGAGCGGCGTGGCCGCCGTCATCTTCAGTCTCTCGCCCATCGTCACGGCGCTGCTCGCCTGGGCTCTGCTCCCGGCGGAGCGACTGGTCGGCCGCGACTACCTCGGTGTGGTGCTGGGCTTCCTCGGCGTGGCGATACTCCTCAGACCGGACCCGGCGAGCCTCCTCGACCCGGCCGTCGTCGGGAAGGCGCTCGTCCTGACCGGGGTGAGTACCGTCGCGTTCGGGGCCGTACTCGTCCGTCGGAGTGGGTCCGCGATGCCAGTGCCGGCGCTGACCGCCTGGTCGATGGTCGTCGGGGCGACGATACAGGGGACGTTCGCGTTCGCGGTCGGGGAGTCCCTGGCGAGTGTCCGGCCGACTCCGCTGGCGGTCGTGTCGGTGGTCTACCTCGGTCTCTTCGCCGGTGCCATCGGGTTCGTGCTCTACCTCACGCTGATGGGGGAGGTGGGCGCGCTGAAGGCGAACCTCGTGACCTACCTCACGCCCGTCGTCGCGCTCGTCCTCGGGTGGCTGCTGCTCGGGGAGCGCGTCGAGGCGGTGACGCTGCTCGGGTTCGCCGTCATCGCCGCCGGGTTCGTGCTCCTCGAGAGCCGGGAGTTGGCCGCGGAACTGGCGAAGTACCGTAGCCTGTACCGGTGAGCGCGTCGCTGACTCGGATTTCGGAGTTTGGCGAACTCAGCCACGTCTCCCACCGTCGAAGACGACCCCGACGACGAGGCCCACCAGAACCGCCGCCGAACCGGAGCGGCGACTGGAACAGTGCTGTCCGGCGCAGCCGAATCCGGCTCCTTCGGCGTCCCGCCGGTCGACGGTCGGTGGAGTCACGATAGCCGAGACACCGTAGCCAGATAGGGATGTGTTCACGTGACAGTGGCGTCCCGAGCCACGAAACTGATACCGCTTGCACACGTTCTCCTACGGGATGCCCTCCCTCGGAATCGTCGTTCCAGCCTACAGCCCGAACGTCCAGGTGCTCGTCGAGTACCTGCAGTCGCTCCGCGAGACCCTGGACCCCGAGCGCCTCCACGTCGAACTCGACGGTGGGCGGACGGAGACAGTCGAGCGCGTCCGGGATGCGGGTGCGACGGTGAACAACGCCTACCGACGACGCGGCAAAGGAGCGGCCATCACCGCCGGCTTCGAGGCACTGGAGACCGACGTGCTCGCGTTCGCGGACGCCGACGGCAGCACGGGCGCCGACTCGCTGGGCGACGTCGTCGCGGCCGTCGTGGACGGCGGCGCGGATCTGGCCGTGGGCTCCCGGCGCCACCCCGACGCGGAGGTGACGAGCCACCAGACGTTCGCCCGCCGGTTCCTCGGCGACGGGTTCGCGTGGCTCGCCGGCAACCTGCTCGCGGTCGACCTCTACGACTACCAGTGCGGCGCGAAGGCGCTCACCGCCGGGGCCTGGCAGCGCGTCCGCGACCACCTCCACGAACCCGGGTTCGCGTGGGACGTCGAACTGGTGGCGATGGCCGGCGCGCTGGGGCTGCGCGTCGCGGAGGTGCCACTGGTCTGGGAGGACAAACCCGGTTCGACCGTCTCGGTGGTCCGGACGCCGGTGGAGTTGTTGGAGACGCTGGTGGCTGCCCGCCACCGCGCGAAGCGACTCGAGGACAGTCGACTCCACGAGGCCATCGCCGCCCGGCGCCAGGAGTCCGCGGCCCTCGTCGAACGAAACCATGAGTAGCGGCGACCGCCTGCGGGGCGTCGTCCCCGAGCGCTTCGACTCGCTGGTGTCGGGCGCCCGGTTCGGCCAGTTCGTCTCGGTCGGCGTCGTCGGCGCGGTCAGCGACAACGCAGTGCTGGCGGCGCTCCGGCTCGGCGCCGGCGTGCCGGAGATGTGGGCGAAGGCAGCGGGCGTCGAGACGGCCATCCTCGTGATGTTCCTCGTCAACGAGCACTGGACGTTCGCGGGGGAGGGCGCCACCGGGCGCAAGGCGTTCGCGAAGCGCCTCGGAAAATCCCACCTCGTGCGCTCGGGCGGCGTCGCCGTCCAGCTGGCGGCGTACTGGCTGCTCACGCAGCGGCTCGCCGTGACGCTCGTCGTCGCCGGCACCGACCTCTGGTTCCTCGCCGCGAGTCCGCTCGCCATCGCGGCGGCGATGCTCGTCAACTACGTCTTCGAGAGCGTCTTCACCTGGCAGGTCCACCAGGACGATCCGGCGTAGCCGTCGGGTCGGGTGGCCGACCAATCAGCTATGTCTCACGTCCGCGGTGAGCTTTTCCGGGTGTCGACAGTAGCAGACCCCATGGACGAACGAGCGGGCATCGGTGACGTCGGGTTCTGGGCAGACGCCGACGGCGCCGAGGCGCTACAGCACTACCGAACGCTCGTGAACCTGGTCGACGACGGCATCTACCAGCTAGACGCCAGCGGGCGGTTCGTCGCGGTGAACGACGTCATCGTGGACCTGACGGGGTACGACCGCGAGGAGCTCATCGGCAACTCCGTCGCGCTGCTGCTCGACGAGGACGACTACCGGCACATCGAGCGCGGGATCGTCGAGCAGCTCGCGACCGACGCGGGGCAGATGCAGACGTTCGAGCTGACGGTGGAGACGGCCGACGGGACGCTGATTCCGTGCGAGCTCAGGGTGAACCTGCTCGTGGAGGACGGGGAGTTCCGTGGGACCGTCGGCGTCGCCCGCGACATCAGCGCGGAGGAGCACGGCCAGGAGCTGCTGCGCAAGCAGCGCCAGTACGACGCCATCTTCAACGACCCGAACATCCTCGTCGGGCGTCTGGACCCTGACGGAACGGTGCGGGACATCAACGAGACGGCGATGGAGTACATCGACGCCGACCTCGCCGACGTCGTCGGCGAACCGTTCTGGGAGACGCCCTGGTGGGGTCGCGGGAACAGCGTGGAGGCCGACGTCCGGGAGTGGGTCGAGCGCGCGGCCGCCGGCGAGTACGTCGACTTCGAGGCCGACATCGCCAGCCTGAGCGGGGAGGCCCGCACCGTCAGCGGCTACTTCCGGCCCGTGACGGACGACGACGGCGAGGTCGTCTCCCTCATCGTCTCCGACCGAGACGTCACCGAGCGCCAGGCCCGCGAGCGCGAGCTCCGGGAGGTCGAGCGGCGATTCCAGACCCTCGTCGACAACTACCCGGCGGGCGGTGTCTCACTGGTCGACGAGAGCCTCCGCTACGTCATGTTCGTGGGAACACCAGGTGGTAACGCCGGCCTGACGAGAGACGACCTGGAGGGAGAGCGCATCTCGGACGCACTGCCGGAGGCGGTCGCCGACGTCGTCGTCCCCTACTACGAGGCTGCGCTCGACGGTGAGAGCACCGAGGTCGTGGAAGCCATCGGGGACAGGGCGTACCAGCTACACTTCGTCCCCATCCGGGACGACGACGGCGGCGTCACGAGCGTGATGGGGATGTCCCAGGACATCACCGAGCAGACGGAACGCGAGCGGGACCTGCGCGAGGCGAAGGCACAACTCGAGGCGGCGACGGAGGCCGGCGCGGTCGGCACCTGGGAGTGGCACGTTCCCGAGGACCGGTTCGTCGCGGGCGCGTCGTTCGCCCGAAAGTTCGGCGTCGACCCGGACGCCGCCCGTGAAGGTGTGCCCATCGACCGGTTCGTCGCGGCAATCCACGAAGACGACCGCGAGCGTGTCGAACGGAAGATCGACGCGGCGCTCGAGTCCTGCGGGGAGTACGAGGCCGAGTACCGCGTGCAGAACGCCGACGGGGAGTGGCGGTGGGTGGTCGCCCGCGGCCAAGTCGAGTGCGACGAGGACGGCGACCCCGTCACGTTCCCCGGGGCCGTCACCGACATCACGGAGCGCAAGCGGGCAGAGCTCGAGCGCCAGCGGACGAAGCAGGAGCTGGAGACGATCTTCGAGATTCTGCCGGTCGGCGTGATGGTGGCGCGCGCGGACGGCCACCTCGAGCGGGTGAACGAGGTCGCGACGGAGATCTGGGGCGGGGAGGTGTATCCGGCAGAGGACCAGAGCGACTACGACGAGTACCCGGGCTGGTGGGCCGACACCGGCGAGCGCGTCGGGCCCGACGAGTGGACGATGGCGCGGGCCCTCGAGGGCGAGGCGGTCGACGACCCCGACGTGTTCGAGATCGAGTCGTTCGACGGCGAGCGCAGGACGATCGAGGTCCGCGGGAAGCCGATCACGGACGCCGACGGCGAGGTCACCCGGGCGGTCGTCGCGTTCACCGACGCCACGGAGCGTCGGGAAACCCAGCGCAAACTCGAGGAGTCCAACGAGCGCCTCGAGCAGTTCGCGTACGCGGCGTCCCACGACCTCCAGGAGCCCCTGCGGATGGTATCCAGCTACCTGCAACTGCTCGAGAGTCGCTACAGCGACGAACTCGACGAGGACGCCGAGGAGTTCATCGAGTTCGCCGTCGACGGCGCCGAGCGGATGCGGGAGATGATCGAGGGGCTCCTGGAGTACTCGCGGGTCGAGACGCAGGGCGACCCGTTCGAGCCAGTCGACCTCGAGGACGTGCTCGCGGACGTCCGCGAGGACCTCCGCGTGAAAATCGAGGAGAGCGACGCCGCCATCCACAGCGACTCCCTCCCCCGCGTGCTCGGCGACCCGAGTCAGCTCCGGCAGGTGTTCCAGAACCTGCTGGCGAACGCCATCGAGTACAGCGGCGACGGGCCGCCGCGGGTCGACGTATCCGCCGAGCGCACTGGCGACCGGTGGCGACTCTCGGTCAGCGACCAGGGCATCGGCATCGACCCCGCCGAACGGGAGCGCGTCTTCGAGGTGTTCCAGCGCCTCCACAGCCAGGACGAACACGCGGGGACGGGCGTGGGGCTCGCCCTCTGCAAGCGCATCGTCGAACGCCACGGCGGCGACATCCGGGTCGACTCGGAACCGGGAGAAGGGACGACGTTCTCGTTCACGCTGCCGGCAGCCGACGACTGACCGCCGCCGGGGCGCGAGAAAATATACCTCAGTCGCGCGGGTGGGACCACTCCAGCGCCTCGCGGACCGCCTCCGTCCGACCGAGGAACGTGAGGTGGTCGCCGTGCTGCAGCGTGAAGTCCGGGTCCGGCACCTGGTTGTCGCCGTCGCGGCCGACGAGCGCGATGATGCAGCCGTTCGGGAGTTCGGCGTCGACCTCCTCGATGGTGCGGCCGACGAGGTCCTCCGAGGTCACTTCGACCTCCTGGACGTCGCCCGAGCGCCCGATCTCGGTCATCCAGTTGGCGAGCGCGGGGCGCTCGATGATGTTGTCGATGCCCCACGCGGTCGCCAGCGACGAGGAGACCGTCCGGACGCCGAGGTCCTCGAAGGCGTCGACGTTGTCCGGGTTGTTCGCGCGAGCGATGATGGTCTCGACGTCGAACTTCGACTCGGCCAGCTGGGCGACCAGCAGGTTGGCGTCGTCGTCACCCGTCGCGGCGACGACGATGCGGGCGCTGTCCGCCCCCGCCGACCGGAGTTCGTCGGTGTCCGTCCCGTCGCCGTGGTAGACGGTGAACCCCTCGTTCCGCGCTCGTTCGACCATCGATACGTCCCGTTCGACGATGACGACGTTCTCACCGCGGTCTTCGAGGCGCTCAGCGAGCGCACGACCGACGGTGCCGCCGCCGACGATGATGACACGCATTGGTATGACGTCGAGTGCTTCCGCGATGTGTCTTGCGAGACCGCCCTCGAAGACGACCGTCAGCAGGATGGTGAGGAAGACGATGCCGACGAGGAGGCTCGCCGCTGCCTCCATGCCGACGTTCTGGAGTTCCACGGCGAACAGCGTCGCGACCGACGCCGGGATGATGCCACGAGGACCGACCGCGCTCATGAACGTCCGCTCCGCCCACGAGTACCGGCCGCCGTACGTGGAGAGGTAGACGGCGATGGGGCGGACGATTGCCGCGATGACGACGACCGCCGCGAGCCCCGCGAGACCGAACTGCGTCAGGTCGTCGAAGGACAGCAGCGCCGCCAGCGCGATGAACACGAACGAGAGGACGACGAGCGTCACGTCGCCCTTGAACGACTCGATCTCCTCCTCGTAGGGGAGGTTAGCGTTGCCGAGCACCATCCCCGCCGTCGCCACCGCCGCGATGCCCGCTTCGCCGCGGAGCGTGTTGGCGGCACCGTAGGAGACCAGCGCGCCCGCGAGTACGATGAGACGGGCGCTCTGGGGTGCGTTCCCCCGCGAGAGGTCGACGTGGCGGAGCAGGTACCAGATGACGGCCGCGACGACCAGGCCGACCAGGACGCCGACGCCGAGCCGGGTCATGAAGTCCTGGAGCACCGCCATCGCCGGCAGGTCGGGGTTGACGACGACCTGGAACACGACGATGGCGAGGATGGCGGCCGTCACGTCGTTGACCACGCCCTCGGTCTCCAGGGCCGCGCCGACGCGGTCCCGGACCGGGACCACCTCGAGGATGGGCGTGATGACCGTCGGTCCGGTCGCAACCAGCAGGCTGCCGACGAGGAAGGAGACGTCCCAGCGGGCGTCCAGCAGGTAGTGGACGGCGAGTGAGGTGCCGACCAGCGAGATGACCGCCCCGATGGTGACGAGCCGGAGCGTCGCGCCCGGCGCCTCCCGGAGCTTCGAGGCCTTCAGGTGGAACGCTCCCTCGAAGACGATGATCGCGACCGAGAGCCCGACGACGCCCGCCAGCGGCTCCACGCCGCCGAAGGACTCGATGGTCACGACCCCGAGCACTTCCGGCCCGACGACGATACCAGCGAAGATGAGGAACAGGACGCTGGGCACCTGGAGTCGGTCCGCCAGCACCTGCGCCGCGACCCCGAGTGCGATGATGGTCGCGACGATGGGGATGATCGCCGAGCTCATGAGTTACCCTCCTGTGTCGGCATCGGTGGGGACTTGTCGAGGGGGCCGTATAAAGCGCGTGGGTTGCGGCCCGAACTGCTCTGTTTCGCCCGTCGCCGCTCGGGTTCGACTGGTCGCCGGCTACTCGTACATGTCGCCGATCTGGTCGGCGAACGCGTCGAGGATGTTCCGGCGCTTCTTCTTCATCGTCGGCGTGAGCATCTCGTTGTCCTCGGTGAACTCGGTGGGGACGAGCCGGAACTGCTTGATCTGCTCGTAGCGCTCGAACTGCTCGTTGACGTGGTCGACCTCCTCCTGGATGCGGGCCTTCACCCGGTCGTCGCGGCAGAGTTCGGCGTCGTCGGCGGGCACGTCGACGTCCTCGTTGTGCGCCCACCGGCGGACGCCGTCGAAGTTCGGGACCACGATCGCCGAGACGAACTTCTGCTCGTCGCCGACGACCATGGCCTGCTCGACGAGCGGGCTGGCGGCGAACGCGTCCTCGATGGGGCCGGGGGCGACGTTCTTCCCCGTCGACAGCGTGAGCAACTGTTTCGCGCGCTCGAGGAATCGAACGTAGCCGTCTTCGCGGATCTCGACCACGTCGCCGGTGCGGAACCACTCCTGGCCGTCCCGCTCGACGAACGCCTCCTCGGTGGCCTCCGGGAGCTCCCAGTAGCCGTCGAACACCTGCGGACCGCGGACCAGCAGTTCGCCCGCGCGGCCGGCGGTCCGCTCCTGCTGTTCCGGGCTGGCGACTGACTCGTCGAGTTCGAGGTCGGTGCCCGGCACCGGCGGACCGATGGTGCCGACCTTCGGCTCCTCGGCCGGGTTGACGGAGACCACCGGACTGGTCTCGGTGAGCCCGTACCCCTCCAGGATGGGGAGGCCGATGCCGTGGTAGAGCGCGCAGAGCTCCGGAGAGAGCGAGCCACCGCCGGAGATGAAGAACTCCACGTTGCCGCCGAGGGCGTCCCGCACCTTCTCGAAGACGAGTCTGTCCGCGACGGCGCGCTTCCCGCGGAGCACGAGGCCGGGGTCGTCGGCCTCGTAGTACTCGCGGCCAACGTCGACGGCCCACTCGAAGATGCGCTCTTTCGTCGGCGACTCGGTGGCTTGCTCGCGGACGGCGTCGAACAGTTTCTCGTAGACGCGCGGGACGCTGGTGCCGGACGTCGGCTGGACCAGCCCGAAGTCCTCCTGGAGGGTGTCCGGGGACTCCGCGTAGCAGACGTGGGCGCCCGAGGCGAACATCAGGAAGTGGCCGGCGAGGCGTTCGAGGACGTGGGCGAGCGGGAGGTAGGAGACGACGCGGCTGGTCTCGTCGATGCTCTGGCCGTCCTGCTTGTCGGGACGCGGCCCGAATCGCTTGCGGGACTGGTTGAGGTTCGCCCGGAAGTTCTCGTGCGTGAGCGTCACGCCCTTCGGCTTCCCGGTGGTGC
>Ga0136562_100817_pt1 | contig 11018 bp, 9 predicted proteins | sample AntCluMetagen312_FD_104784 | JGI IMG/M metagenome (GOLD analysis project Ga0136562, IMG submission 104784) | Saline lake microbial communities from Club lake, Antarctica - Metagenome #312 | ecosystem: Environmental > Aquatic > Non-marine Saline and Alkaline > Saline | place: Antarctica: Club lake...
TAACTTGACCGCAAAGCCGGATTTCTGCATCAGCCGTCACGTCGAATCGGCGGAAAGAGGAGCTGAGAGTTGCATTCAGCCACCCCACCCCTTCGCCGTCCATCGATCAACAGAGCAACAGAGCAAAAGAACGCCTTCGAGGACGACCTCGACGACCTTCAGCACATGCGCTCGAATCTCGAGGACGTTCGCTACTGGATCGACACCGAACGTCAGAGCATCCAAGCGCTCGAAGACGAGCGTGACGAGCTCGAAGCGAACATGAGCGACCTCCCGGAGACGCCAGCGGGCGACCTCGACGAGCTCGAAACCGAGATCGACCGCCTCCGCGATCACAAGCAGTCCCTGGAGTCCACCATCAATCAGCTCCAGCGCATCCTCCAGTTCAACGAGGACCTCCTCGACGGCGACAACCCCGAACTCCACGCCGCGCTCGGGGATCGTGAGGCTGGGGCTGCAGGGGCCGAGGGCGAGGCGCTCACCGACCAGCTGGTCGAGGACACCACGGTGTGTTGGACCTGTGGGAGCGAGGTCGAACGCGACGCGATCGACGACACGCTCGATAGCCTCCGGGAGCTCCGTCGCGAACGGTCGTCGAAACGCAACGAGATCGATGCCGAGCTCGACGACCGACACCGCCGTGTCTTCGAAATCTGACTCGAAACCGAACGCTCGCTTGATCCTGTCATGCGGGCGCGGATCAGACCTTGCTTCCTCTGTTTCTCGTCTCCTCACCACGATCTCGATCTGTCGTATGATTGTTGGTAATGACCCTTCTCCGTGGAAACACCGTCGCTCTGGTTGTTTTCCTGTACTTCCGGCTGTAGTCGAACATCTGTGATATGTCCGTGCGTAGCGATCAATATCGTTTCGCACATACGAACTCTGAGAACATCTGAACGCAGTTGTCAAGCTCAACGGATGTCCCGTCGATTTGGTGACCGATCGCGCGGCCACAACAGGAGCCGACGGACAGCGAGTATCGGCCGAAAACTGCCATACCCTTCGGACGTTAGAATCGCAAGTCCGTGAAGCGATCAACTACTCTCACCTGGAGACTGCTTTCGACTGTCCTGTAGGATCGCTAGGCTGCGCTGCAATCTGGGGGAATTCAGATATTGATTTTAGACTCATTCATAGGGATTGTTGTGACTGTTTACCGGTAGTCGCCGACCCCGTGTCGGCGACATACCGAAATGACTCACAACAATCCCTATCAAGAGAACAAGTTCAAGTATCTGGTCTGTAGTTGTTTGAGCAAAATCGAGAGCTAGCAGTGAGTTCGGTTCACATATTAAAGATAAGTCATTCTATGGCCGAAAAATCGTAATCCAGCTGTCGTCTAGCGATCCTACACAGCAAAGAGAAAAAATAGCGACGGTGATACGAGATTTCTCCACCCCGAGGGACCGGTTTGCAGAATTGACAATGTATTGTGTTCAGTGTCTCCCCGTTTTGCGTAACCGAACTAATTGCAGAAGCCGGTTATAAGGCCGAAAAAGACCGACAGGAAGGACCTCTACCAGTCTCGGATTCACCCAGTACAAAAACATATAATAACATTTTCGAGTTTTATTTTAGTATGAAAAAAGAGATTCTCGTTCTCATGGTCTCTCTCACGTATCGGACTCGGAAATGATCCTACTAGTTCGGCTCACCCAAACTTTTATTACTTGTAGATCCGTGTGGTTTGGTATGCACTCCACTACCAGCACACCACCCATCGAAACGACGGAACGGTCGCTTGAAGTAATCGAACTCGTCCAGGAACTCGATGGCGCAGGCCTCGCCGACGTGACGGCGGAGCTGGGGTTGGCGAAGAGCACAGCGCACAACCATTTGACAACGTTGCAGAACAACGGATACCTCGTAAAGAAGGGTGAAACCTACCGGATCGGTTTGAAATTCCTGAACTTAGGCGAGTACGCTAGAATCCGGTGGAGAGGGTTCGAACACATTAAGAGGGCCGTCTCCGAGCTGACCGACCGTACCGACGAAGAGGTGGACTTCGTCGCGGAGGACAACGGCCGCATCACGACCATCTGCGAGTCGTATCACAAATGGGTTAAATACGGTGACGGGGATAGCACGAAGCAGTACCGAGCCGATATCGGTACATATTATCACATGCATGCGACGGCCTCGGGACTCGCTATTCTCGCTGCGTACTCCCCGGACCGTGTCGAGGGGATACTTAGCGAGTGGGGCCTCCCGGTCCACACCGAACAGACAATCACTTCGCGGAACGCGCTGTTCGCGGAACTCGATCGAATCCGCAATCGTGGATATGCCGTCGACGACGAGTACTACACGGAGGGCCTTCGTAGCGTGGGGAAAGCTGTGACCGCTCCCGATGGCGAAGTGTTGGGTGCGCTTAGTGTATCGGGGCCGCTGTACCGGATCGACGGTACTGTCTTGGACGTAAAAATTCCGGAGGCGTTGTCCGATGTAGCCTCTTCCTTAGAAACAGCGCTGTCAGCTAGCGAGTCTTCTTGACCAAAATTCGAGTTATATTAGAATGCACTCCGCCCGTAATCAATGGGGTCACTTGTGGGGAACATTTTTGAACTACGGTATCATACCATTTGGTACTATGCAAGCTGCTGTACTCGAAGAGTACCAGGAACCGCTGGCGATCGAAGACATCGAACGACCGACGCCGGACTCCGGCGGCGTGGTTGCCGAGGTCGACGCCTGTGGTGTCTGCCGCAGCGACTGGCACGGCTGGGTCGGCAACTGGGAGTGGTTTGACTACAAGCCCCCGCTCGGCCATGTTCTCGGTCACGAACCCTCCGGCACCGTCATCGAGGTAGGCGACGATGTCGAGACAGTCAGCGAGGGCGACGAGGTCGCCATCCCGTTCAACCTTGCGTGCGGTCACTGTCACGAGTGCCGCGTCGGGTACGAGAACCTCTGTGAGAACCACCTCGGCCTCGGTTTCCAAGAGGGCGCTCCCGGTGCGTTTGCCGAGGAAGTCCCCATCCCCAACGCCGACATCAACGCGATCAGGCTGCCGGAAGGCGTCGACCAGGTCGATGTCGCCGGCATGGGCTGTCGGTTCATGACTTCCTACCGTGGCATGGCCCACAAGGCCGACGTCAGCCGCGGCGAGTACGTCGTCGTTTACGGCCTCGGTGGCATCGGCCTCTCGGCCGTCCACATCGCCGACGCACTCGGTGGCAACGTCGTCGGGGTGGATCTCATGGATGAAAAGCTGGAGTTCGCCGAGGAACTCGGTGCCATTGATACGGTCAACGCCGCCGCGGTCGACGACCCTGCTAAAGCAGTCGCGGATATCACCAACGGGGGTGCCCACGTCTCGCTCGATGCACTCGGGATCGAGGAAACCTGCCAGAACGCCATCAAATCGCTGCGCACCCGCGGTCGGCACGTCCAGATCGGCCTCACGACGATGGAACAACGCGGGTACAACCCGCTGCCGACGGACACCATCGTGATGAATGAGATCCAGATCAACGGTTCGAGCGGGCTGCCGCCGTCGATGTACGGCGAGATGTTCCGGATGGTCGAACACGGCAAGCTCGATCCCGGTGCCGTCGTTACCGACGAGATCGAGCTCGACGACGTCAGCGACGAACTCGAAGCCATGACCGACTACGAGACTGTCGGGATCCCCGTCGTCAGCGAGTTCGTCTGACACCATGGCCGGGACCGAAACCCTCGACGCGATCCGACAGCAACACATTCAGGAACACAAGCGGGCTCTCAACGGACTGACGATCGCACCGTGGATCGACGGACAGTCGGTCGGCGCTGACGCTCTCGATACGGACGAGAGCGTCGCTACGCACGACCCCGTGATCGACGAAACCATCGTCAACGTCCCGGTCTGTGACGCCGACGTTGTTGACCGCACCGTCGCCGCGGCTTGGGATGCCTACGAGCGTGAGTGGGCCGACACCACGCCCACCGACCGCTCTCGACGGCTGTTCGAGTGGATCGACGTTCTCGAGGACCATGTCGACGAACTGACGCTGCTGGAGACGCTGGACACCGGCAAACCGCTCGCACATGCCCGCGGCGAGGTGGACGGAGCGATCAATACCCTCGAGTACTACGCGTCGGTCGTGCGCGCGCAGTCGGGGAAACAGATTCCTGCCCGGAACGACCTTCATATGTACACCCGGACAGAGCCATTTGGCGTCGTCGGTCAGATCACCCCCTGGAACTTCCCGGCGTGGGCGGCCGCGTGGAAGCTCGGTCCGGCGCTGGCGGCCGGCAACTGTACGATCCTGAAACCGTCCGCGCAGACCCCCTTGACCACGGTTCGGATGGCCGAACTATCGAAGGACGTGCTGCCCGACGGCGTTGTAAACGTCGTGACCGGACCGGGCTCGACCACCGGCGGGCCGCTGGTTGACCACGACGATGTTCGCAAGGTTTCGTTCACCGGTAGCGGCGAGGTCGGAACTGAGGTGATGCGCGCGGCCGCCGAGCGGATCGCACCCGTCACGCTCGAACTGGGGGGGAAGTCGCCGTTCGTCGTCTTTCCCGATGCCGACCTCGACACGGCCGTGGAGGCGGCCGCGGACGGCATCTACTACAGCACCGGCGAGATCTGTGATGCATTCTCCCGGGTCGTCGTTCACGAGAACGTCCGCGAGGAGTTCGTCGATCGGTTCGTCGAGCGATCGGAGTCGTACGTCGTCGGCGACCCGCTGGATGAGGAGACTACGCTGGGACCGCTGACCAGCGCCGAGCAGTTCAAGACGGTTACTGACTACATCGACGCCGGCAACGCCGAAGGTGCGACTCTTGCGACGGGCGGTGATCGACCCGACGACCCCGCGCTCGCGCACGGTCACTATGTCGAGCCGACGGTCTTTACCGACGTCGACAACGACATGCAGATCGCTCGGGAGGAGGTCTTTGGTCCCGTCCAGACGATTCAATCCTTCGAGTCGTATGAGGAAGCTATCGCCCTCGCGAACGCCACCAAGTTCGGCCTTGCGGCAGGTATAGCGACCGAATCGACTGATATCGTCCATAGCGCCGCAGCTGATCTCGAAGCCGGGGTCGTCTATGTCAACGCCTACGGTCCGATCCGCCCCGAAGGCCCGTATGGAGGATTTAAGAAATCCGGTATCGGCCGCGATCTCGGTGAGTCGGCACTAAATCACTACCAGCAAACAAAGACTGTCTATGTTAATCTCGGTGAATCCACGCTGTGACCCTGCTTGCGAACTGGTATAGGAATCACGTATGGGAAAATCTGCTATAGGGATCAGCAGTTATTCCCATAGATTTCACCGAGTGCGACCGCTCACGTGGAATGGTTTCTGGAGCAACTACCCGAACACCACTGATGATCCCTATACCACCTCAACTGTCACCAGCAAGGATGGCGGTACCGCGAAGTAGTACTATTCACCCAAACTTTTATTATGGTGCAACTCTCCAATTTGGAGAAGGATGAGATACGCATCCAGACGCAACTTCATCAGGGGCGCAGGTATCGCAACGGTCGCTGGGCTCGCGGGGTGCTCAAGCGACAGCGGATCCGGTGACGGTGGGTCAGGAGACGAGAATTCGTCGAGTGACAGTGGATCCGGTGACGGCGGGTCAGGAGACGAGAATTCGTCGGGCGGCGCTACCACCGGGAGCGCCGGAAGCGGCTCGGTCACGATCCAGTTCTGGCACGCGATGGGTGGTGACCTTGCGAAGCGCATCGACGGCATCACCGAGGCGTTCGAAGAACAGAGCGACGGCATCGCCGTCGAAACGACCTCCCGGAACAGTTACCGCGACAACCTCAACGCCACCACCTCCGCGGTGAGTTCCGGTAATCCCCCGGCGATATCGCAGATTTTCGAGATCGGGACACAGCTGGCCCTCGACAGTGAGGCGTTCCTCGCCGTCGAGGACATCATCCCGAACGACCGCATCAACTACGACAACTTCCTCGATCCCGTGCTGGACTACTATCGGATCGACGGCAAACTCCACTCCATGCCGTTCAACTCCAGCAACTCGATCATGATGTACAATCGGGACGCCTTCGAGGAGGCGGGATTGGACCCGGATGACCCGCCACGGACCTTCCAGGGTGTTACCGATGCCTGCAACACGCTCACGAGCGAGGGCGTCGTCGAGAAGGGGTTGACGGGTCCAAACCACTCGTGGTTCGTCGAAGGCTGGTTCGCAGAGCAAAACGCCCCGCTGGTCAACAACGAGAACGGACGTGCCGAACGGGCGACCGAGACAAACCTCGACAGCGACGCCTCCAAGAAGATCTTCAACTGGTGGACCGACCTCTACAATCAGGATCAGTACCTCAATCCCGGTATCGAGGCCTGGAGCGAGGCCCAGCAGGCGTTCCTGACGCAGAAGACGGGAATGATCATCTACTCGACATCAAGCATCGTGCCGATGCAACAGGGGGCGTCGGACAACGGGTTCGAACTGGACACCGCTTACTTGCCCGCACCGGAGGGTGAACGCGCCGGAGTCCCCATAGGCGGTGCGTCGCTATGGGTACCACAGGGGCTGTCCGACGCACAACAGAAAGCCGCCGCCGACCTGTTGCTGTTCATGACGCAGCCGGAGCAGCAGGCAGAGTGGCATCGGGGTAGTGGCTACTTCCCGGTCAGGAAAGAGGCCATCTCACAACTGGAGGACGACGGGTTTTACGAGGAGAACCCGACGTTCAAGACGGCCATCGACCAGCTTCGTGAAACCGAGAGCACCCCCTCGACCGCCGGTGCCCTGATGGGGCCGATGCCCGAAGTGCGTACCATCATCGAGGAGGGCTACGTCGAGATGATCCAGGGCGGAACGAGCGTCGACGACGCGCTCTCCAAAATGAAGAGCGACGCGGACGAGACGCTCCAGAGCTACAACGACAAGGTTTAATAGCTCCTCTTCAATCCCCCATCAATATATGTCGGTTTCCACCAAACCGTATGAATCGAAGTGGCAGGCCTTTCTGCTACTGTTGCCGACGTTCGCCGTCCTGATCGCGTTTCTGTACTATCCGGGCTTCGAGACGTTCCGGCTGAGTCTCTCGCAGACGATCCTGCTCGGCAGCCAGAAAGTGTTCGTCGGACTGGAGAACTACGCTCAACTGGCGAGTTCCTCGGAGTATCACTCGAGTTTCGCCATCTCCATCGCCTTCGCTGCCATCGTCATCGTCGGCACGTTAGCCCTCTCGCTGTTCGTCTCGTATCTGCTGTTCGTGGTCGACGTGGGGTCCTCGGCGTACCTGATCGCCGCGATATGGCCCTACGCACTTCCGACGGCAGTCGCAGCGTCAGTGCTGTTGTTCCTCCTCCACCCGTCGCTCGGCATCATCACACACTATCTGGAACAGTTTACCGGAATCACCCTCGACTGGTTCACGAACGGACTACAGGCCTTCTCTGTCGTCGCCATCGTCGCCATCTGGAAACAACTAGGATACAACATCATCTTCATGGTCGCGGCGCTGAATAACGTTCCGGAGCGATTGACCGAGGCGGCCAAAATCGACGGTATCGGTCACCTGAAAATGCTGTACCGGGTTTACATTCCGCTCATCTCACCGACTCTCGTCTTTCTCATCGTTTTGAACACCATCTACGCGTTCTTCTCGACGTTCCCGCTCGTGGACCTGATGACGAGCGGTGGGCCGGACGGTGCGACGAATCTCCTCATCTTCAAACTGTACCGTGACGCGTTCGAATTCAGCAGTCTCGGACTCGCGTCCGCGGAATCCGTCGTCCTGTTCGCCGTTGTGGCGATACTGATGTACGTCCAGTTACGGGTGACGGACAACTACGCACACTACGGAGGATGACATGAGAGAAAAAGACTTACCATCGGTTCACTGCTGTGGTGAGGTATAACAGATGGCGACAGGAACCTCTCCGGAGTCCGTGTTTGAGGCCCTGTTACCGGAGGATACCGACGCGGAGCAGGCGCTCGTCCACGGCGGACTCCTCGTGTCGATCTTTCTGATGGGGCTGCCGCTGATTCTGGCGCTCATCATGAGCACACAGAACACCAGCGAAGTATACCAGGTGACGAACATCGGCATCGGTAGCCAAGGGCTTTCGAACTACGAGACCGTAATGACCGATTTCAGCTTCAGTCAGTACATGCTCAACTCGGTCGTCATGTCCGTGGTTATCGTCGTCGGAAAGGTCACTCTCTCCCTGTTCGCCGCGCTCGCGCTCGTGTACTACAAGTTCCCCTACGAACGCGCCGTGTTCATGTTCATTTTGCTCACCCTCCTCCTGCCAGTCCCGGTACGTATCGTGCCACTGTTCGACCTGATGGCGCGGTTCGGATTGGCAAACACGCTGATGGCGATCACCGGGCCGTACATCGCCAGCGCGACGGCGGTCTTCCTGTTCCGCCAGCATTTCATGTCGATACCGTCCTCGCTGGTCGAAAACGCCCATCTCGACGGCGTCGGCCCGCTGTCGTTCCTCTGGCGAGTGTTGATCCCTATGTCGAAGGGGATGATAGCCGGCGTCTCGGTCATCACGTTCATCTACTCGTGGAATCAGTACCTCTGGCCGCTCATCATCATCAGTGACCAGAGCGAACAGGTCGTCCAGGTCGGACTACGATTCCTCCAGTCGGCCTCGCAGTCCGGGCTCACGCAGTGGGGTGTCATCATGGCTGGTGCAGTGCTGGCCCTGATCCCGCCGCTCGTGGTGCTCATCGTCCTGCATCGACCGCTTCTCGAAACATTCGGTCTCCAACAAAACTGACGCATAATGGCAGCCATAACACTAACAGACATAACGAAACAGTTCGACGACGTAACGGCAGTCGATAATATCGACCTCGACATCCGGTCGAAGGAGTTCCTCGTGCTCGTCGGCCCTTCGGGGTGTGGCAAGTCGACGACGCTTCGCATGATCGCCGGGCTGGAGGACACCACGAGTGGCGAGTTCCATATCGGCGACAGGAAGGTCAACGAACTGGAGCCGAAAGAGCGCAACATCGCGATGGTGTTCCAGAACTACGCACTCTATCCCCACATGACGAGCGCGGAGAACATGAAATTCGGCATGAAATCCGTCACCGACTACGCTGACGACGAGATCGACCGGCACGTGACCGAGGCGGCCGACATCCTCGACATTCCGGAACTGCTCGACCGACGACCAGATGAGCTGTCCGGTGGGGAGCGCCAACGTGTGGCCATCGGCCGGGCGATCGTTCGTGAACCTGATGTGTTCCTGTTGGACGAGCCGTTGAGCAACCTTGATGCGAAGCTCCGGGTACAGATGCGTGCCGAACTGTTGCAGATCCACGGTGAGCTCGATACCACGACGCTCTACGTGACCCACGACCAAACCGAGGCGATGACCCTGGGGGATCGTGTCGCTGTTATGAACGACGGGCAGATCGAACAGGTAGCACCGCCACAGCACCTCTACGACTTTCCAAGCACGAGTTTCGTTGCCGAGTTCGTCGGGAACCCGGCGATGAATCTCGTCCCCGTTTCGGTAAAGGCGGACGATTCCGAGTACCGTGCCGTACACGAGGGGTTTTCGACGCAACTGCCGGAAAACCCGGACGTCGAGAAAGCGGTCGGACGAGACGCTCTCTTTGGGGTCCGTCCGGAGGACGTTTCCCTACGGCGCAACCTCGATAACGGGACCGAGACGTTCACTGCCGAGGTAAGAGTCAGAGAACCACTCGGCGAAGCGCTGTTGATGCACGTAGACGTGGGTTCGACCGACCTACAGATAAAAGTCGAGCCACGGAGCGAGATCCGCCCTGGCGACGAGATCGAAATCGGATTCGATAGGGACCGTCTCCATCTGTTCGAGGCCCCGGGGGGCGATGCGCTCTACCACTCGACAACACCCGTTAAGCAGGACGCTCGCACGCCGGTTACTGAAGACTGAGCCCGATTCGTCGATGTGTACAACCCAATCCATGCACCTCATCGCTCACCGCGGGTGTATGACAGACTATCCTGAGAACACGCTCCGGGCGTTCCACGCAATCGCGGAGCGAGTCGATGTCATTGAGTTCGACGTTCGGCGGTGTGGCTCCGGTGAGCTCGTCGTCTTCCACGACGAACGTCTCGAGCGAGTCACTGCCGGTGGCGGATACGTGGCGGAGACGAGTTGGTCCGAATTGAAGGAATTACGAATTCACGGCACTACCGAGCGAATCCCGTTGCTCTCCGAAGTGCTTGCTGGTTTGCCGAACTCAATGCGATTGAATATCGAGTTGAAATCAAGCGGCATCGCGGCTGACGTACACACTCAGTGTCTGGAAACTACCCACGATGTATTGATCTCTTCGTTTGATGACGAGGAGTTGCGAGACGCTGCAGATGCGGGGTTCGATTCGCTCGCACCACTTTGTTACGAGGGGTACGATCAGGCACTGAATTTCGCGACAGATCTCGACTGCTGCTGCATTCATCCTTCAGTCGAGTTGGCGCTGTCGACGGACGTGATCACTCGCGCACATGATCTCGGATTGGAAACGAACGTCTGGACGATCAAAACATCAGAACAGTTCGAGAAGATGCGAACAAAGGATGTGGACGGCGTCTTTGTGAATACCCTCACTATTGCATAATCTACTTCGACGGCCGCTTTTGATAGTATGAATGTCTGTCAGGAGCTCAGAGCGTGGAGAACAATGAGATGGAGAAGGTCGATGCTACATAGGGGTTCAAATCGTGCGCTCTTGATTGGCCGAAGTACCAAGGGAATTCTATCGTCGACCACAGCCCGGTTGTCGAACAACCAACTGGACAGAGAGCCCGAGTAGGTGTCGCTCTACTCTCATGCACCACCACTCCAGAGAAAAACATGCACTACCTTGGAATCGACGTTCACGACCGCGAATCGGAGGCAATTAAAGCTCAAAGAGGCGATTATCACAAGGTACAGAAACCACTGGTTTCGATTTTTTATCCCACTTTCAGTACCTCAAGTGAACGGGTCGATCATTTTCCCGTCTGGCGATTTCGCCATTTCTAATCAACAACCCAATAAGACGGTGGACAGATTCCCACCCACAGAGATGATCGAATCGAA
>Ga0136562_100828_pt1 | contig 10938 bp, 8 predicted proteins | sample AntCluMetagen312_FD_104784 | JGI IMG/M metagenome (GOLD analysis project Ga0136562, IMG submission 104784) | Saline lake microbial communities from Club lake, Antarctica - Metagenome #312 | ecosystem: Environmental > Aquatic > Non-marine Saline and Alkaline > Saline | place: Antarctica: Club lake...
CGTGGACCTCGACGGCCGCCCGGATGCGGTCGCGGTTCGTCGCGAAGAAGGACAGCACGCGCTCGGGCACGACCTCCTCCGGGCGGTCGAGGGCGTCAGGCTCCACGCGCACGTCGCCGTCGACCTCCACGCCGACGAAGGCCTCGTCGAGCGCCACGACCGTCGAGTACCCCCGTGCGAGGTCCGCGAGCCCCCGGGCGTCCTCGACGACCTCCACGGAGAGCTCGGGGAACACCTCCTTCGCCCGGCTGTACCGCTCGGCGTCCGTCGTCGCCAGACACCGGTCCCGTACCGAGAGCCCGGACGGCCGCGACAGCGGCTCGACGCCGTCCAGCGCCTCGATGACGTCGGGGTCGGGGTCGCGCTCGACCGCGCGCTCGGTGAAGTCGTTGACCTCACGGATGCGGGAGTCGGCCGCGCTCGGGTAGAAGGTTCGCAGTCGCTGTCTGGCGTACCCGGTGACGGCGCGCTCCTGTAGCAGTCCGAGCACGCGCTCGTAGATTTCGCTCGCGCGGTCGGTCGCCAGGAACCCCCCGGGGTCGTCGTGGCGCGCGCGGATCGCGTTCCGCACGATGCGGGCCGCCCGCCCCTCGGTCACGCCGGGCGCGCCTGCGACCGCGGCCACGTCGCCGCGTTCCAGCGCGCTCTCGGGGTCGTCCAGGCTCCGGAGCGCGTCGGCGGTCTTCGCGCCGACGCCCGGAATCGCCTCCAGGTCCATCGGAGGAGGTGTACGCGCCCTGGGTGAAAGGGCTTTCGTGGCACTCGCCGCGACCGCCCGCCGGTCCGCCGCGGGACGGAAAGCGTCATATCGGGGTTTCGAGAATCGGCTGCCATGCCCTCGCTCGCCGGCTCCCTCCGTCAGACCGCCCGCACGCACCCGGTCCTCGCGTTCCTCGCGGTGTCGTTCGCGGCGTCCTGGGCGTACGGCCTGGTCTTCCTCCGGTTCGTCGACCCCGTCGTTGAGTACCCGCTCTCCCAGATTCTCTCGCTGCCGTTCGCGTGGGGACCGTTCCTCGGCGCCGTCGCCGTCGCGACGGCCACGAGTGACACCTCGGCCCGGACGTGGGTCCGGGACACACTCGACTTCGGGGTCCCGTTCCGCTGGCTCGCGCTGGCGTTCGTCCTCCCGGTCGCCGTCCAGGACCTCCCGGACCTCCTGCTCGCGGCCGCTGGCGAACCGGTCGTCGTCGGCGCGTCGGGGCTCCCCCAGTACGTGCTCGTCTTCGCGTTCACATTCTTCGCCGGCGGTGCCCTGGAGGAGTTCGGCTGGCGGGCGTTCATGCAAGAGCGCCTCCAGGCCCGCTGGGGCGCGCTCGCGGCGGCGGTCGCGGTCGGCGTCGCGTGGGCCCTCTGGCACCTCCCGCTGCACGCCGCCGGCTACACGTTCGCCGACGACAGCTTCCTGCTGTTCACTGCCTACCTCGTCGGCCTCGCGGTCGTGCTCGCGTGGCTGTTCAACAGCACGGTGGGCGTCCTCCCGGTGATGGTGCTGCACGCCGCCCACAACATGCCCGGGTTCCTCGCGCCCGCCGAGGGAGCCGAGACGCTCCCGATCCTCGACTCCGCGATTCCGTTGCTCGCCGGTGTCTGGCTCGCGCTCGGTGCCCTCATCGCGCTCGTCCACGGGACCGAAACGCTCGCCGCCGCCGCTCGGTCGTCGTCACAGGAACCGGCCAGCGGCGACTGACGGTAGCGCGCCGCGAGCGAGCAAAAACGACTAGTTCCCCGTCCACCGGAGCAGGGCGAGCGTCCCCTCGAACAGCGCGATCATCGTGATGGCGACGAGGATGGGGACGACACCGGTCGGGTCGATGGCGCCGAACGTGAACGAGATGCCGGCGAACGCGGCCCAGAACAGCAGCCGCCGGCTCTCCAGCCAGCGCCGCGTGACGACGCCGAGCATGATGGCGAGCATGATGAACAGCGGGATCTGGAAGACCACCGCCAGGTACCCCATCACCATCAGGATGAGGTTGAACGTCGTCCCCAGGGCGAACGCGACGTCGGCAGTCGGACTGGTGTACCCCACGAAGTAGTCCATCGTGTACGGGAGCACGAGGAAGAACGCGAACAGGACGCCGAGCACGGCGAGCACGAGACTCGTCGGGATGGACGCGAGGTAGTAGCGGCGCTCGTTCGGGTAGAGGCCGGGCCGCATGAACGCGTAGGACTCGTAGACGAACGCGGGGAGCGCGACGATGAGGCCGGCGAGGCTCGCGACCTTCAACTGGGTGATGATGAGCTCCAGGGGCTGGTAGACGCGGGGGTCGACGGCCTCGCCGCCGGGCAACACCTGGTTCCAGATGGTCGTGATGAGCGACTCGGTGAGTGGGAAGACGGCGACGCTCGCCAGGCCGGCGATGGCGATGACAATGGCGAGGCGCTTGATCATCTCTTCGACGTGCTCCGCGAGCGGCGCCTCCTCGTCCGTATCCGGGGCGTCCATGCCGATGCCGCCCGTGCCGGCCGGTTCCGGCGCGGAGTCGGCGGTGATGACGCTGTCGTCGTCACCGGGGGCAGCGGGCCGGTCGATGCCCCCGTGCGCTTCGGGGCCGTCCGCCTGGTGTTCGTCGTCGGCGAGCAACTGGGGGTCGGTCGCCGGAGAGTCGCCGTCGGCGAGGTCCGGCGGCACCCGGTCCTCGGTGTCCCAGTCCCACTCGCCGTCGTCGCCGTCGCTGGCGCGCTCGACGGCGGGTTCGAGGCTGTCCCAGTCGACCCGCTGTGAGGTGTCGTCGACGCGCCGGATTGCGGGCGTCGGGCCGCCCTCGTCGGTCTCGTCGACGCGTTCGACGGCCGGCGTGAGGTCCCCGTCGTCGGCCTCCTCGACGCGGCGGACGGCGGACTGAAGACCCTTCCAGTCGACGCGAGACGGACGCTCCCCGGCGAGGTCGCGTCCGCCGTCCGGTTCCTCGGCCATTCGTGTGGCCCTTGTCGACCGGTCCGTTATAGGCTTTCTTTTGGCAGCCGACGAGAAGATTGATAACTGCGAGCGGGTTACGCCGTCACAATGAGTAGCTCCGGCTCGGACGGCATCGTCGGTCCGGAGACGGCGCGCGCCATCGGCACCGGTCGGGAGTCCCTTGGCGTCGTCCTGCGGGCCGCCCAGGAACGCCTCCAGCACGTCTTCATCGCGTTCGTCGTCGGGCTGCTGGGCGGCATCTTCCTGATGCGGCTGTACCTCTGGCCGGCGCTCGAGGCCGACCTGCTGGCGTCCGAGGCCAGCGTCATCGCCCAGACGCCGTTCGACGTCATCCTGATGCAGGTGAAGATTGGGCTGTTCGCCGGAGTCGGCGCTGCTATCCCCGTCCTGCTGTACCACGCCCGGAAGCCCCTCCGGGAGCGCGGCATCATCCCCGACGTGACGGTGAAGCGCTGGCACGTCGCCGTCGTCGGCCTGCTGTGTCTCGGACTGGCGACCCTCGGCGTACTGTACGCGTACTTCCTGTTCTTCCCGCTGATGTTCCAGTTCCTCGCCGGCAACGCTGTCGGCGCGGGGCTGGCGCCGAAGTACTCCATCGTGAAGTGGACGGAGTTCATCTTCTTCCTCGGGCTGTCGTTCGCGCTCGCGGCCCAGCTCCCCCTGCTGATGGGGGCGCTGTCGTACTCCGGGGTCGTCCCCTACGAGACGTTCCGCGACAAGTGGAAGTACGCCGTCATGGGCATCTTCGCGTTCGGCGCGTTCTTCTCGCCGCCGGACCCCTTCACCCAGATTCTGTGGGCGACGCCGCTCGTCCTCCTGTACGGCCTCAGCCTCTACCTCTCGAAGATCCTCGTGACGACGAAGCGCGGCCGCGAGTACGTCGACGTCCGAGGCGTCTTCGGCGAGTTCTGGAACCGCATCCTCGGCGTCGCCGTCCTCGGGTTCGCCGGCGGCTACGCGGCCGGGATGTACGGCGCCGTCGCGGCGTTCAACGACGGCCTGTCGTTCATCGGCTCCTCCGTTCGGGTGCCGACTGTCGCCGAGGTTCTGGGCGTCCCGTCCGAGACTAGCTACCTAATCCTGGGCGTCCTGCTGGCCGTCGTCGCGCTGCTGGCGGCGCTGCTGTACTACGTCTACGTCGCCGTCGACCGGGCGGCGCGCGTGGTCGCCGAGCAGAACCGGCGACCCGACCCGGCGGCCATCGACCTCGACGAACTCGACGCTGCCGGCGTCCGCGGCGCCCCGCCGGAGGCGTTCGCTGCACTCAGCGAGGACGAAGCGCTCGCGACGGCTCAGCGCGCCCTCGACGACGGCGACGACGAGAAAGCCCAGCTCGTCCTCGACCGCTTCGACGAGGTTCAGGAAGCCGCCGAGGAAGCAGCCAAAGCGGAGGGCGACGGCTCGGCCGAGGGTGGCGAGGCGGGCGACGACTCGAACCCCGTCCAGAGCACGGCGGCGGGCGTGATGGACGCGTTCACCGAGGAGGAGACCACGGAGGACGACATCGGGGGCTACTACTATGACCTCCGGTTCATCTTCTCCAGCCTTCGCTCGCGGGCGTTCCACATCGTCGGCACGTTCATGGTCGTCATGGTCGCGCTGTTCGGCTGGCTGTACTACGGTGGCTTCGGCAACCTCAGGGACGACTTCATCGCCCGCATCCCCGCCGAAGTCCAGCCGGAGGCGGCGGCGTGGCCGATCACGCTCCACCCGGTCGAAGCGCTCGTCTTCCAGGTGAAGCTCTCGGTCGTGATCGCCGCCATCGCCGTGCTCCCGATGATCGTCTACTACCTCTGGCCGGCGCTCTCGGAGCGTGGCGTCGTGACCGGCGACCGCCGCACCATCCTCGTCTGGGGCGGCAGCATCGTCGGCGCGCTCGCCGCCGGCAGCTACCTCGGTTACAGCTACATCGCGCCCGAGGTCATCTCATTCCTCGTGTACGACGCGCTCAGCGAGGGGATGGTCATCAGCTACACCGTCAGCACGTTCGCGTGGCTCATCTTCCTGCTCACGGTCGGCATCGGGCTGCTCGCGAACATCCCCGTGACGATGGTGTTGTTCCACGTCGGCGGCGTCGTCTCCTTCGAGACGATGCGGAAGCGCTGGCGGGTGCCCATCCTCGCCGTCTTCGTGTTCTCGTCTGTCGTGACGCCGGACAGCCTCTACACGATGCTCATCATCGCGTTCACGATGGTCGCGATGTACCTCCTGGGGCTGGGGCTGTTGTACCTCGTCACGCTCGGCGGCCGCCGCGGCGGCTCCGGGCGGGCCGTCGGGGAGTGACCATCCGCTCGGCGAAGAATCAGTAGCTCAGTCCGAGGTCGGGTCGAACCGACCGTCCTCGACGACCGCGTCACCGGTGCCCCAGTCGACGGTCCCGTTCGCCCGGTCGAAGCCCGGGTGGACGTACGTCGTGTCCCACTCGTGGACGTAGACGGCGACGAACTTCGGGCCGTTGTCGACCTGGCCGTTGAGCTTCTTCCACGTCTTCACCTCGGCAGGCCCCCATTCGTCGAACGACGCGTCACTGCTCTGCTCGGAGGGACTCCAGTACGTGACGTTCACCGTCTCGGCGTCCGTCGCGCCGAACTCGAAGTTCCCGGCGCCGGTGAACCTCGGCCCCGAACTCTCTCCCTCGCCGCCACAGTCCAGACTGAACGAGCGCGTGGTCGTGTCACCCGAGATGGCGGCCGTGACGCCCTCGGCCTCGACGGTCACGGAGACGGTGATTGGGACGTCCCGGTTCCCCGGGCAGTGCACGTCGGCTGCGACGGCCTCCGCCTCTCCTGGGCCGAGCGTCGGCTTCGAGACGTTCGAGACGACGACGTTGTCGTCGTCCCCACTCGTCGTGACGGTGACGTTCGTCACGGACGCCTCGCTCGACAGCCGGTTCGTGACCGTGACGAGGTCGACGCGCTCGTTACCCGTGACTGCCACCGCATCGGAGTCGTATCCGACGAGCGAGCTGTCGTCGTCGGCGACTGCGACGCTGACGCCGCGGTCGGCCGCCACCGAACTGAACCCCATCGACCCGAACAGGAGTCCGGTGCTCGCTAGCGCCAGCAGCGCGACGCTCGCGAGTCTGAGCTTACTCATCGTCCAGTTCCACGGGTGTGGCGCCGCGCCCGAGCGCCGTCCGCCGCGCGTAGTGGCGGTGGACGACCGCGGAGACCGCGAACGCCGCGACGGCCGCGACCCCCCACGCGAGGTCCGGCAGCATCGTGAACGGCCACGCGTTCAGCGCGACCGCACCGAGCAGCGTCGCCGCGACGCCCGAGAGCCCGAGGTAGTAGTCGCTCCACGGGATCTCTCGGCCCTGGACGACGTCCATGTAGACGCGGACGTCGTCGAGGGCGGGCGTCGGCTCCACGACCCCTCTGTTCTTGTCGAACGATACCACTCCCGCGTCGTCCATCTTCGGCAGGTGGGACTGCTGGAGCGCCGTGTAGACGCGCTTTCGCTCGTCGTAGGAGACCTCGGCTACCTCCTCACCGTACTCCCAGGCGGCGACCTGCTCGGCGACGTCGCCGAGCTCGACAGCTTCCTCCGCTCCCTTCAGCATGTGGAGCGCGTACCGCCGCCGTCGGCTCGACAGCACGTCGAAGAGCTCGTCCTCCGTCGGCATCGTCGGCTCCGGCGACTCAGCCACGTCCCCCCGCTGACGTGTGTATGACACGGTTCAGATAACCAACTTGACTGCTAATAAATGTTGAGTACTCTTTATTTCCTACCGACTGGTCACTAATCTGTATGTATCGTGGAATCGACTGACTAACTACTGAACTGTACGTTCAGGCCATCTAGTAGAAATTTGATAGCCGAGTTACGACCATCGGAAGGCAAGTCGTAACTGCTTGAAGTGGAGGTGGTCCCGGATTTCTCGCCCGTTCAGACCCACCCATCCGCCTCGGCCACGACCGACAATCGGCGCTTTCGCCGCACCACGGCTTCTCAGCCCCGTCGTGAACCTGTGTCTGGCGTGTCAATACTACTTACCAATGGGGTGATGGGTCGAGTGAGCGCTTCCGGGGCGCGGTGCCCGCGGGGGTGCACCAACGAGGTCTACAACAATGCAACGTCGCAAATTCATCGCAGGCGTGGGATCGCTCGCTGCCGCTAGCGCAACCGCAATCGGCACTGGCGCGTTCAACTTCGCGAACGTGGAACGGTCGGCAAACATCAGCGTCGCCGGTGACGAGAACGCTTTCCTGGCACTCAACAGCGAGAGCGAGTACACGAACAACAGCGGCAACAAGCTGGCCTTCGACTGGGAAACCGTCGCAGGCGGTTCCGGCATCAACAAGAACTCCGACTACTCGTTCACTGGTCTCTTCAGCATCGAGAACCAGGGTTCGCAGTCGGTCGGAGTCTGGATCAACGATAACGACAGTGACGATACTGTCTCGTGGTCCGCTGTGTCCAGCGACGACACCCCCGACTTCTCCACTTCAATCGAGGGTCCGGGCAACCCGTACGCACTGGATCCCGGTGAGAAGGTGTACGTCAACCTGGTCGTCCTCACCCGCAACAACTCGGGAGACCTGCCCGACACCATCAACGTGGTTGCCGACGCTTCCCAGGGTAACTAATCCGCGAGCTCCACACGGAGCATCTCACCACTATAACACATGAAACGGCGTCGCTTCATAACCGCACTCGGTGGACTCACGGCCGCTAGTGGTCTCACCGTCGGATCTGGGGCGTTCAACTTCGCTAACGTCGAACGGTCGGTTTCGATCTCCGTGGTCGACGACCGGAACGCGTTCCTGAAGCTCACCCAGCGCGGGTCCGGTGAACGCTCCGAGGTCGACGGACACCCGGATACGATCGAGTTCAGCATCCCGGGAGACGACGAGGGAGACTACCCAGGTGGCAACCCAACAGATCCTGACGGACTGGGAACCGACTCGGTCTACCGCTTCAATCAGGATGCGGCAGGTGACGAAACGGGCCTCTTTGGAATCACGAACCAGGGGGCCCAGCCGGTCGAAATCCACAGCCGCCAGGAAACGACCCAGGGAGTGCCGGAAGTTACGATATTCGACGTGAACTCCGGGAACCTGCTGACTGAAGACAGTCCGTCTGCTCCTCTGGGCATCGGCGACCAGCTTGTCTGTGGACTGGAAATCGACACCCACGGGGTGTCCGTACAGACCGACGCGTACGAGGTATCGCTCCAGATCATCGCCGAAGCGCCCGAATAAGCCAACTAGCGGTCTCGAATGCAGGTGGGCCGTCGGTGCCACCCGACATCAGGGGCTCTCGGCGATTCCGTTCTTTTATCGAGTCAGTCGCGTAGTCGAAGGAATCCCCCGGTGTTGGCCGAGTCGTCACCGGTATCGTTTCTAGAGGCCAGGCCCCACAGACCCTGCTTGCCGCGCTTCAGGCACCCCAATACTACCCCCTAGTCCCCCATCTGCCCGAGCAACTGGACGGGGGTCGTCCGGCCGAGGGCACGCGTGATACGTCGACGCACACTCGCACTCGCTGCGGCGCTCGCGCTCGCGGGGACGCTGGCGTTCCCGTCGGCAGCGGCGCCGCTGCTCGGCGGAACGAGTGACACCGTGGATGCGCGCGGTGAGGTGGAACTCCTGCCGGCGGCGGACAGCGAGTACGCGACGGTCGGGCCGGACGGCGAACTGGCGCTGGATCTCACGCCGGGCGAGGCCGGACTGAACCCCGACTCGGTGACTGTGTTCGGGGACGTGTTCTACGTGCGGTACACCGGAGACCAGTACACCGAGGTCTGGGTGACGGCGGACTCGGCGGCGGTCAGTTTCACGGTCGACGGCGAGCCAGCCGACTCCGAGGCGGAGCGCGTGCGTGTCGGCCCCGACGAGGTCGTGCCGGTGAGCGTCACGGTGAACACGACGACCGGCGGCGACCTCGACGTCGACGGGCTGACGGTGCACTCGCGGGTGGCCGACGGCGGGAGCGACGGCGAGCAGGCGGGCGCCGAGAGAACGACCGAGAGCACCACCGAGGTGTCGGTGCCCGCGGTCCAGCGCCGGACGACCGGCTCCGACGCGATGACGTTCACGATGCTGGCGCCGACGGCAGGCCACTCCCTCACCCTGGACACCGATCGGATGAACGTCGCCGGTGAGGGTGACCGGGCGGCGTCCCTGGAGTCGGTGGCGGTGAAGCCAGCGTCGGGCGACGCGATGACCGTGGACGTCGCGCGGACCGCGCCGACGGCGGCCGGACCCGTGCCGAGCGCCGCCGTCGACGCGCTCGGGGCAGTCAGAATCGACGCCAGCGCCGACGTCGACGCGGCGACGTTCCGGCTGGTCGTCGACGACGCGTTCCTGGAGGACGCGGCCGTGGGCGACACGGACGACCTGACGCTCTACCGGCAGAGCGGCGGCGAGTGGAGCGAGGTCCCGCTGTCGGTCGTCGCCGAGCGGGAGGGCGGTGTGGTCGTCGAGGGGACGAGTCCCGGCTTCTCGACGTTCGTGCTGGCCGCCGAGCGGGCGGCCATTGGTGTCACCGAGGCGTCCGTGTCGCCGTCGGCGGTGGGCGCGAACGACTCCGCGACGGTCACGGCGACCGTCACCAACGACGGCGGCGCGGCGGGCGAGCGCACGGTGGCGGTGACGGTCGACAGGGAGGTCGTCGCAGAGCGCAGCATCTCGCTCGACGCCGGCGAGTCCACGACCGTGACGGCGTCAGTCGCGCCCGGGCCGGGAGAGTACGCGATTGCTGTGGACGGCGTCGACGCCGGGACGCTGGTCGTGGACGTCGGCGATGACAGTGCGTCGGTCGACGAGGGTAGTGGCGAGACTGGGTCCCAGAGCGTCGACGCCGGTGCGGGAGACGAGCCACTGGACGAACTGGCGGGCTTCGACTTCGGGACGTTGACGGCCGCTGGCCTCGCGACGGCGCTCGTCGTCGTCGGCATCGGCGTGTGGCGGCGCTGGCGGGGTGACGTGGAGTGACTGGCTGGGACGGGCCGAGTGGGAGTTGCCCGGCGCAAGCTACTTGGGGGGCTGACACGTCGGTGCGGGCGACCGGATGACGCCACGTCGCGCGCTCACGCTGACCGGGGAGGCAGCGGTGGTGCTGGTGGTCGTCGCGCTGGCCGCCGGCCAGGCGCTGGGCTACCCCGTGCTCCTGGGGTACGTCGAGACGGGGAGCATGGAGCCGACGATGCAGCCAGGGGACGGCTTCGTCTCCGTGCCGGCCCCGATCGCAGGCGACGTCGAGGAGGGCGACGTGGTCGTCTTCCGCGCGGAGGAGCTCCAGGGCGGCGGGCTGACGACCCACCGGGTGGTCGGCGAGACCGACCGTGGGTTCGTCACCAGGGGGGACGCGAACCCCTTCACCGACCAGGACGGCGAGGAGCCGCCGGTGAAGCGCGCGCAGATCGTCGCCCACGCGCTCCAGGTGAACGGCGAGGTGGTCGTGATACCGAACCTCGGCACGGGCGTGACAGCGATGCAGGGCGCGCTCGAGGACACGCAGCGCCGGCTCGCGTCCGTGACGGGGTCCCGGTCGCTGCTCGGTGCGCAGGGCCTGACGTACCTCCTGTTCGGGCTGTCGGCGCTGCTGTACGTCGTCGATCTGCTGCTGGACGACGGGTCGGGCCGGGACCGGAGTCGGAGCCGCGAGCGCGACAGCGGGGTCTCGCCGGGCCTGATAGTCGCAGCGCTCGCGGCGGTGCTCGTCGTGTCGGCGACGGCCGCGATGGTGGTGCCCGCGGGCACGGAGCAGTTCGGCGTCGTGAGCGCCGAGTTCGACTCCGAGAACCCCACCGTCATCCGAGAGGGCGAGTCCTCGACGTTCGAGTATCGAGTAGCCAACGGCGGCCTCGTGCCGGTGGTGTCGTACCTCGAACCGGCCAGCGAGGGCGTCGCGGTCGAACCCGACCGCCTCCGGGTGGGGTCGCGGGGCACGGCGGCGGCCGAACTGACACTCTCCGCGCCCGACGAGACGGGCTACTACCGGCGGTACGTCACCGAGCACCGCTACCTCCTGATACTCCCCGTGCCCGTCATCGACGCGCTGTACGACCTCCA
>Ga0136562_100832_pt1 | contig 10891 bp, 12 predicted proteins | sample AntCluMetagen312_FD_104784 | JGI IMG/M metagenome (GOLD analysis project Ga0136562, IMG submission 104784) | Saline lake microbial communities from Club lake, Antarctica - Metagenome #312 | ecosystem: Environmental > Aquatic > Non-marine Saline and Alkaline > Saline | place: Antarctica: Club lake...
CACTGGCAAGCTCTATCACGTCGATCTGTACTCCGTCACCGGCGATCTCGATGGGGTCGGGAGCGCGAAGACGGACGACGGCGGAATCGACGCCGGTGTCTACCACTACGATCCCGACACTGACGAGTTCCACGTCCTGCGCGAAGGCGACTACCGTGGCGTGCTCGCCGATGCCGTCGGCGGTCATCCGGGCGTCGCCGACACACCGGTGACCCTCGTCGCAACGTCGGAGTGGTGGCGCAACGCGTGGAAGTACCGGAATCGGACCTACCGACACGCGTTCTGGGACTCCGGGACGATCCTCGCGAACCTGCTCGCGGTCGCGCATGCATCCGGCCACCGCGCGGAGGTCGTAACCGGGTTCGCCGACGACTCGGTGGTTCGCCTGCTCGGTCTCGATCGCGACGACGAGGTTCCCCTCGAACTCGTCGCCGTGGGCCGCGAGGACTCCGGATCGGATGTTCGGACGGTCGAGCCCATCGACCCGATTGATCCGGCGACCCGACTCGCGTCCGATCCGATCGACTACCCGCTGCTTTCCGACGCGTGGCGCGCGAGCACCCTTTCGGACGGCGCGGCGGCCGACGAGTGGCGCGAGCGGTTCGCTGCCACGGCCGACGACGCGGATCGGTTCGGCACCCACTCACCGGGTAATGGCGAACGGATCGCCCTCGATCCCGTCGACGAGAACACCGCCTCGTCGCGGCCCGTCGCCAACACCATCGAGCGCCGCGGATCGCTGCGCGAATACAGCCACGAACCGATCAGTTCCCGAAAATTCGCCACGGTCCTCGACCGCGCGCTCGGTGGCGTCCCGCTGGATTGCTTCGGTGTCAGCGGGGCGGCCGAACCGGACGAGTCGGACGAGCCGTCGACGTTCGTGGATGGGTACTGCCTCGTCCATGCGGTCGAGGGGGTTCCGAGCGGAGCCTACCAGTACCACCACGGCGAGGACGCCCTCGAACGGATCGGCGACATCGATCGGGAGATCGCGGGCCATCTCGCGTTCGATCAGTCCGTCGTCGGCGACGCCGCAGCGAACGTCTATCTGCTGGCCGACGTGGAGGCGATCGTCGAGCAAGTCGGAAATCGAGGGTATCGCGTGGCGCAACTGGCGGCCGGGATCGCACTGGGGAGGCTCTATCTCGCCACCTACGCCCACCGCGCGCTCGGCGGGCGCGGGTTCACCTTCTACGACGACCGCGTGACCGAGCACCTCTCGCCGCGTGCAGCGAATCAGACCCCGATGACGCTGTTCGCGCTCGGCAAGCCAGCGGAGTGAGTGCTCGACGGTGACCATTGCCGGGCGATCGCACGCTTTTTGTCGATCGTTTTCGTGCGCGGAACATGACCAGCGTGCGTGTGCCTCTCGTCGCCCGCTCCGTTCGTTACGGGCTCGTCGCCGTCGTTGCCGCCGTCATACTCGTCGCGTCGGTTCTGCAACCCGACCCGACGGCAGCGCCGACGATGGGGCCGTTCGGGATCGTGGGGGTGGACAAGTGGTCGCACGCACTCGCGTACGCAGGACTCGCGGCGGTACTGGTGTATGCGTCGATGTCGTCGAACCGCGGCACCGACCGGCTGATCCTGGCGGTCGTGCTCGCGGTCGGGTTCGGGATCGGCATCGAGTTCGTTCAGTGGCCGATCCCCTACCGGACGGCGAGCGCCGCGGACGCCCTCGCGGACGCGATCGGTGCGGGCGTCCTCGCGCTCGCGTGGTGGTCGCTGAGTCGGTTCGTGCGGTTCGTGCCAATCTCCCGGTGGCACGATCCGAACCGATGACGACTCCGCTCGGCGCTCAGTCGTCGGCGGGGGCGGGGGAAGTCATCTCGACATCGGCGGCGTCGACGCCGAGTTCGTCGATGGCGGCCTGGGCGGCGCACTTGCCCGAGAGCAACATGGCACCGAAGGTGGGGCCCATCCGCGGCAGACCATAGGTCGTCGCCGTTGCCATCCCGGTGACGATCAGGCCGGGGTGGACGAGGCCAGTGTGTTCGACGACCGCGTCCTCGCTTTTGCCGACCCACATCGAGTCGTGGCCGGGCGAGTCGTGGCCGGGCGCACCGTAGGACTCGTCGCCGGTCTGGTCCATCCCGCCCGTCTCGTCTTCGAGACCCGGCGCATCGAGAACGCCACGCTCGTCGAGTTTCTTGATCGCCATCGCGTCGTGGCCGGTGGCGTCGATCACCAGCGAGCTCTCGATCGCAATCGGGTCGACGCAGGTGATCTCGCGCGGCAGCGCGTGGACGGGCGTCCAGTTCATCACGATCCCTCCTACCCTGTGGTCCTCGCGGATCACGATGTCGGTGAACTCGGTCATGTTCTGCATTTTCACACCGGCGTCACAGGCCGCCTTGATCAGCCCCGAACATGCTTCGGGGCCGTTCGCGACGTGGAGACCCTCGCTGTCTTGGGACTGTTTGTAGTCGACATCGAGGTCCCCAAGGACCTGCTGGGCGGGCTCGCGCACCGTGACCTTGTTCATCAGGAAGCCGCCGAGCCAGAACCCACCACCCAGGTAGTTGTTCTTCTCGACGATCATCGTCTTCACGCCACGCTCGGCGAGCTCTTTGCCGGCCATCAGTCCCGAGGGACCCCCGCCGACGATGATGACGTCGGAATCCGAGAATTCCATGAACTCCTCGGTCCACTCCTGGCCGATCGCGCGTGTCACGTCCGCCTCGCCGACCTCGCTGAACTGCTCGAATTCGCTCATACCACTTGGTAATATTTATCTATGGTACAAAACGGTTTCGGGCTGCCTTCGACCGAGCGCCGCGGGAACCCTCCTGAAACCCGTTCACGTCGAAGTAGACGGCGGCGTACAGCTCCGCGAGGGCGGGATCGTCGAAGCTGATTCCGTCGTGGTGTGGCGCTTCGAACCGATAGCGCGGTCCCTCACCGGTCGACGAAACGTGTTCGGTGATCCGCACGTCGAGGACGTACTCCCTGAACGCCGATTCGCCCCATTCGACACCGGACGCGTCATCGGATCGTGACATGCTGGACGAACCGTCTCCCGAACCGGGCTTAAGTCGTTGTAATTGCGTTATATACCTCTCGGGACGGGTCGGGAACGCCGCCCGCCGGACTGTGGCCCTGTCGTTCGGGCGGTGGACCCAGCAAGCAAAAGCGTACTACGGGGTTGTGGTTTCGCTTCGGACCGATAGAGTACGGCTTCGTCGTGCCTTTTTCGGAGGAATCAGACCGTTTCGGACTGGAGCCACGGTAGCTGTCGGGCACCGAGCCACCCAACCAGCGCCGAGGAGGCGTATCCCATGACGCCGATCGCGATTATCGCGACGATGACGTTCGGATACGCGCCGGAGACGAAGGCGTTCCAGAGGAAGTAGCCGAGCCCGGTGCCCGACAGCAGCTCCGCCGCGACGAGGGGGTCTCGTTCTGGGCGATGGTCATCAGTGCCGGCATGTCGCCCGTCCAGCCTACCTGATTCTTCCCGACGCTGATCCGGTTGCCAACGACCGCGCCCTGGAGCGCCGACTGCCACTCCAAGGAGTACCCATCCGGCAGGTACTTCTGTGGGATGTCGCTGTGCTTCATGATCAGCGCCTCCCACGCGTGGGCCGAAAACGGCTGATACCCCATCGTCAACGTCGTCCCGGTACCGGATGCGGCACCGAGACAGCCAGTCAGCGCTCCGGTTCCCGCGACGGCCGACGCTTGGAGGAACCACTGGCGCGACGAACCCGCCGTTTCTCCGTTCGTTACTGTATTATCGTTCATTTTTTGAGTGTCGTCCGACCGACCGTTGGTTGGTGTGTACTGCATCGCGAACCGCGACCGCCGTTCACGCGGGTCGAAAAATCGGCACGCACGACGCGACCAGACCCGCTGGCATCGAGCGCGAGATGTCGATAGTACGTCGTGTGGTTGTTTCAGTCCTAAACCCAGGCCTGCGAATAAAAGCATTCATCTCGTTCCGCAGCACACCGGTTTCGCGGCGGGATGGCCGACGTTCGTCCCGCGGTCAGTCCATCGTCCCCGACCGGATCGTCCGCTCGGCAGCGTCGAGCGTCGACTCGGGGTCGAACGCCTCGACGATGGTTTCGAGCTCCTCGCGGGGCCGACCACGCAGATCGCGGGCGTGCTCGCCGATTCGTGGCAGCGTACGGACGAGGTTGTCGACGATCGGGACATCGGCGACCTGTGCCGACCGCGAGAGCGGGTTGAGGTCGATCACGATCTCGATTTTTCCCATCGCGTCGAGCGCCGCGGCGCGGTCGCCGTCCTCCAGGGGGACGAGCACGACGTCGGCGGCGTGGATGCCATCGGCATCGACTGTCGCGCGAGCGTGGTCGAGACCGGGAATCTGCGCGTCCGCCGCCAGGCCTTTCACTTCGCTTGCCCCGTGCTCGCGGAGGTGGTCGGCGATTGTTGCCATCCGTTCGGCGGTGCGATTGAAGAGGTTCACCTCGATGGCTGCGTCCGTCGCTTCAGCGAGATCGACCACCGCAGCGGGACACAGCGCCGCGACGTTGCCGTTCACGGAGATCACGGGGTGGTCGGCGAGCAAGAAGTGGGCGGCCGCGGCGCGGGCGGCCGCGTCGGCGCTTTCGATGGTGCGCTCGCCCAGCAAGTAGTCGTACGCCTCGCCGCGTCCTTGCGCGATGAGACCCTGGCGCGACGTGATCCCCTTCTCGACGCCGGCCTCGATCCGGTGACGCGCAAGCAGCGACTCGTGGCGGGGATGTGACTCCGGGATCTCGGTCTCGTCATCCGGGGCGACGGGAATCCGCGGCTCCTCGCTCATACGACCGCTCGGCGAGTGAGAGACAAAAACACCCCGTGTTGGCGTCGGTGGCGGTGTTCACCCATTGGCGGGGCGCTCACCCGAAGTCGGTCCCGACGATCCCCGCACCCGGCGGGTGGATCGCACAGCCCGTCACCTCGTAGCTCGCCTCGGTGAGGCCGGTGTCGAGCGCGAACACCGTTTCGCCGAGCATGGCCATCGACGCCGCGCCGCCCGCGGCCTCGACGGCCCCGATCGCGGCCTCGACGCGCTCGGTCAGCAGGTCGGCCTCGCGGGCGAACGCCGCCGAACACGAGACCAGCCGTTCGAGCGTCGGTGCCTCGCGGAGCGCGGCGAGTGCGCGCTCGCCCGCAGTGGAGAGCATATCGGTGTCGCCGCCGAGGACTGCCTCGGTCGAGCGCCCGCCGAAGGAGACGTATTCGATCCGCCGGTCCGCCCGCACCGGAACGCCGTCGAGATCGCCATGCGGCGGTGCGCCCGGCTCCAGCCTGAGCGGCACGCCGCCACGGGCCTGGGCCACCACGTCGCCCAATCCTGTGCCGGCGGCGACCTCCGCGGCGTGAGCAACCCCGACCATCTCGTTCTCGGTGCGTTCGAGACCGAACTGTGCGTTCGCCGCGAGCGCCGCGCCGAGCGCCGCGCCGCCCGAGACGCCAAAGCCCGCGCTCACCGGGAGCGGCGTCTCGACCGCGACGCGAGCCGCGACACCGAGCGCGTCGAGCGTGCGTGTCACGGCGTCCGTTGCTGCTGGTTCGCCGTTGAGGGTGATGGTCGTCGCAGCCGTTTCGTTCGCCGGCGCGAGTGTGACTGTCACGCCATTGGCGAGCGCGAGTCCTGCGCCGCGCGATCCCGCCCGGCGGGGATCGTCGTGTGGGTGGACGCTGAAAAATCCGGTGACGTGGCCAGGAACGAACGCCCGTGTCGGGTCGTCCGACCGCTCGTCTCGCTCGCCGTCCGGCGTCGTCATACCTACGGATCGGCCGGCGGCCGGCATAAATCCGGCCGTTCGCCTCTCATCACTCAGTCGAAGACCCATTCATAGGGATTGGTGCGAGTCATTTCGATGTCGCCGACATGGGGTCGGCGATTACCAGTAAACAGTCACAACAATCCCGATCACAGGAGTTCGATCGCGGAGATCACGGCGTAGCCAGCCCCCAGCGCCAGCACGAGCGAGCCGATCCACGCTAGTACGGTGTAGCCCATCTTCCGCGCGCTGACGCCGCCCCCAGCCGCAAAGCCGCTGCCGATCACCGCGCTGACGATGATCTCGTTGAACGACACCGGAATCCCGAAGACGACCGCCGTCTGGGCGATCGCAAAGGAGGGGATGAGCGCCGCGATCGATCTCCGGGGACCGAGCGAGGAGTAGTCCTGCGCGATCGCCTTGATCATCCGGGGCGCGCCCATCCACGACCCGGCGAGCAGGCCGATCCCGCCGAACACCAACAATGCGAGCAACGACACCGAAAACGGCAGCGTCGTTCCCTCGAACGCAGCGAGCAGCGGGCCGACCGCGAGACCGACCTGGCTCCCGCCCGCCGAGAAGGCCACGAGGCCGCCGAGCGCCAGCAGGAAGTGGCGTTCGGCGCTGTCGACGCCGGAGTCGAGGTCCCAGACGAGCGCACCTGCGACGAGGCCGGCGACGACCATCGATATGAGTCCCGTCCCGATCGCCGTCGATACCGGGAGGTCGGTCGCCACTGCGGCGGCAATCGACGCCCCACCCGAGCCCGAGCCGAGAAGGGTGAAGGGCACGTTCGCGACAATGAGCCCGACGATTCCGCCGAGAACCGGCACGCTGTAGCGCTCGGGGATCGCCTCGTGGCGGAGCGTCCGCGCGGTGATGTAGGCGATCCCACCGCCGACGAACGGCGTGAGTAGCCACAGCGTGCCGATTTCGGCGTACTTCGGCCAGACTGGGCTGCCGCCGAGTCCGAGCCCGACGCCGACGACCGCTCCCGTCACGGTGAACGCGGTGGCGATCGGATAGCCGGTGAAGATGCCGATCGCGACGAGCCCCGCCGCGAGCAGGAGGAGCACCGTCGAGGCCGTCGGTGAGAGCGAGATCCCGCTGACTAATCCTGTGCCGACCGCGTCCGCGACGTTCGCGCCCTGGAGGATCGCCCCAAGGAGACCAAGAATGCCGACGAGAAAGCCCGCACGCATCACCGAAATGGCGCGCGCCCCCACGGCGGGCGCAAAGGGCGTCGATCCCGACGACCCCGCGCCGATGGTCCACGCCATGAACAGGCTCGCGACGGTCGCGACGACGAGCACGGCTGCCGTTCCGGCCGCGACCACGAGTCAGCGCCCCACTCGTCGGTCGAATGCCATCGGTATCGTTGGGGGTTCGTCCATCCAGCCGTCGTCCACACCGATCATGGAACCGGCTCCACGCCGAACCCGGATAAACGATGGTTTCCGGCGCTCGCGTGACGATCGGTCGAACTGGACGATCGAGTCGCGTGCCCCGACTACAGATTCATGTTGATCGTCTTGGTCTGAGAGTAGTGATCGAGGGTGTCCGCCGCCTGCTCGCGGCCGATTCCCGACTGCTTGTACCCGCCGAAGGGCTGGCCCGCCGGGAGGTCGTTGTACTGGTTGACCCAGATGTTGCCCGCCTCGATGTCACGAGCCGCACGATTTGCCTTCGAGAGGTCGTTCGTGATGACGCCCGCCGCGAGGCCGTAGTCGACATCGTTAGCGCGCTCGATCATCTCGTCGTACTCCGACCACGCGAATACTTCCTCGACGGGGCCGAAGATTTCCTCTTGGACGGGTTTCGAATCGTGGTCGATGTCGTCGATGACAGTGGGAACGACGAAACAGCCGTCTTCGAGCGCGTCGCTCTCGGGCTGGGTTCCACCAGTCACGATCCGTGCGCCGTCCTCACGGGCCTGATCGATGTATGAGAGCGTGCGCTCGACCTGCTCTTCTGATACTTTGGGGCCGAGTCGGGTGTCCTTCGAGAGCGGATCGCCCATCTGGAGCCCTTCAGCAGCCTCCACAAAGGCGTCCATGAACTCCTCGTAGATCTCCTCGTGGACGAACAGCCGGGTGCCCGCGGTACAGCACTCACCAGTATTATAGAACATCGCGATCATCATCACCCGGACCGCCTGCTGGATGTCGGCGTCGGGGAACACCACGACGGGGCTTTTCCCGCCGAGTTCGAGGGTCACATCCGAGACGTTCTCGGCGGCGGCCTTCATGACCTCCTTGCCGACCGCGGTCGAACCAGTAAACGAAACCTTCCGGACGTCCTCGTGTCCAGTGAGCGGTGCGCCCGCCTCCGCGCCGTAGACCGTGACGACGTTGACGACGCCATCCGGAACCACGTCGTCGATCTCGCGCACGAGTTCGAGCACCGAGAGCGGGGTCTGCTCGGCGGGTTTGAGCACCACCGTATTCCCGGCTGCGAGCGCCGGCGCGAGTTTCCACGTCGCGATCAGCAGTGGAAAATTCCACGGCACGACCGCGCCCACCACACCGTAGGGCTCACGGATCGTCTGTATGTTTTTGCCCGATCCCGAGGGCACGGTGTCGCCGCCGTGGGTCCGGGTCGCGCCCGCGAAGTAGCGGAACTGGTCGGCGACGAGGGCGACATCGGCGCGCGCCTCGCGGATGGGTTTGCCGTTGTCGAGCGATTCGATTGTCGCTAATTCGTTCCGTCGGTCTTCCACCCGGTCGGCGATCTCGGTGAGAACGCGCTGGCGTTTCGTGGCGTCGGCCTCGGACCACTCGGTGTCGTAGGCCTCCCACGCCGCCTCGACGGCGCGGTCGACATCCGTTTCGGTGCCGGCCTGGACCTCGGCGAGCACTTCTCCTGTGGTGGGATCGCGCGTCTCGAAGGTCTCGCCCGACGCGCCCTCGACGAACTCGCCGCCGATGTAGTGCTTTGCGGGTTCGTCGGGGATCAGCTCGTCGCGCGCCTCGCAGTGGCGCTCTCTGATCTCGTCACGGCTCTCGTCGGGTGTGCGTGCGTCGGTGGACATGCGTCCCGCAAGAGTTGCGGGAGCGTGAAAAACCGTTCTGATAGTCGTTCTCATACCGCTCGTCCGACAGCCGCGGCGCTGTTGCAAGCGTTCTTCGAAAGTGGGAGAAAGCTGCTGACTGCTACGTTTTGGGCAGGTCCGGGCTCTTCACCGTGAAGCCGATGTCTTCGTTCTCGTCGAGTTTGACCTTCTTTTGCTGGTCCTGAACGATGACGTCGTACTCGCCCTGTGGCAGGGTGACGTTGATCTGGCCGGCGTTGTCGGTCGTTCCGGCAAAGACCTCGTCGCCGGTCTTCTTGTTGATGACCGTGACCTGTTCACCCGCGACCGGATTGCCCTCGTCGGTGGTCACGGTGATGCCCAGAGTGCTCGGACCCACGTAGCAGCCAGCAGCTCCCTTTCGCTCGTCGCCTGTGACGCTGACTTCGTTGGTATCGTGCGCGCTCGCTGTCGCTGCGACCGTTCCAGTTGCCATCGCTACGATAGCTACTGTCGATACGATTACGAATCGGTTGGTCACACTCATCCGCACATCAGTTTGAGGAGGCCTTACGAGTATATATACCTTACTAGTAGAATACACATTGCCTGCTGATGAAGTCGCTCAACGATCAAAGTTGGTTCTGCATCTGTTTCCGAAGCTATCTGTTCGCGGTACAACTGCTCTTCCGGTGTCTCTCCACTGTCGAAGGGCCCTATCGTGACCCACAGGTACATAACCGAATACGACGTGATACAACGTACACATGGCGTCGATCAGCGCGCGGCTCCCCGACGAGGAACGCGAGGACTTGGAGGAGGTCGCCGACCTGTTGGACGAGGATCGGAGCACGACGATCCGGAAGGCGCTCCGCGAGGGACTTCACGACCTGCGTGTGCGCGTCGCCGTCGAGCGCTACCAGACCGGCGACGTTTCGATGAACCAGGCCGCACGCCTCGCGGGCGTCCCGCTCGGCGAGTGGTTCGAAATCGCCCGAGAACACAACCTCACGACGCAACTCACTCCCGAGGACATCGAGAGCGACGTGCGGACGCTCCGTGATTCGTGAGGTACTACGTCGATGCGAGCGTTCTCATCGCGCTCGGCCGGGACGGGAAACTCGATCTCCTGACCGTTCTCGACGATCCCATCGTGCTTCCGGCCGTCGGGGCGGAAGTGGTTGGCGAACCCGAAGCGACGAACCTCGCGCGGTTCATCGAACGGTCCGCAACTCTCGGCCAGGAGCCAGCGAGCGATGCGCTCGAACGGGCACGAGAGATCCTCGGCGAGCGAGGCCTCAACGGGGATATCGCTCTCATCGCGGCCGTTCTCGAAGATCGGGAGAACGTCGGTGTCGCTACCGACGATCGCCGCGTTCGGACTGTTGCAGAAGGGCTCGGGGCGAGCGTCACTGGCACCATCGGTGTGGTCGTCTACAACGTCGAGGAGGATCGACTCGACGCCGCCGAGGCGAAACGCCTGCTTCGCGCCATCGACGGACGTGGCTTTCACATGACCGGCGCGCTCCGCGAGCGCGCGGACGAACTGATTGAAGCGGCCGAAGAACGAAACGGATCGTAGTTACGGCGACAGCCGCTGCCGATCCGGCGAGACTCACTCCGTTCGTCTCGCTGGCTCCCAACGTCTTCGTCACGGACTCAGACGTTGGCGATCTCGCGGGAAGAGGACGGCTTCGCGGATGTTCGGCAGGTCGAGCATCGTCATGACGAGACGCTCGGCCCCGATCGCCCACCCGGCGTGGGGCGGCATCCCATACTTGAACATTTTGGTGTAATATTCGAACGCCTCGGGGTCGAGGCCCTGCTGTTCGAACCCCTCGACGAGGTGGTCGTGGCGGTGCTCACGCTGGCCGCCCGAGACGAGCTCCATGTTCGGAGCCATCATGTCGAAGCCCGTCGAAATCTCCTGTCCGTCGTGATCCTTGATATAAAAGGGTTTGATCTCGCTGGGCCAGTCGGTCACGAAGTAGTGGCCACCAACGTCGCTGCCGAGCGCCTTCTCGCCCTCAGTCGGGAGGTCGTCGCCCCACACCAACTGCTCGTCGATTTCTCCTGTTGCGTTGATGCGCTCGATCGCTTCCTCGTAGGTCAGTCGTGGGAACGCCTCCTCTGGGATCGAAAA
>Ga0136562_100833_pt1 | contig 10882 bp, 11 predicted proteins | sample AntCluMetagen312_FD_104784 | JGI IMG/M metagenome (GOLD analysis project Ga0136562, IMG submission 104784) | Saline lake microbial communities from Club lake, Antarctica - Metagenome #312 | ecosystem: Environmental > Aquatic > Non-marine Saline and Alkaline > Saline | place: Antarctica: Club lake...
CCAGGCCACCTCGGCCATCCGGCGCTACACCGAGAATCACGACGCCACGGCGCTCGTGATCGACCACGACATCTACATGATCGACCTCCTCGCCGATCGACTCCTCGTGTTCGACGGCGAACCAGCACAGTCCGGTCATGCTGGGACGCCCGTCGGGATGCGCGAGGGAATGAACCAGTTCCTCGCGGATCTCGACATCACCTTCCGGCGTGACGAGCGCGTGGGCCGGCCGCGGATCAACAAGCCTGGCAGCCAACTCGACCGCGAGCAGAAAGACCAGGGCGAATACTACTACGCACCCTGAATTCCGAAGCGCGGCTCGAACAACACTATCGGGCAGGGATGTGTTACGATAGTGAGTATCGGCTCGATCCGTCGTTGTGCGCGAATCCTCTCCAGCAGTTGGAAAATACAGCGTGGGAGATACACATCGCATATCCAGCACCCTTCAACAGCAGTCCAAGTAGGACGGTAACTGGTATATCCAACAGTTGTCAGTCAATTCGTTGAAATTAGAACGGAAGCCAATGATCTCTCATTGTAGTCAGTCTTCTAATTGCTGTTGATAGTCATCCCACAAATCGTCCTCAAGCACGCGCTGGAGTTGCTCTTCGGACTCCCCGGAATCAACGTAGCTGTACAGAAGTCCAAGCCCTGCTCCAACGGCTGTCCCGCCGCGCGTAGACATCCCTATCTCGTTGGTCCGGGCGTGCTTAGCCCCGAGTGCTGCCCCTTCAAGTACAGCATCCGCATCAGCATGAGTGACCCACTGGGAATACGCATCCGGCGTCAGCACGTCGGCAAGATGGGACGACGCCCCAAGTACCGCTCCCAGCGTACGACCATCAATTTCCTCAATATCTTTGGTTTGAGCAGCCATCCTTCGAGAGTTTTGAAATAGCTCGACCGGATCAACTTCGGCCAGAGCAGACTCCTCATGACTACTGGCGTACGCGCCAAGTGTCACACCCCCTAAGCCAGCGGCTCCGACGAGAGCCGCTGTTGACGTTTCTGCGGCAACCGCTTTAGCGCCGAGGTTGCGGTCCATAACTGCTGCTCCTGCGACCAGTCCCCACATTGCCGCCTCAAGTGGCTCAGCGTTCTCTATCGTTGCTTGTGCTTCCTTGACTCCCCGATCCCCGTGTTCACGAAATGTATCAACCAACGTCCCTGCCTTAGCCGCCTCTTCAGGTGCATCTTGGTCATGCTCTAAGGTTGATTCAAGATCAGAGACCGAGTCGGCATCCGTGACAACCTCGTTTGCTTGCCGTTCATAGTGGGTTTCAATCAGATCGGCAAGATCCTCAGTCAACATTCCGGCAGTATTTGCTTGCTGAACGCGGACATCCGCTTGTGATTCGACGGACGCCGGCACTTCAGAAATCATCTCTCTGAGTTGAGCAATCTCGTTGCCGGTAAGGACCTCAACTCGGGCTTCGACCCACGCAGTAACGCTCCCATCAGTAGCGAGCATTCGCTCTAGTTGCATGAGGGTTTCTGCTTTCTTGACCGCTTCGTCAGCAGAATCTGGGCTGTGAGCAGCGATGATCTGTTCAAGTTCCTCAATGATCTCGTCGGCGTCCTCGGTTTGTTTGATTAACTCCGTTGCATCGTCTTTTGCTTCAGGAGGCAAGGCCTGCACCAATTCATTGATCCGACCTGGCTTTTTCTCAGGCGGGATCTCCCCCTCATCCTCATTATCAAACATGCTCTAATCGATTGCACTACGCGGACAAATACTCTTCGGCAAGTGTACAGATTTCCAGCGGGCGTTTCAGGCATTTTACACTGGATTCGCAGTCTGTGCTGTCTATATGCTCTGAATTAGTCACGCTGATTTCAGCGAGTCAGGAATTCCTCACAGTAGAACGTACGAGCATTCCGGCGAACCACTACGGTCCACCTACGAGCGCCGGAAGCCTCAAGCGAATCGAGTCGTAAACGCGTACGTAAACATGGCCGAAACGGCAACCAAGCACGTTCGGGTGTCGGAAGAGACCTACGAACGACTGAAACGTCGCAAGCGCGCCGAGGAGAGCTTCGACGACGTGCTCGGGCGGTTGCTGGACGACGATCGAGACCTACTGGCCGGGTTCGGCGCGGCGGCCGGGCAGGATGGGGACATGGAGGCCGTCCACGAGGCCACCCGACGGGCATCCGCGGACCGTATCGAACGCTTCGCTGCCGGCCGCGGTGACGAGGAGTGAGGGTTCTCGATGCCTCGTTTCTGATCGACTACGAGCGCGGGCTCGAAGCGACCAAAGAGTATCTGCTCGATCATGCCGACGAGGAGTTCGTCGTCCCTGCGCCCGTTCACACCGAGTACCTGCTGGGAGAGGTCCACGCCAACGGCGGAACCGATCTGCCCGCTGCACGCGCGGAACTCGCGTGGGCGACCGTCCGGCCCGCGACCGAACGGACATCGAACCTCGCGAGTGCGGTCGCCGACGAGATCGGTTCGCAGGGTCCCCGTCTGACGGCTGTCGACGCGCTCGTCGCCGGTACCGGCCGCGAACTCGGTGCGCCGGTGGTCGCCGGCGACGGCGATCTCACCCATTCCGAAACGAAGGCCGTCCTCGATGTCGAGGAGTATCGCTGACCACATCGATGACCAAAGGTGGCCACTGAGTGCCGAAAGCGGCCGTTTCACCACGTCTCTCCTCGGATAGCGTTTTCACAGTTTCGGCCGTAGTTGACGTATGCGAGCGTACAAAGCGAAAGCGGTCGAGCGGATCGAGCTCCCCGATCGCGAGGCGCGCGAGCGTCACCTCCACGAGGCGGGCTACAACGTCTTCGATCTCGACGCCGATGCGGTGTTCGTCGATCTCCTGACCGACAGCGGGACCGGGGCGATGAGCGACGAGCAGTGGGCGGCGCTGTTCCGCGGCGACGAGTCCTATGCCGGCAGTAAGAGCTTCCAGCGACTCGAATCAGCGGTTTCAGACGTGATGGGATTCGAGCGCATCGTCCCCGCCCACCAGGGTCGCGGCGCGGAGAACGTCCTCTACGGATCGCTGATTGCGGAGGGCGATTACGTCCCGAACAACACCCACTTCGATACGACTCGGGCGCATATCGCGAACAACGGCGGCGAGCCCGTCGACTGCCCGACCGAGAGCGATCCTGAAGGTTCGTTCCAGGGCAACCTCGATGTCGATGCGGTCCGCGACCTCGCTCGCGAGGTCGGTGCGGAGCGGATTCCTGTGGTGGTCGTCACGATCACGAACAACTCGCTGGCAGGGCAACCCGTCAGCATCGAGAACCTCCGCGAAGCGCGTACGGTCGCGAACGACCTCGATGCACGACTCGTGGTCGACGCCTGCCGGTTCGCCGAGAACGCCTACTTCGTTACGCAGCGCGAGCCCGAGTTCGAAGGCGAGCGCGTCGCCGACGTGGCCCGCGAACAGCTCTCAGTCGCCGACGCGATCGTGATGAGCGGGAAGAAGGACGGCCTCGCCAACGTCGGCGGGTTCGTCGGCGTGCGAGAAGACGACGACGAACTCTACGAACAGACCCGCCAGCGTGGCATTCTGTTCGAAGGATTCACCACCTACGGCGGGATGGCGGGCCGCGATCTCGAAGCGATGGCGGTCGGGCTGCGCGAGGCAGTCGGGGAGACCTACATCGAATCACGCGTCGAGCAGGTCGCCGAACTCGGTGAACTCCTTCAGGAGGCCGACGTGCCGATCCGCACGCCGACCGGCGGCCACGCGGTCTACGTCGACGCTGGCGAGTTCCTCCCCGAGATTCCGCGCGAGGAGTTCCCGGGCCAGGCGCTGGTCTGCGCGCTCTACCGTGAGGGCGGCGTCCGCGGGGTCGAACTCGGCGAGCTCGCCTTCCCCGGCACCGAACGGGACCAGCTCGTCCGGCTCTGTCTCCCCCGGCGGACGTACTTCCGGGACCACCTCGAACACGTCGCCGAGACGTTCGCGGCGGTCGCGGAACGCCGCGAGAAACTCTCGGGATACGAAATCGTCGACGAACCCGAAATGGCGGAGCTGCGCCACTTCAGCGCCGAACTTCGGCCGGTCAAGTAAGGAGGGAGACAGGGCGGAGCGAGTGGGTCGTCGATCGGGCGGTCAGTAGACGACCTGCTGGCAGTCGCCACAGAGGCGCTGTCGTTTGACATCGACCTCGCGCACCGTCGGCGAGAAGTTCATCACGCACTGGTCGTCGTCGCAATGTTCGAGCCCGAGCGTGTGACCGATCTCGTGGACGACCTCCTTCCGGACGCGCTCTGAGAAAACGTCGTCCTCGGTGCGCTCGGAGCGGCCGCCGTCGGCGGGCGTCTGGAGCCGGTAGGTCGAGACCACGCTGCCGTTGCCCGAGAGGTAGGCGAGGCCGAACACGTAGTTGCGTCGGCGGTAGAAGAGGTCCTGGGTGGTGAGCGCGATGTTCTTCTCGGCCGCACCGACCCGGCCGGCGAGTTCGATGAACGCCTCCGCACGGTACTGACCGCGGCCCTCGTCGTAGGCGTCGTCGGGAAGCGCGCGGGCGTCGTGGAGCGTGGCGTCGCAGTCGTAGACCGATCGGAGTCCGGCCGAGGCCGCGCGCGTGATCGGCGCGGGGACGTCGCCGACCGGCACGATGTCGACGTGCATGCGAAGGGGTTAGAACTCCCCAATCATAAACGCCCCGTCGTGAACCCCCTCACTCGTGCCCTCGTCGCGCGACTCGCGGACGTCGATCGGCTCGTCGAGATCGGTATCGGCGCGCGACCCGGCCTCGCCGGCGCGCTCGCCGATACCGGAGCGACCGTCACCGCCACCGACATTCGTTCCTGTGCCGTGCCTGACGGCGTCGCGTTCGTTCGCGACGACGTGACCGATCCCGCTTCCGAGGTCTATGCCGACGCGGACGCGATCTACGCCCGCAACCCCCCGCCCGAACTCCACCGTCCGGCGCGCGACCTCGCGCGAGAGGTCGATGCGACCTTCCTGTTCACCACGCTCGGTGGCGAGTTCCCGACCGTGCCGACCACGACCGAGACGCTCCCGGGCGGCACGCTATACCGAGCGACCGAGCGCAGCCGGGCCGAGCACGACCCTGTCGACCGCGGGATGCGGACCGGGCGCGGCGACGCCGGACAGCGACGGGGTGAGCAAGCATGAGAGGCGACACAGTCGTGCTCGACGTTGACGGCGTGCTCGTCGATGTCGCCGACTCCTATCGCCGGGCGGTCGTCGAGTCGGTCGCGACGGTGTACGACGAAACGATCGCAAAGGACGACCTCCAGGCGTTCAAGGACACTGGCGGGTTCAACGACGACTGGGAGCTCACTCACGCAGTCGCGCTCTACGTCCTCGCGTCACGCGAGAGCCTCGACATGATGATCGAGGAGTTCACCGATCACATCGCGGGAACAGGCGGCGGGCTCGACGCCGCGGAGACGGTGGTCGCGGACAGCCTCGCGCCCGCCGAACACGAGCGGGTGCTCGCGGCGTGGGACCGCGATCGGCTCCGCGACGTCTTCCAGCAGCGCTATCTCGGGCGCGATCTCTACCGCGAACTCGAAGATAGCGAGCCGGAGTCCGAAATCGCCGGCGAGGGGTTCATCCACGACGAGCCCACGCTCGTCGATCCGGCGACGATCGACTGGCTCACGACCGCGTTTTCGGTCGGCGTGCTCACCGGTCGTCCGGCCGCCGAGGCCGATATCGCGCTCGACAGGGTGGGACTCGACGTGCCCGACGACCACCGATTCACGATGGACGATCCCGCACCAGGCAAACCCGATCCGACGGCGCTCGTCGCGCTCGCCGAGACGTTCGACGCCCGACGGACGGTCTTCGTCGGGGACACGCTCGACGACATCCGCACGGCGACGAACGCGAACGAGGCCGACCCCGACCGCGAGTATCTCGGCGTGGGCGTGCTGACCGGCGGACTCACTGGTGAACGCGGCCGTGAGAAATTCAGGGATGCGGGTGCGGAGGCTGTAGTCGAGACGGTAGACGATCTCGACGGACCGTTGAAGCAGAGATAGCTGATTGGATCGATCGTGTGCCCTCAGTGAGTTGCTCGCTTCCTTGATCCTGTGGAGAGTGCTTCCACTATCGTCTCGGTAGTGTTCGGATACGCAGGTCCCATGGATGGCGAACGATCGCAACCACTCGTCGGCAGTTTCTGCGTCGGCATGACTAACACAGTTCGAGAACGGGGAATTCGAAAGCGAAAGACCGCTGAGATGCAACTGAATACGCAGCGTCATCAACGGTCGCGGCGTTGCTTCTCGCTCCACAAACTCTCTCGATCTCGTCCAAATAACCGCCGAGGCGGGTGGTTTCTGGCGTACGTCACTGAAATCTCACGCACCTCACCATTCAGCCGTCTCTGAACACCGCCGGAACGTGGCTCGGAGGAACTTAGGTTCGGTGAACCGGGGGATGAAAAGGGTTTTCGTGTCGGCCCGAGCAGAACCGAGTATGCGCTTTCGGGCGGTGCTGTGCGCGCTCCTCGTCGTCGTCACCGCCGTCGGCCCGGCGGTCGTGTGCGGCCAGCCCGGGACGGACGCTGGCCAGGTGGCGTCGCCGATCGACAGCACCGACGCCGCCACGACCATCGCCATCCAGCCCCGCCCGAACGGCGACGCGCGGTTCCGGATCGCGACGCGGTTCGTTCTCACCACCAGGAACGAAACCGACGCGTTCAGAACGATCGCGAGGGGGTTCGAGGAGAGCGCCAGTACCGACGCAGTCCCGACGTTTCGGCGAGCCGCGGCCGCGGCAAGCAACGCGACCCGTCGGCCGATGAACGTCACGAACGTCACTCGAACCGCGACGATCGTGGGCCAGAACGACACCGGCAGGAACGACACCGGCCGGCTCGTGGTCGGGTTCACGTGGACGAACTTCGCCCGGCAGAGCGGCGATGAGCTGATCGTCGGTGACGCGTTCAACACCAACCAGGGCACCTGGCTCCCCTCGCTCACCCCGGGGCAGACGTTGCGTATCGAGACTCCTCGGCGACACACCATCGATAGCTCGCCGATCGGCTACACCAATCGCACGCTCCTCTGGACGGGGCCCCGATCGTTCGCTTCCGGGGAGCCACGGGTGGTCTACGATCGCAGCGGTGCGCCGCTCCAGCCGACGACCAGCGAGACCCCCAACGGGAGCGACGGCGATGGCAACGGCGACGGCGATGGCAACGGCGACACCGGACCGTTCGCCGCAGTACCGCCGCTCGTAGTCGGGGCGGGAGCGATCGTGCTCGGGGCGGGTGCCGTCATCCTCGGGGCATACACGTGGACACGACGCGGGACGGACGACGAGGGGAACGCCCCCGGCGTCGCCGACGCCGACACCAGATCGGGGGCGACGCCGACCCCGGAGCAAACGGGATCGGCATCGGGGGCGGGCACTTCCGCTGTGACGACTGCCGACGAACCGCCCGCCGACGAGCTGCTTTCGGACGAGGAGCGCGTCGAGCGACTCCTCGAACACAACGACGGCCGGATGAAGCAGGCCTCGATCGTCGACGAGACCGGCTGGTCGAACGCGAAAGTATCCCAGCTGCTGTCGGCGATGGACGACACAGGCAGAATCGAAAAGCTCCGGATCGGCCGGGAGAACCTCATCAGCCTGCCCGACGGCGACGACGAGACGGTTTGACGCTTTCGGAACCATTAACATTCGCGGGCGGCGAATCTCGGCTGATGAAGATCCTCATCGCGGTAACGGAGGTGGCCGAAGTCGAGGACGACTTCGAGATCGACGGGCTGTCGGTCGCCGATCAGTACCTCGACTACGACCTCAACGAGTGGGACGACTACGCCATCGAGGCGGGCGTCCAGCTCCAGGAAGCGGGTGAGGACGTCGAGGTCGTCTCGGTCACGGTCGGGCCCGAACGCTCCGAGGAAACCATCCGGATGGGGCTCGCAAAGGGCGTCGACCGCGCAGTCCGGGTGTGGGACGACGCGCTCGACGGAGACAACCAGCTCGGCGTCGGGACCAAGGCCGATATCCTTGCGGCGGTCGTCGACGAGGAGGAGCCCGACCTCGTGCTCACGGGCGTCCAGTCGAACGACGACGCGTTCGGAGCAACAGGAGTAGCGCTCGCCGACGAGATCGGCTTCGAGTGGGCCGCGGTCGTCAACGATCTCGACCTCGAACCCGGTGACGACACCGCCTCGGTCCACCGCGAACTCGAAGGCGGCGTCGAGGAGCTGACCGATCTCGAACTCCCCGCCGTCCTGACGATCCAGACCGGGATCAACAAGCCGCGCTACGCCAGCCTTCGGGGGATTCGCCAGGCCCAATCCAAGGAGATCGCCCCCAACAGCCTCGCGGATATCGGCCTCGACGAATCGGTGACCGAGAGCCCGATCACGCTCACCCAGCTCTACGAGCCGGAGACCGAGAGCGACGCGACGGTCTTTGACGGTAGTCCCGGCGAGGAGGCCGACCAACTGGCTGACCTGCTCCGTGACAAGGGGGTGGTCGAAGGATGACGGTGCTCGCCGTTGCCGAACACCGTCGCGGCGAACTGCGCGACGTGAGCTTCGAACTCGCCACCGCGGGCCGTGAGGTCGCCGACGCCACCGACGGCGACCTCCACCTTGCCGTGATCGGCGGCGAAGTAGGGGAGTTCGCCGACCGACTCGACCGCGAGGGCGTCGATGTCATCCACACGATCGACGAGGGCGAGGAGTTCAACCACGACGTGTACACCCAGGCGGTCGCCGCGCTCGACGACGAGATCGAGCCCGATATCCTCCTGATGCCGAACTCGGTCAACGGGCTGGACTACGCGCCCGCGGTCGCCAACCGGCTCTCGCTCCCGCTCGTGACCGACGCGATCGCCATCGAGCACGGCGACGTCCTGTCGGTGACCCGCGAGAAGTACGGCTCGAAGGTCGAAACGGTCGTCGAGGTCGACTCCGACCGCGCCGCAGTGACGGTTCGGCCCGGCGAGTGGCCGCCCGCCGAGGGTACCAACGGAGCCGGGATTCAGGAGTTCGATGTCGAGATCGACGAGTCGGCGGTGCGGTCGACAGTAACGGGATTTCAGGAGGTCGGCGGCGGCGATGTCGACATCACCGAAGCCGAGGTGCTGGTCTCGGTCGGCCGGGGAATCGAGGAGGAGGAGAACGTCGCGCTGGTCGAGGCGCTTGCGGACACGCTCGACGCGACGCTCTCCTCGTCACGCCCGATCGTCGACAACGGCTGGCTCCCGAAGAACCGCCAGGTCGGCCAGTCCGGCAAGGTCGTTACCCCGGAAGTCTACATCGCGATCGGGATTTCCGGTGCTGTCCAGCACGTCGCCGGGATGAAAGGCGCGGAGACGATCGTCGCGATCAACACCGACTCGAACGCGCCGATCTACGACCTCGCTGACTACGGCATCGTCGACGACCTCTTCGACATCGTGCCGGCGCTGATCGAGGAATTCGGCGGCGAGCCACCCGAAGTCTGAGCGTCCGTCGGCTGTCGCTGATCGTCACGTACTTTCACGCCGGGTCTAAAGATCGGATGATGGAGTATCTCGAACGCCGGCGGGCGATGGTCGAGGAGCGCCTCGAAGCCGTCTGCGCAGCGTCCGAGCCCGACGATCTCACCGCCCAGCTCGAACACGTCGCGCTCTCGGGCGGCAAGCGCGTCCGGCCGACGGTCACCGTGCTGGCCTGTGAAGCTGCGGGGGGCGAGGCGAGCGCGGCGGTGGATTTCGCGGTCGGGATCGAGTTGGTTCACAACGCCTCGCTTGTGGTCGACGATGTCATCGACGACTCTGATGTCCGCCGGGGGACTGACAGCGCGTGGGCGGCGTTCGGCCACGGCTCGGCGCTGATCGCTTCGGATGGGTTGCTCGGCGAGGCGTTCGCGCTGTTTGCGACCGACGAGCGCGCGATGGAAGTCGTGAGCGAGGCGATGGTCGAACTCGGCGAGGGCGAGGCGACCGAGCTCGTCGCCCACCCGACCACCCAGGCGGAGTACATGGAGCTCGCCCGCCGGAAGACGGGCGCACTCTTTCGCGCTGCGGCCCAGTTGGGAGCGGTCGCGGCCGACGCCGACGACGCCACCGTGGAAGCGTTCGGCGACTACGCCGAAGGTGTCGGGGTTGCCTTCCAGATCCGCGATGACGTGCTCGACGCAACCGCCGATGCCGACGATCTCGGCAAGCCCACGGGACAGGACAGCGAGATGGATCGGCCCTCGCTCGTCGAGGTCACCGATCTCACGCCAGAGGAAGCGAACGATCTCGCGCGCCGGACGGCCGACGACGCGCTCGCGGCGCTCGATTCGGTCTCGATCGACGACGAGCAGGCCGAGGAGTATCTCCGCGATCTCGCGGAGTTCGTGGTCGTCCGCGAACGGTGAGCGACCGGCGGCCGCGGTTGGCGGTTACGGTCTGCGGTAGCGGTCCTCGGCGGATCGAGGGCGAGGCGCGCGAGCGACCCGCAGGGAGCGAGTAGTGAACGGAGTGAGCGCGCGCTGAGGGCTCGGGCGGTGCTGTACGGGCGGGGCTAGTGGTAGTACCGCGAACGAGCGAAGCGAGTGAGCGGGTGTTTTTAGTCCACCGGAAGACTCGCTTCGCTCGTCTTCCGAGCCTTGCTTCGCTTCGCTCAGCAAGACAGGTTTTTACGAGGAGTGGTCCCCGCAGCGAGTCGGCTTCGCCGACGAGCGAGGAGACCCGACGAAGTGAAAAAGTGGGTGTGCGCTAGGTGGGGTTGACCACGCTCGGTGATCGGGATTCGGCGATGGCAAAGGCGAGCGTGCTCACGAGACCGAGCAGCGTCCCGGCGGTGAGTGCGACCGCCATGTACGAGAGGCCGACATCGCCGAGGAGGTAGGCCCCGACACCGTGGAGAACGGCCGCGATCGCGAGCACGTAGAAGGGGGCGTTGAGGTAGCGCCACCGGAACCGCTTGGCGAGATACGTA
>Ga0136562_100861_pt1 | contig 10586 bp, 9 predicted proteins | sample AntCluMetagen312_FD_104784 | JGI IMG/M metagenome (GOLD analysis project Ga0136562, IMG submission 104784) | Saline lake microbial communities from Club lake, Antarctica - Metagenome #312 | ecosystem: Environmental > Aquatic > Non-marine Saline and Alkaline > Saline | place: Antarctica: Club lake...
CCGGGGGCGGACTACGAGCTGGCGGCGAGCCGGAGCCTGGCGAAAAGTACCGCGATGGACGCCACGATCGATCCGAACGACACCGTCGACGGCACGACCGCGACCGGCCAGGTCGGCGGCGGCGGTCGCGACAGCTACGCCGTCGGCGGCGAGATCACCCGCCTCGTCCTCGATGGCGGTGCGAACCTCTACTATAACGGCGAGAACGTCGATCCTGCCGAATTCCTGCCGAACACCCTCTCTATCGAGAGCGACACCCACGCCGACTTCGAGTTTACCACCGCCGACGGCGTGGTCAAAAGCGCCGTCATGGGTGCGGCCGACCCCAACGACACCGTCTCCGGCCGAACCGTCTCCGGCCAGGTCGGCGGGGGCGGTCTCGACAGCTTCGCCTATCTCGGCGAAATCGAGAGCCTCGACATCGATGGGAATGCTACCGTCTATCGGAACGGATCGGTGCTCGCGAATCCAACGCAGGCGTCCCGAAAGCAGGACGCACTGCCGGCGTTCGGTCACCTGCCGTAACAGCAAGTCACAATCCGAAGCAGTATCTTCGTTCATACGAGACCTTCCACAATGCTTATAGCCGCCGATTCGGTCGGTTAGAGTGATCGGTTGCATCATGGGGCTTACCACAGGGCTGCGGTATCGCGTCGCGAGCACCCTCGGAACCGCTGTGCTCGTGGTGGGCGCGATCATGGTGGCCAATCACCCGTTCGCCCAGCACATCCTGACATCGTTCCCCATCTCGGATCGGCTCGTGGCCACCACTCTCACTGGCGGGGCGTTGACAGTGGCCGCAGCCACCACCCTCGTTGTGATGTTCGCCGCGCTGGGGCCGCTGTTCAAGCCCCGTTCTCGCCGGATTCTCGACATTATCTCGCTCGCCCTCCGTCGGCTGGCCGCGGCGTGTCTCGCGCTCGCCGCGGTCGGCTACCTCGACTACACCTACCGACTTCCCCGGACCACGCTCGTGGTGATGACGGTGCTTTTGGGAGTTTGGCTTCCCGCGTGGTTCGTCCTGATCCGTCGCCGCCCCGCCGCGGGAAACCACCGCACGGTGCTGGTCGGCGACGACCCCTCCGCGATGGCTGAACTCCTCGAAACCACCGACCGCTCGATCGTGGGCTACGTCGCCCCTGCCATCCAGTACGATTCCACGCCCGCGGGACAGGAATCAGCAACCCGCTTTGCCGACGGCGGCACCCACCAGCGGTCCCGTCTCGACGACGTCGAATGCCTCGGCGGGCTCTCGCGGCTCGACGAGGAGTTCGTCGATCACGACATCGACACGGCAGTCCTCGCGTTCGAGCGGTCGGATCGCGCGGAGTTCTTCGGTACGCTCGCAACGTGTTATGACCACGGCGTGGCGGCGAAAGCCCACCGCAAGCACGCCGATAGCGTCCTCACCACCGACACGAGCGTGGTCGGCCTCGTCGACATCCAGCTCGAACCCTGGGACTGGGAGGAACGGGCGCTGAAACGCCTGTTCGACATCGCGTTCGCCGCTACCGGGCTGGTCGTCCTTTTGCCGATCATTCTCCCGATCGCGATCGCGATCAAACTCGATAGTCCGGGGCCGGTGCTCTACGGTCAGGAACGCACCGCGGAGTTCGGCGAAACCGTCGATATCTACAAGTTTCGGAGCATGGTCGACGACGCCGAGGCCGACACCGGCGCGAAACTGAGCGAGGAGGACACCGGCGGGGTCGACTCCAGAGTCACCCGGACCGGGCGGGCCCTCAGACGCACCCATCTCGACGAGATCCCTCAGCTCTGGTCGATCCTCGTCGGCGATATGGCAGTCGTCGGCCCGCGACCCGAACGTCCCGAACTCGATGCCGACATCGAGTCCGGCATCGCCCAGTGGCGGCGGCGATGGTTCGTCAAACCCGGCCTGACCGGCCTCGCCCAGATCAACGGGGCCACCGGTCACGATCCCGAGCGGAAACTCCGGTATGACACCCAGTACATCCACCAACAATCGTTCTGGGTCGATATCCGGATCGTCGTTCGTCAGGTCTGGATGGTCCTCAGTGATGCGGTAACGGTTACCACGACCGACGACAGCTCCGAGAAGTGAGTCGATCGGCGACAGTACTGCCGTCCGTGACGTGATGCAGTTATCCGGTGAGTTGTCGGTCACCGATGATAGACAATGTGAATATATGCCAAACCCACATGATCGATTCATATCGATATGCTGAAAACCCTTTTATAACATCGTCACAAACGCCACCACACGCAGTTCGACGAGGACAGCCATGACAGGAACAGAACTCATCTGGCGGATCGCAGGCGGTTCCGGCGACGGGATCGACTCGACCAGCCAGAGTTTCACCAAGGCGCTGATGCGGGCCGGATTGCACGTCTTCACTCACCGACACTACCCCTCGCGGATCCGCGGCGGCCACACCTATGTCGAGGTGCGCGCCGCAGAGCACGAGGTCAAATCCCGCGGCGACGGCTACAACTTCCTGCTCGCGCTCGGCGACAGCTTCGCGCGCAACCCCCAGGACGAGGCGTACTACGGCAACGAGGAGGCCAAACCCCTCTCCGAGAACCTCGACGACCTCCGGGAGGGTGGCGTGATCGTCTACGACGAGGGCCTGCTCGACGCTTCCGAGATCGACGACTTCGAGCAGCGCGTGGAGGCAAACAACTGGCACGTCTACCCGATGAACCTCCGCGATCTCGCTCGCGAACACGGCCGCGAGATTATGCGGAATACGGCTGGCGTTGCGGTCACTGCGGCGCTCCTCGGGATGGACACCGGGCCGTTCGAGGAGCTCATGAGCAACAACATGGGCGGGGACATCCTCGAGGACAACATCACCGTTCTCGAAGAGGCCTACGACCGCGCGGCCGATCTCGATCACACCCACGAGTTGGAGGCTCCCACGGCCGACGAGCACGACGAACAGCAAGTGTTGCTCAACGGCTCGAACGCACTCGCCTACGGCGCGATCGACGAGGGCTGTCGATTCATCGCGGGCTACCCGATGACGCCGTGGACCGACGTGTTCACCATCATGAGCCAGCACCTGCCCGAGATCGGCGGGATCGCCGAGCAGGTCGAGGACGAGATCGCCGCTGCCGCCCTCGCGATCGGTGCCTCCCACGCAGGGGCGAAGGCCATGAGTGGTTCGTCAGGTGGGGGGTTCGCGCTGATGAGCGAGCCGCTCGGCCTCGCGGAGATGACCGAAACGCCGCTCGTCCTCGTGGAAGCGATGCGGGCCGGGCCATCGACCGGGATGCCCACCAAGCCCGAACAGGCCGATCTGGAGCACGTCCTCTACACCAGCCAGGGCGACTCCAATCGGGTTGTCTTCGCACCGGGTAACGTCGCGGAGTGTTACGACCAAACCCGCGAGGCGTTCCGGGTGGCCTACGAGTACCAGATTCCGGCGGTGATCGTGATCGATCAGAAGCTCTCGGGCGAGATGACCAACGTGCCCGAATCACACTTCGATCGCGAGCCCAATCCTGACTTGGGGAGCACGCTCACCGAGGAGGAGATCGCGGAGGCTCCCCACCACGCTTCGGGGAAATTCAACCGCTTCCAGCACGACCCCGAGAACGGCGTGAGCCCCCGATCGATCCCCGGCCAGGAGGGTGGACGCTACCTTGCGTCGGGTAACGAGCACACGCCCCAAGGACATATTTCGGAGGACCCCGACAACCGGGTGGCCCAGACCGATCGTCGTCTCCGCAAACTCGACGCCATCCGTGAGGACTTGGATACCACCGACCTCGATCGCCAGACCGCCTATGGCCCAGACGATGCGGAGTATGGCATCCTGGTGTGGGGGAGCCAGCAACCCACCGTCGAGGAGGCGGTCGACCGTCTCAACGACGATGGCCACTCGGTGAAGGCCCTCGGCGTGAGCGACCTCATGCCGTATCCCGAAGCCGAGGTATCCGCGTTCCTCGAATCGGTCGAGGAATGCCTGGTGGTGGAGATGAACGCGAGCGCACAGTTCCGCGGGCTCACCCAGAAAGAGCTGGGCCAGTTTGAGACCTCACTCACGAGCCTGCTGAAGTACAATGGCAACCCGTTCGAACCGGGCGAGATCGTCGAGGGGTTCGAGGTCCAAGTGAATGGCGGCAGTGAGCCCCCGACGGCACAGGTTCGGCTCGAACCCGCCGTAGGTGACTAACGTATGAGCAAATCATTCAGCGCGATCGACGGCGCGGCACAGGACGAGGAGATCGACCGCGAGGCGTTCACGCCGGGGATCGAACCCCAGGCGACGTGGTGTCCCGGCTGTGGCGACTTCGGGGTGCTCAAAGCCCTGAAAGGCGCGATGCCCGAGGTCGGTCGGACGCCCGACGAGACGCTGCTCGTCACGGGCATCGGCTGCTCGGGCAAACTGTCGAGTTACTTCGAGTCCTACGGTGTGCATTCGATCCATGGCCGGTCCCTGCCCGTCGCACGGGCCGCGAAGTTGGCGAACCCCGGCCTCGAAGTCATTGCAGCGGGCGGCGACGGCGACGGCTACGGGATCGGTGGGAATCACTTCATGCACACCGCCCGCGAGAACCACGACATGACCTATATCGTGTTCAACAACGAGATCTTCGGGTTGACGAAAGGGCAGACTTCACCCACCAGCCCGAAGGGCCACAAATCGAAGACTCAGCCCCACGGCTCGGCCAAAGAACCCATCCGGCCGCTCTCGATGGCACTCACCGCTGGTGCGTCGTACGTTGCGCGCACGGCGGCGGTGAATCCCCGTCAGGCCACCGAAATCCTGACCGAGGCGATCGAACACGACGGGTTCGCTCACATCGACTTCCTGACCCAGTGTCCGACGTGGAACAAGGACGCCAAACAGTACGTCCCCTACACCGACGTCCAGCAGTCCGACGACTACGATTTCGATGTGTCGGATCGGCGCGAGGCCGCCGAGATAATGTACGAGACCGAGGACAAACTCTACGAGGGCGAAGTCCTCACCGGACGGTTCTACGTCGATGAAGATCGACGATCCTACGGCGAGGAGAAACGCCAGACCGGCGAGATGCCCGAAGAACCCCTGGCCGAGCGGTACTTCGACGACGACTACGACTGGGAGCGCAGCTACGACCTCCTCGACGTTCACAAGTAAGCCCTCTCGGGGTTCTGCCGACTCGACCCCGAGTTTCGGGTTCGGAAGATATTTTTTCACGCACACCAACTATCACCCATGAGCGCCGACGCAACCGAGGACCGCATCCTCGCCGTCTTGGAGGAGGATGCCCAGGCCTCGTACGCCGAGATCGCGGAGCGAGCCGAAGTCTCGAAACCCACGGTTCGAAAGTACATCGAGAAACTCGAAGGCGACGGCGTGATCGTCGGCTACTCCGCGGACATCGACCCGAAGAAGCTCTCAGGCCGGTCGATCGCCTTGGTCGGCATCGAGGTCGAGAGCGGGCGCTACGTCGAGGCGACCCGCGAGCTCAAGAACGTCGCGGATATCGAGACACTGTACAGTTCGAGCGGCGATCACACCCTGATGGCCGAAGTCCGTGCCCCCGACGGCGATGCGGTCGGTGCGATCATCGCGGATGCCATTCTCCCGATCGACGGCGTCACCGCTGCGCATCCTTCCTTCCTTCAGGAACGACTCAAGTGAGTCGCTGGCGACTGGTGTGACGCTCTGAACGCCACGAAGCAGGCACTATCGAGACAGGAAAACACCGCAGAACACGGTGTTCGATCTCGTCCGATCACGACGAGTGGTCGGCGTTCGAGCGAATGGGTTGAGACGACCGGATCAGTTACTCGGGGCTACGATTCCGCTTCCGGTGCGTCTTCGATCTTCATGCCGTCGAGCTTTTCGACGATTCCGTTGATCTTGCCGTCGAGCTCCTCGACGAACTCCGAGGTGCGCTCGGTCGTGATCGCGCCCTGGCTCGACGGCTCGATGAGGGTCTCCTCTTCGAGAACGCGCAGCGAGTACCGCACCTTGTGGTGGGGGTAGCCGGTCTCGTTCGACATCTTCACGATGCCGATCGGTTCGCTTTCGATCACGATACGCAACACCTGGAGATGTCGCTCCAGCATATCGACTTCCTTTTCGAGTCGGTCTATCATGGCACTTGTTAACTCGTGGAGGGGAGGTTTAAAGGTTACTGCCGAGACCGGACGCGATCGGTGGCGAAGTCGGTGTTGCAACCATCGTCATGCGCATCGACGATTCTCGTGGAAGATACGGATGCATATCGAATATACCTTCCGGCCGACGATAGCCACCGACGAAGAGTGCCAAAAAATGGTGTTGATTGGAAGGAGAACGGCTGATCTCGGCCGAGCGACGACCGACGGGCACACCGTAATCGGTTTATCCCGAACGTCGGAACCCTCGGCTATGACCGTAACGATCGTCGGCGCGCAGCTCGGCGACGAGGGCAAGGGCGGAATGGTCGACCGCTGGAGCGAGCCGGCCGACGTGGTCTGTCGATACCAGGGCGGCGACAACGCCGGCCACACCGTCGTGTACGACGACCCGACCGACGAGCAAACGGAATCGGACGACGAAAGCGCGGAGTACAAACTCTCGCTCGTGCCGAGCGGCGCGGTCCGGGGCAAAACCGGGGTGCTCGGCAACGGCTGTGTCGTCAACCCCGCAACCCTGTTCGAGGAGATCGAGGGGCTCCGCGAGCGCGGGCTCGATCCGGACGTTCGGGTGGCCGAACGCGCCCACGTCATCTTCCCGTATCACCGCGCGCTCGACGGGATCGAGGAGGACGCGAAAGAGGACCACATCGGTACCACCGGCAACGGTATCGGGCCAGCCTACGAGGACAAGGCAGCACGTCGCGGGATTCGGGTGGGCGACCTGCTCGATCCCGCAGTGCTCCGCGATCGCCTCGAATCCCTTCTCCCGCGGAAACGCACGCTATGTGAATCGGTGTACAACCGCGATCCGGACGCGTTCGACGGCGCGTTCGACATCGACGAGCTGTTCGACGAGTACCGCGCATATGGCGAGCGGCTCGTCGACAACGACATGCCGGTGAACTGTGGTGCGTACCTCGACGAGCGCGTCGAGCGCGGCGAACAGCTCCTCTTCGAGGGTGCGCAGGGCACCGCGATCGACATCGATCACGGCAACTACCCCTACGTGACCTCCTCGAACCCGACGGCCGGCGGTGCGGCCACGGGAACGGGCCTCGGGCCGACTGTCGTCGGGGGCGGCGAAGTCATCGGCGTCGTCAAGGCGTACCTCTCGCGGGTCGGGGCGGGCCCGCTCCCGACCGAGATGGGGTTCGTCGAGGGCCAGACACCGGCCGAGGGCGGCGACCCCGACATGGCTGACCTCGCCGAGCACATCCGGGAAGCGGGCGGCGAGTACGGCACCGTCACCGGCCGGCCGCGCCGGATCGCGTGGCTCGACATGCCGATGCTCCGCCACGCAACGCGCGCGAGCGGGTTCACTGGACTCGCGATCAACCACGTCGACACGCTCGCGGGGATCGAGGAAATTCAGGTGGGTCACGTCTACGATCTCGACACCGACGAGCGAAGCTCATCGAGCAGTCGGGACGGTGGTCCCGACGATGGCGAGACCGTCACGACGATGCCCGCAACCACCGAGCGCTGGAGCGAGTGCGAACCCCAATACAAAACGTTCGACGGCTGGTCCGAGGCCGACTGGGATGCTGTCGCAAACGAGGGCTACGATGCACTACCCGCAAACGCCCGGACCTACGTCGAGTACGTCAGCGACGAACTCGGCGTTCCGATCTCGGCGATCGGCGTCGGTCCCGACCGCGAACAGACGATCGTTCTCGACAATCCATTCTAAGCCCCACTTTTTTGGACGGGATCCTCCCTCGCGCCTACGGCGCTCGGTCGAACCCCGTCCAAAAACCTGGACTAAAAACACCCGCTCACTCGCTTCGCTCGTTCGCGGTACAACTGCTGGCGACTACCGCTCCACACCACCCGAGCCCTCGGCCCGCTTCACGGGCCTCGCCCTCGATCCACCGAGGGCCGCAGCCACGACCGCCGAAGCCCTCGCTCCCGTTGGTCGCTCGCCCTTCATCCGCCAGGACCGCGCCGCAACCGCACCTCTGCAGCCGCCCAGCAGCCGCACCGCACCCGCGCCGCACCACCCCATCGCGGGCGAGCGCCACGTTTTTACCACCGCCGGACCTCGCCTCACGTATGAATAGGCGTGAGCGCCGGTGAAGGAGTCGCTGATGGACATCATCCGGTGTCCGATGGACAAACAGGAACTCGAACTCGAATCCATCCAGCGAAACGACGACGAGGTGCTCGAAGGGCGACTCGTCTGCACCGAGTGTAGCGAGGAGTACCCCATCGAAGAAGGGATTCCGAATCTCCTCCCGCCGGACATGCGCGACGACGCGCCGGCCTGAGCATGCGGGGAGCAGACCGTGCCTGAGACCCTCGCCGTCCACCTGAATCGCGACAGCCTCCACGCGATCGAAGCGCCCGACAGCTTCGAGACCGCCGACTCGTTCGTGGTCGAGGTCGAGAACCACGGCGAGGCCGCCCACGCCCATCTCCGGCTCAACAACGGGCTCGCGGAGATCGCCTCGCTCCCGTCGGGCAACCACTACATCCGGACCGGCGTGGTCGAGCGAGTACCGATCAGCGTTCGCGACCCCGGTCCCCTCACGGGAACGCTCACCGTCGCCACCGCATACGGCAACGAAACCCGAGATATCGAGATCACCATCGAACCCACCGCCGGCAAACAGACCGTCGAGATCGACGAGTCGCTGGTTCAGGGGTCGGACCGATCGAGCACCACGACGCGATCGTCCAGCACGACGAACACGACCAGTTCGGGATCGTCGTCAGGCCGATCCGCGTCGCAGCGGTCGTCCTCACGGCAGTCGTCGGGGCTCGACACACCGGCGTTGCTCGGCGGGACGGCACTCGTGATACTGATCGGGATCGGACTCCTCTTTCTCGAAGGGATCGCGATGTTCGTCGGCGTGCTCGCGGTGCTCGGCGGCCTCGTCGTCGCGAGCTATCTGCTGCTCTACTGACGCTCGACGACGTTCTCGAAGTCCCCGTCCTCGTCGGTCCGTTTCGCCCGCAAATACCGCGCTCGGTAGCGGTTCGCGCCGTCGGCGACATCGGCCTCGCGGATCTCGTCGGTCCGCCCCTCGGCGACCGCACCCACTATCTCCTCGATCTGGTTCTTTTCGCTCGGCGTCAGCTCGAACTCGTAGGTGCGAGACTCCTCGCTTTCGAGGATTGCCCATTGCCGGGCGGCGGCGATCACGAGCGAACACGGCTCCCGACACGGGAACGCGCCGTCGCCGCGAGGAACGTCGAGCTCCGTTTCATCGTCCTCGTCCCACTCGCGGCGCTTGAGACACTGCGAGTCGACACAGCACGCGGCAGCGAGGTTTTCGACACCCTCGGCATCGAGTTCATCGACCACCTCGTAGATCCCGGTCTGGCGGTCGGCGGTCTCGCGGAAATGGGTCACGTCGAGATCGCCCTCGCGTTCACGAGACCAGTTCGCCACCGTCGCCGGGTAAAAGAACTCCACAGTTTGAACGAGGTCACGAGCGTCGAGCCCCGCGAACCGCCAGCCCCGCTGGAGCGTCGGTGCGGTCTTCAGCGGTCGATATCGGCCATCCTCGTCGGCGGTGGCGATCTCACGCGCGTCGAGGGGGTTGTCGTGGAGTGCGAGTGCGTCGGGTTCCATGTCGGCATCGTCGACGTGACGGAGCTCGTAAACCCGCTCGCCGTCCTCGCCGAGTCCGGCCGTGACGAGGAGTTCGCCCCATTCGCGGGAGAGTCCCTCGACGAGCGCCTCGTAGCGCTCGCTCACGTCGAGTTCGTTGGCGTGTTCGACCCATCGACAGTACGCTGCGTGCGTCTCGCTTGCGCCCGCCCAGAAGTGCCAGTTCGAGACCAGCCACGGGTTCTCCGTAGCGAGCGCGTCGAACGCCGCCTCGTCGAGGTCCTCGTGGGTCGCCTCGGGGGTCTCGAAGGTGTACTCCTCGCCAGTCCGCTCGGCGCGGAGCCCGTCACACGAAACGCCGTCGGCCGCGGCCTCGCGGAGCGCCTGTAACTGAGTGTCGTTCATTTAGTCGCCCGCCGTGGGAGTCCCACGGGTTCGCTGACGGACGAGATCGAGCGCGTTCCCGACGTCCGCGCCTGCGTCGACCGCGCGTTCGAGGAGGACATCGGCCAGCAGCGCCTCGGTCCCGACCGCGCCGGCGTACCAGATTCGGGTGTCGTCGACCTCGCTTGGCACATCGTACCCCTCCCGGTAGTCGTCGGTTAGTCCCATGTCCTCGGGGATGTCTTCTTGAGTGTGATACCCGTCGGCGACGAAGAGGGGCACCACCACGACGTCCTCGCTCTCGAAGAACTCGGTCACGTCGTCGACTTCGGGCTCCTCGTCCATGAACAGCGCCTGAACCTCGTCGAAGCGTCCGGTCTCACGGACCCGCTCGGCGTGGTACTCGATCGCCTTCGCGGAGTTCTCGTTGCGATCCGTGCCGTGGCCGACGACGGCGATCCCGAACCCCTCGCCCACGTCGGCGTCGCCGGTGACGCTTTCGGCGCGCTGGACGATCACATCAGTCATCGACTCGTGGGTCCC
>Ga0136562_100862_pt1 | contig 10579 bp, 9 predicted proteins | sample AntCluMetagen312_FD_104784 | JGI IMG/M metagenome (GOLD analysis project Ga0136562, IMG submission 104784) | Saline lake microbial communities from Club lake, Antarctica - Metagenome #312 | ecosystem: Environmental > Aquatic > Non-marine Saline and Alkaline > Saline | place: Antarctica: Club lake...
GTCCGCGGGGACCTCACCGAGGAGTCCACCCAATCGGAGCTCGCAGAGCGGGTCGGTGAAGCCGATCTCGTGCTCTCCGATATGGCCCCGAACATGACCGGCGAGTACGACCTCGACCACGCTCGGTCGGTGCATCTCGCGCGCCAGGCGCTCGACGTGGCACGATCCGTGCTCGCGCCTGGCGGTGATCTCGTCGTGAAAGTGTTCGACGGCCGTGATCTCGACGATCTCGAAGCCGACATCGAAGAGGAGTTCGAGTACGTCAGAACTGTTCACCCCGAGGCCTCGCGCGACGAGTCCTCCGAACTCTATCTCGTGGGGAAGGGCCGAATGACCGCGCCGGTGAAAGCGGGCGACGAACTGACCGTCGAGATCACCGACACGGGCGACGAGGACGACGGGATCGCGAAAGTCGAGGAATACACGCTGTTCGTTTCGGATGCAGAGGAGGGCGAGGAGGTGCGGATTCGCGTCGAGGGTGTGAAACCGCGCTTCGGGTTCGCCGAACGGATCGACTGATCTCGGTCAGAGCTTCGAATTCCGAACCGAAAACTCGTATCACGACCGCGAATCACGGTACAAATGAGAACCGCAGGCCACACCGGCGGTGTTCAGATAAGCGACGCTGATTGAGGAAACCACGCCGGGTAGGACTGAGCGGAGCCTTCGGCTCCGCGAGGGTCGGACGACGCGAAGCGTCTTCCGGGACTGAAAGGGGCGACTGGCTCAGGTCCCGGGACTCGCTGTTGCTAGAACCCGCCGGATTCTGGCAGCTAACCAGAAATCTCTGATTTCCGGTGATGTCGTTCGAAAGACGCCGGAGGCGTCTCTCGAACCACGGTCCTCAGCCGCGTTGCTCCTTGCGGTCCTTGTCTCCGAAAATCGGAGATTTTCGGGATGCCGAGAGACTGGAGGTCTCTCGGGCCACGTCGTCCGAATTCCCTGAGCCACCGGGAAAGCGGAATTCTCCCCCCGTTCGCGGGCGCTTAGTCAGCAAGGGAAGTTCTGGGTATCGAGAAAGAGAGTATTCCCGTTTCTACGTCTACAGACGACGAATCGCTATCAGCCTGTATGCAAAACTTCTCTTAGCCACTATGCGCCCGCGAACAGTCGGGCTTTCGAGCCGGTCGCGGTTGCTACTGTTGTCTCGATATCTACGGCTCATCTGAACACTACCGTCGCGGTGGACCCAACTGTTATACCGATCGACGGAGATACCACAGATTGAGCCAGCATTTCACGGCGCAAAGTACACACCCATCTCGCCGAGTGGGCGGCGCTCGTCGGGGCCGATCTCCCCGAGGGCGTGCTCGACGACGATCCCGAAAACGGCTTCTGAGCCCGTCTGCCGAGAGTCCGGGTCACGACGACGCGTGTGTCGATCGCTTCGGGAATCCCCAGCCACCCCGCTACGCGGTCGGTTGTGGCGGTAGTGTCGCCAGGTTCTTCTCGATGAGCGCCGATCCGCGCGTATGAACGCAACGGAAGTCGCGAGGCCGTACTACACCGCCATCGACGAGGACCGATACGACGACCTCACTGACCTGCTCGCGACCGAGTTCGTCCACGAGCGGCCCGACCGCACGCTCGACGGACGCGAGACGTTCGTCGCGTTCATGCGTGAGGAGCGTCCGCGCACCGACACGACCCACGAAATCGATGGGGTCTACGCCGACGAAACCGGCGACGACACGAGTGAGTCCGCGGTCGCCGTTCGTGGCCGGTTGTTCGGAGAAGCGGACGGCCTCCTGTTCGGGTTCGTAGACGTTCACACCGTCGATGGGAGCTCGATCGCACGAATCCACACCTACACCGACTGAAATCGACTGTTCGGGACGTTTCCGTCGCACCGCCGACGATTCACTCCTTCCTGCCCGCCCCGACCGCACTCTCGCCGACCGGCTCGTGGCCCTCGATGACCGCTTGGCCACCCATGTACGGCCGGAGCGCTTCGGGAATCTCGACCGTCCCATCCGGGTTCTGATAGTATTCGAGGATCGCGACCATCACGCGCCCGACGGCGGTCCCCGAGGCGTTCAAGGTGTGGAGATACGTCGCCGACTCGTGGCGCTCCGGGCGGTAGCGCAGGCCGGCCCGCCGAGCCTGGAACTCCTCGAAGTTCGACGCCGAGGAGACTTCGAGCCACCGGCCACCTTCCTCGGGACCGTCGTCCATGTCGTCGCCCGGTGCCCAGACCTCGATGTCGTACTTCTTCGTGGGCGCGAACCCGAGATCGCCCGTACTCATGTGGAGCACCCGGTAGGGAAGTCCGAGCCGTCGCAGCGGTTCGGCGGCCTCCTCCACGAGTTCCTCGTGGCGGTCGTGGCTGTCCTCGGGGCGGACGAAGTTCACCAGCTCGACCTTGTTGAACTGGTGGACCCGGACGATCCCCCGGGTTTCGGTGCCGTGCTCGCCTGCCTCGCGCCGGAAGTTCGGCGTGTACGCCTGGTGTTTGAGGGGGAGATCGTCGTCGAGCAGGATGTCGTCGCGATACATGTTTGTCACCGGCACCTCCGCGGTGGGGCAGAGCCAGAGGTCGTCGTCCGCGTACGCCTCGTGCTCGCCCCCGCCCACCCGGTAGGCGTCCTCGTTGAATTTCGGGAGCTGGCTGGTGCCGGTCATCGATCGGGAGTTGACCGGGATCGGCGGGAACACGTCGACGTACGACTGTTCGCGGTGAACGTCGAGCATGAACTGGACCAGGGCGTGTTCCAAGCGCGCGCCGTCACCTTTCAGGAAGTAAAAGCCGCCGCCAGTCACCTTCGCGCCGCGCTCGAAGTCGAGGATATCCAACTCCTCGCCGAGATCGTAGTGGGGCACGACGGGATCGGCCAGATCGCGGGGGTCGTCGAACCCCTCGCGGCGGACCTCGACGTTGTCCGATTCATCCGTGCCGACGGGCACACTCTCGTGGGGGACGTTCGGGATTTCGAGGAGTGATTCGTCGAGAGCGGTTTCGAGCTCGTCGGCGCGCTCCTCGATCTGCTGAATTTCGTCTTTGAGTTCCTGTGAGCGCTCGATGGCGTCTTCGGCGTCCGCGTCCTCGCCGGCCGCCTTGAGGTCGCCGATCCGATCGCTGATCTGGTTACGCTCGTGGCGGAGCTCGTCGCCGCGGTTCTTGTGTTCGCGCCACTCCGTGTCGATTTCGAGCACGCGGTCGAGATCGACGCCGTCGGCTCCGCGGTCGGCGAGGGACTGCCGGACCTCGTCGGTGTGCTCGCGGAGATACTGTCTGCTGAGCATTTGTCGGCGGTTCCACTCCCGGAGAGAAGTCGTTGTCGATGGACGCGACGGGATCGATAGTCGGCGACCGGGCCGCTATCGGGTTCACGATCCGTTCTCCCCATTCGTATCGCGATCACGATCCAGCGACATACTGCTCCCTGCGGGGGACTTTTGAGCCCACCTCGCGTGGGGTCGGCATGGCCATCGGCGATGTCTTCGCAGTCGAGGGGTGTCCGGATCTCCACTACGTCGACACCGGGATGTACGATACCCCCGAGTACGGCGCGGTGTATATCCTCGACGCCGAGCGACCTGCACTGATCGACACCGGGATCGGTACGCGGTACGAGAACATCCTCGCTTCCCTCGACACGGTGGGAATCGACCGCGAGGACCTCGAATACGTCCTCCCGACCCACGTCCACCTCGATCACGCCGGCGGCGCGGGCTATCTCGCTGCGGCGTGCCCGAACGCCACGGTGATGACTCACGAGATCGGTGTCCCGCATCTCATCGATCCCGAAGCGCTCGTCGCTGGCACCAAGGCCGCCGTCGAGGAGCAATGGGATTTCTACGCCGAGCCGAAACCCGTCCCCGAAGACCGGATCGAGGGGCTCGCGGGCGGCGACGCGATCGATCTGGGCGATCGCACGCTCGACGTGCATCACGCACCGGGCCACGCACCCCACCAAGTGACCTTCCACGATCGGGCGAGCGACGCACTCTTCACCGCCGACGCCGCCGGGATCTGGATTCCTGAAATCGAACGGATCCGCCAGACATCGCCTCCCTCGAACTTCGATCTGGGGGCCTGTCTCGCGGACGTCGAGACCATCCGCGAGATCGAGCCCGACGTGCTCTGTTTCGGCCATTTCGGCCCCCGCGAGTACGACGACGCGCTGATGACCGAGTACGCGCGCGTTCTGGAGGAGTGGGTCACGGCCGTCGCGGACAAACGTGCCGAACTGGGGGGCGACGAAGCGGTGATCGAACATTTCGTCGAGACGAGCGAGATGGTCGAGACGTGGGGTGAGCGCAAGGCTCGCGCCGAGGAGCGGCTGAACACCCGGGGTGTGCTCGGCTATCTCGACGAGCAGTAGCACAACGATTTTGCGAGAGGCGAACCGTACGCCGGTATGGACCGTTCACGCCTTGCCGGCATCGGGTTCCTCATGGCTGGTCTCGTCACGCTGTCCCGGTTCGGCATCGATCCTGCCGTCACTGTTCCGGGGATTCTCACTGCCATCATCGGTGTTGGGCTCTGCTCGCTTGGCGTCCTGTGGCTGCGAGACGGTGCCGAACCCGATCACGCTCGTGACGGACGACGGGTCTCGGTTCCCGTCGCTGTTGGAGTTGCTGCCGTGCTCTTTGCGATCGGGGTCGCAGCAGCCGTCGGCATCTGATACTGTCGGACAGAAACCTCTACTGGAATTGACCGAATATCACTCTTGCGTCCGGCGATTCACCGCCATCTGATACTCTATAGTCTGTCCGACAGTATGATGCGTGCTATCGGTTATGCGGATCGGAACCTGCGTATCTGAACACTACCGTCAGCAAGCCACTGCATGCCGATCCACACCATACCGCATTCGTGTCTGGGGGACTGAAAAACCACAGTGGCCATGACCGCCTGGAAACCCCGGACCGACAGTCTGTCGTTCGAGCGCACGCCCGGCCCCCAGATTGTCGTCTCGCGCGCGATCGACGCGCCCCCCGATGTCGTCTGGAGCCTGCTCACCGACACTCAGCGGTGGCCGGAGTGGGGACCGTCGATCGTCGGTGTCGCGAGCGAGGATCGGTTCATCCAGGCCGGAACGCGTGGTCACGTCCGGACGATCGGCGGACTCGAACTCTCCTTTCGGATAACCGAATGCGCCGATCGTCGGTGGACGTGGCGGGTCGCCCGCGTTCCGGCGACTGGCCATCGGGTCGAACCGCTCGGAGCGGGCTGTCGCGTCGCCTTCGAGATACCACCGCTCGCGGCCCCGTACGCACTCGTCTGTCGGCGCGCACTCGCGACCATCGATCAACTCGCGCGGGACGACGGGTGAGCGCGCCCGCGAGGACACCGACGGCTGTGCGCAGTTACTGCTCGACGAGGAGGAGATCGCTTACCGAATGGAGGTCCTCTTCGAGTCCCTCGCCGTCGCAGTCGTCGCTCGGACACGAGAATCGCCAGCCGTCGGTGGTCGCCGTTCGCTCCGGAAACCGCTCGCCACAGACCTCACAGAACAGCTGCTCGTCCGAGCAGCCGTCGCGGTGGAGTTCGAGTTCGAGCTCGCTCGTGAACGTCTGCTTGCAGTTGCGGCAAGTGTCGGCCATACTTGCCGACTCATCGCCCAGGGATATATCAGCACCGCTTTTGCGTGGTTGGGCGACACGCGCGGGTGATGAGACGGCGTGTGCCGACCGCGGGGTTTTGGGTCCCTCGGCTCTCAGGAGGCATATGCAAACGTTCGAGCGCGGGACGTACGTGCGCGCACCGTTCGAGGATGTCTGGCGGTTTCACTCGACGCTCGACGGTCTCGAAGCGCTGACACCCAATTTCATGAACCTCCGGGTGGAGGCCTCACGCGGGCCGGACGGCGAACCCGATCCTGCGGTGCTGGCGGCGGGTGCGGAAGCCGACCTCTCGATGCGGCCTGGTGGTGTCGGTCCCCGACAGGGCTGGACGACGCGGATCATCCAGCGCGACCGCGAGGACGGGGCCGGTCTGTTCCGTGACGAGATGGTCGGTGGCCCGTTCCGGTGCTGGGTCCACACCCACAGCTTCTACGCCGACGGCGGTGGGACCCACGTCCGCGATCGGGTGGAGTACCGCCTCCCGCTTGACGATCTCGGCCGTCTCGCCGGGCCGTTCGCGGTCGTCGGTTTCGAACCGATGTTTCGGTATCGCCACCGCGAGACCAAACGACGACTGGAGTGATGGTGTGGAAGGTCACGACGCGCCGTTATCGGCCGAAAACTCCCGTAACCCTACTGTAAAATAGTAGCACGAGATTCGGTGACGACGAGTAACGCGTCCGGACGAATTCCGGTGCAAATGAGTACCGCGAGCCACACCCTCCCCAGCCGATTCCTTCGTCTCGTTCGTTCCACTCACTCGACTCAGTCATCCCTCGCGCGAGTCGTGCGTCTTCGACGCACTCTCGCGCGCCACAGCAACCCGCTATCGCATAGTGTGCTGACCGACAGTATATTACTCCGCGCTCGTTTCGCTCCCAGCATGGACGTACGCCTGCTCGAAGCCACCGACGACCCCGAGCGCGTGATCTGTACAGGGGCGCGAAACGACTACTCCGCACTGTTCGTCGGCGACCAGTCCTTCGCCGAAACGATGGCGGCAATCGACGGCGAGACGATCGAGGAGAAAAAACGCACCCTGATCGACCGCCTGCTCGATCACGGCCATTTCGGTCCGTTCGAACACCCCCAGGCCACGTTCGCCATCGAGGGTGTGAGCCGGTCGTGCATGGCCCAACTCACCCGCCATCGCCACGTCTCCTTCGATGTCCAGTCGATGCGGTACGTCGCCTTCGACGAGGTCGACCCCGCGGATGTCCGCGACGGTGCGATGGTGGTGACGCCGCCGTCGGCGACCGATCCCGACTGGGTCGGGCGCAACCAGCGCGGCGGCGGGGTCGACGAGGAAACCATCGAGCAGCGCGAGGCGGTGTTTCGGGAGTCGGTCACGAGCTCGGTCGAGTCCTATCAGGAACTCCTCGACCTCGGGATGGCACCCGAGGACGCCCGGTTCGTCCTTCCCATTGGAACGGAGGTCAACATCGTGATGTCGATGAACGTTCGAATGTTGATGCACGTGGCGGACATGCGCGCGGCGGCGGACAGCCAATGGGAGATCCGTCATCTCACTGAAGACGTGCTCGATCTCGCCGCGGAGTGGTGTCCCATCACGTTCGCGCACTACGACGAGCACATGAAAGGCCGGAAGAACCGCCTCGCGCCGTGACCGGTTTGATACCATATATGGGCCTTGTGGCCAGAACTACCAACAGCGGCCGATGCACCTACTGAGAGCCCGTTTTCATCGATCTTCGGTGCCGGTCACAGCGTTTTTATACGTCCCTGTGGTCATGTACCATAGATGAGGTGGCTGTCGGCGTTCGGTCTCGCCGTGGTTGCACTGCTGGTGCTGGGGGTGGTGGCCGCCCCCCTACCAGCGGTGGCTACCGCACAGACGACCAACGGGACCGGATCGGCCGATGGCGAGAGTGCGTTCAACGACTCCCAGTGGGTGGTGATAGTGTACGAGAACGGGTCGGCGCGGTTGACCCACCGTTACAACCAGCCCCTCGCCAACGAAACCGAGATCGAGCGATTCAGCACCTACGCCGAGACGTTCACCACCGAAGAGACACCGCTGTACACCGACTTTCGACGAACAGCGGCGGACCTGACCGAGAGCGGTACGAACACGACCGGGCGCGAGATGGATGCCCGTGGGTTCTCCCGGCAGGCACGGGTCGTCTCGCGCCCGTCCTCGACGGGGGTCGTCGAGAGTTCTTTCCTCTGGACCAACTTCTCGGCCACCTCCAATGGCGAGGTCGCCGTTGGCGACGCCTTCGGGAATGGTCTGTATCTCTCGCCGGGGATGTCGATCGAGATCAGGGCCGGCCCGGACCTGAACATCGCGTGGGGGGAGGTCAAGCCATCGCCGGATGCCTCGACCAACGGTTCGACCGGCGGGAACGACTCGGCGACGTGGTTCGGCGAGCGTCAGTTCGCCACCGGTCAGCCACAGGTCGTGTTCGTCAAGCAGTCGGGGATAGGAATGAACGGGCCGTCGACGTTCGATGGGTCGGCCGTGTGGCTCGTGGGGGCGCTTGCGGTCGCCGTCGTCCTCGGTGCAGTGATCGTCCGGCGGTCCGAACGATCCCCGTCCGGCGAATCGGCAGCGGCGACCGTCGACGAACGCGACGCTGAGACCACCTCGGAGAGTGCGACCGCCTCGGACGGGCCGGCCGACACATCCGACGAACCCACTGCGACCGCAGCCGCCGAACCCGCCGTCTCCGATGAGGAGCTCAGGGGCGACGAGGAGGTCGTGCACTCGCTGCTCGACGAAAACGACGGTCGGATGCGCCAGAGCGAGATCGTTTCCGAAACCGGGTGGTCGAAGTCGAAAGTCAGCATGCTGCTCTCGGAGATGGCCGAAGAGGGCGATCTCAGCAAGCTCCGTGTCGGCCGCGAGAACATCGTGAGTCTCGATGGCCACGAACCGGAGGTCGCGGGATCGCCGTTCGACGAGGAGTGAGCGCGCGAAAACGGAACTGTTAAACACGATTCTACGCTACGTCAGTCCGCCTGCCAACGAGCGGTTGGCGACCCGCGCTCCGGTGGTGTAGTCCGGCCAATCATATTGCCCTCTCACGGCAATGACCAGGGTTCGAATCCCTGCCGGAGCATGGTTTTGGGTGAACACCATGAACGAAGAGCCACGCGCACGGCGGGGATTCGAATCAGGGAGTGAAGCGAAGCGGAACGACCGTGGTTCGAATCCCTGCCGGAGCATTCTGCGACGGTTTCACGCGTGAAGCGAGTGAAATATCGTGACGAGCGGAGCGATGTCACGGAAAACGGATGAGGGGGGCGAATGCGACTCGCAGCATTCGAGCAAACGAGTCGCAGTGCGCGAACGGAGTGAGCGCGACTGTCTCGCCGAGTTCGAATCCCTGCCGGCGAACGTTTCGATCGGATGACTTGGATGAAGTAGCGCGCTCGACTTAGCTATCGAGATACTGTTCTCGACTATTGACTGCCGATACGTGGTTGTTCGTCCGTCGTCGTGTTGAAGCAGCTTCTGACCGCCCTACTCGACGGTGACGCTCTTCGCGAGATTGCGAGGTTTGTCGATCGACCGCCCGAGCTGTGCGGCGGTGTGGTAAGCGAACAGTTGGAGCTGGACGTTGGCGAGCACTGCGGCGGTCCGGGGGTGAGTCTCGGGGATCGGGAGGACGTGATCGGCGTAGCGTTCGATGTCGGACTGACCATCAGTGACGGCGATCACGGGGGCGTTTCGGGCCTCTACTTCCTTCACGTTGCCCACCGTCTTCCGGGCGAGCTCGCCGTCGCCGGTGGCGATCGCGATCACGGGGGTGTTTTCGGTGACCAGCGCGAGCGGGCCGTGTTTGAGCTCGCCCGCCGCGAACCCCTCGGCGTGACGATACGTGATCTCCTTCAGCTTGAGCGCGCCTTCGAGCGCTACCGGGTAGTTCAGCCCCCGGCCGATGAAGAAGTACCCCTCCGCGTCGAGATACTCCACCGCGATGTCGGCGGCGGTCGAGTCGTCGATGACCGCTTGGACCTCGCTCGGCAGGTCCCGGAGCGCGCCCAGACCGTCCCGATCGCCGCCGTTCGCGGTGGCGAGCGCGAACAGGTTGAGCGCTGCCAACTGGCTCGCAAAAGTCTTCGAGGCCGCGACGCCGATCTCCGGGCCGGCACGGATGTAGATGACGTGATCGCACTCCCGCGAGACCGTCGACCCCACGACGTTGGTGAGTGCGAGCGTGCGCGCGCCGCGGCCTTTCGCCTCCCGGAGCGCACTCAGGGTGTCGGCGGTCTCGCCGCTCTGGGTTACCCCGACCACGAGCGCCTCGCCCGCCGGCGGCGGCGAGGTGACGTACTCGCTCGCAAGAAAGGCTTGAGCGGGGATGCCGGCGTCCTGGAACAACTGTGCACCGTAGAGCGCAGCGTGATAAGAGGTGCCACATGCCACGAACTGTACCGCGGTGGGGCGGGGCGGTTCGTCGAGTTCTTCGAGTTCGACGGTGCCGCCGAGTTCGTCGACCCGGCCCCGGAGACACTGCCTGAGCGCACGCGGCTGTTCGTGGATCTCCTTCAGCATGAAATGGTCGTAGCCGCTCTTTCCCGTTTCCTCGGCGTCCCACTCGACGGTGTGGACCGATTTGTCGACCGACTCGCCCGCGAGTGTCGTCACCGACCAGCCCTCAGCGTCGATCCGGGCGACCTCGCCGTCGTCGAGGTAGATCACGCGGTCGGTGAACTCCCGGAAGGCAGGCACGTCGCTTGCGAGGTAGGTCGCGCCGTCGTCGACGCCGAGCACGAGCGGCGAGTCCTCGCGCGCGCAGTAAACCGCATCGCCGCCCGCGAACACCGCGGCGATCGCGTAGCTCCCCTCGATCCGCTCCATCGCCGCACGGAACGCGTTTTCGGGGCTCGCTCCGTCGGCGAGCGCCGACTCGATCAGGTGGGGGATGACCTCGGTATCGGTGTCGCTGTCGAACTCGTGGCCCGCCGCGACCAGCTCGTCCTTCACGGTTTGGAAGTTCTCGATGATCCCGTTGTGGATCACCGCCACCCGGCCCTCACA
>Ga0136562_100872_pt1 | contig 10500 bp, 11 predicted proteins | sample AntCluMetagen312_FD_104784 | JGI IMG/M metagenome (GOLD analysis project Ga0136562, IMG submission 104784) | Saline lake microbial communities from Club lake, Antarctica - Metagenome #312 | ecosystem: Environmental > Aquatic > Non-marine Saline and Alkaline > Saline | place: Antarctica: Club lake...
GGAAGATCGCGGCCGCGATCGACGACACACCCGTCACGACGTGTGCGACGACCGCGCTCGGTGCGGGCGTCCCGGTGGTCGTCGCGCCCGCGATGCACGAACCGATGTACGACCATCCCGGCGTGAGTGAGGCGGTCGAGCGCGTCGAATCGTGGGGCGTCGCGTTCGTCTCGCCCCGGATCGAGGAAGGGAAAGCGAAGATCGCGACCGGGGAGGCGATCACGCTCGCCGTCGCGCGCGCTACCGGCGAGACGCCGCTCACCGGCCGCCACGTGGTGGTCACGAGCGGTCCCACCACGGAGGCGATCGACCCGGTTCGCGTACTCACGAACCGCTCGTCGGGGAAGACCGGCCGGGCGGTCGCGCGGGCGTGCTACGCCCGTGGTGGGGATGTCACGCTCGTCCACGACGGCGGCAACGTTCCGTACGCTGCGGTCGAACGGGTCGAGAGCGCCGCGGAGATGATGGCCGCGGTCGAGGCGTGTGTCGAGGAAGCGGACGCGCTCGTGTCGGCGGCGGCGATCGGCGATTACACTGTCGAGCAAAGCAGCGAGAAGATTCGATCGGGCCAGGAGGAGTTGACACTCGATCTCGAACCGACGCCGAAACTGATCGATGCAGTCCGGGATGCCCACCCCGACCTCCCGATCGTCGGGTTCAAAACCGAGACGAGCGGCGACGATGAGGCGATGATCGCTGCCGCACGCGAGATCCAGTCACGGGCGGGGCTCGCGTTCGTCGTTGCCAACGACGCGAGCGTGATGGGCGAGACCGAGACGCGTGCGCTCGTGGTTCACGAGGACGAGGTGGCCGAGTACGCTGGCGATAAATTCGGGCTCGGTGCGCGCGTTGCCGAGGAGTTGGTCGGGGAGCTCGATTAGAAAGGGCGCTCAATCGAACCCGAACGGGACGTTGCCATCGTTGTGCTTGAGATACTCAACGGCATTTTCGACGCTCGCCAAGCGAACATTGTCCAGACTCCCGCCGTAGGCTTCGACCGGCGCGTTCGGATCGGTTATCATCTCCCGAATCAGCTGCTCGCCGCGACCCTGTGCGTGTGACGGCAGCCAGTTCGTGACGGTATCGACCCGCTTCTTGTGAGATCCGACGACCCGTTTGCGGAGCAGTTTTTCGACGATCCTGTTCCGGATGTCCGGGTCGTCCATGAGTGCGTAGTACGACCCGCGAGAAATAAAACTGTCGTATTGAAACTACACTTGTGGTGTTTTGAACGGAAGATACTTGTGATGCTACCCAAAACAGGGTAACAGGACGATGGCAGTCGAAGCACGATCCGACATCGAACCGTACGCCGACGACACACCCCTCACGCACCTGTTCGGCTCGGGCGCGCGCGTGAAGATCATCGTCGCGCTGCTCGGTGAGGAGGGGACTGACCTCAACGTGAGCGACATCGCGCGCCTGGCCGGCGTCGCGCGCAGCACCGTCTACGACCACATCGACGAGTTACGGGAACTCGGCGTCGTCGAACACACCCGAAACGTCGGTGACAGCCCGATGTACAGATTCGATGCCGAGAGCGATGTCGGGGAGTACGTCGCCAAGCTCGAAGGCGTGACGCTCGGACGACTTCTCGAACGGGACGAGCAGTTAGAGGAGTAACTCGACGGACTCTCGTCGTCCGAGAGTCAGCAGTTGAGCTACGCTCCGGTATCCTGATCGGTATCGACGTAGACCACGACGCTACTGATGGTACAGCCGCTGTCGTAGAGGAATCGATCGACCTCGTGGCGCTCGTAGCCCTCGAAGAATCGATCGATATCGGTGGCATCGTCGTACTCTTTCTCGCAGGATGCTGCGCGATCGAACGCGATCACCACCGGCGGTCGATCGCCGCTTGCCACCGCCCGCTGGACCGCCGCCGCGTCGGCCGTACTGTTCGTTTCCGCGCCGTAGGCTTCGAGATACCACGCGAACGGTAAGCGCTCGAACCAGCCAGCCCCGGCGATCGGCGTGTCGTGGGATCGGGGATTGGGCGCGTAGAATTCATCGCCGTCGAAGTCGGGATCGTCACCGTAGTAGAGCACGTCGGTGCCGTCGTTTTCCGTGACGGTCTCGCGAACCTCGCCGAGCAGCGGTTTCATCTCACTCGCGGGCTGGGCGTACTGGACGAGTTCGTTGTCCTCGCCCTGGGGTTCGGCGAACGAGGTGTCGTAGGCGGTCACGCCGACCTGCCCGACGATCGCGATCACGACGACCGCCGCGGCGACCGCGGCGATGGTGTCGCCCTCGTCGGCGTTTTCGAGACTGACACGACTGATCATGGCGAGTCCGATTGCCGCCGGGATCGCGAGCGGCACGACGACGTGGATCATCTCCCACGGAAACGGGTTGTCGACGGCGATCGGGTAGCCGAGCGCGCTCGCAGCCCCCCAGTAGGTCGCAAATGCCACGACATCACGGGGCTGCTCGCCGGTGTAGCGATCCACGAGAAATCCTACGGCCGCAAGCACGAGCAGAACGAGCGCGCCCGCCGCGAGCACCGAGAAGAGCTGACCGGCAGTCGAGAGGTACGACTCCTGATTGCCGCTGCCCCACTGGCCAAGGAAGGCGTTCCACGACCCGAGAACCGCCTCGCCGACCAGCGCGGGCAGCAGCGTCGGATCGGCGAGCGTCGCGCCGAGTGTCGGTTCCGCACCGGCCGCCTCGCCCCGCGGCGCGTAGAAGAACACGAAGATCGCGAAGAACTCCACGACCGCGAGCACGAAGTGGAGTCCCCAGTGCCGGAGCGCGCCCGCGACCTGCCGCGTCCGCCCGACGACCGCTTCTCGGGGACGCAGATCGCCCATTCGGTCGACGAGCAGCCGGCGATCGAAAAGCAGTACGGTCGCGCCGATCCACACCACCGGGTAGAGCAGCGCGTTCTCCTTGGTGGTGAACGCGAGCGCGAACGCGGCGGTGCCGAGATAGACGAATAAGGGTCGGCGGTGGTCGTACGCCCGGACGAAGCATCCGAACGCGACGAGCATGAACCCCGCGAGCAGGAGGTCGTTCCGATAGAACCGCGAGTAGTAGAGCAGGATGGGGTTCGCGGCGAGCACGAGGCCGAGCGCGATCGTCTCGCCATCCCGCAGTCGATGGCGAAAGAGCAGCGCCGCAAGCGGGAGCAGGCCGCCAACGACGGCGACGACCAGCCGCATCGTGAAGTCGGAGGCCCCGAGCAGGGCGAACACGTAGCTGTCGACGATCGTCAGGAACGGGCCGTGGACGATCGGGCGATACCAGTAGACGCCGGACTCCATGTAGCGGTACGCCCAGAACGCCACCCGGGCCTCGTCCTGGTGGGCGGCCCGCGCGCCGAGCCCGAACAGCCGGACGGCGAGCGCGAGGACGGTGATCACTGCGACGACCAGTCGGGGCCGGGCCGCGACGCTCGCGAGGCGGTCGCGGAAACCGACGGCAAGCGTCGATCGGGAGGACTCGGTGGACATGGGTGATTACGGGGGACGGGGATCGAATCGGCGGATCGCCGGCCGATATCCGAACCCGTCACCGCTCTCGCACAATACGGTTGCGATCACTGCTCACCGTCCGTCGGGTCGTCGTCCGGCCACGACGCGTCGCCGTGGAAGGCGACGCCCATGCGTTCTGCGGCCTGAGAGATGACGTGTGCGCCGGTCGGCACCGTCAGGAAGAGGAAGACGATCCCCACTAGCGAGGTCAGCCCCGCGCCGCCGACTTCCTGTGGTCCGAAGTAGACCGCCCCCGCGAGGAACAGCGAGGCCGCACCGAGCGTGGTAGCCTTGCTGGTGGCGTGCAGCCGGTTGTAGACGTCGGGAAATCGGAGCAGCCCGATCGTGCCGACGAGCAAGAACCCGCTGCCGATGACGACGAATGCCGTGACGAGGAGTGCGTGGATCGTGTTCATTCGATGATGTCTCCTTCGGTGACGTAGCGTGCGACCGCGACCGTGCTGATGAAGCCGATGATGGCGAGGACGAGGCCCACGTCGATGAAGAAACCGCGGCCGGTCTGGAGCGCGAACAGGACCGCGACTGCGACCACGTTGGTCCCGATCGCTTCGAGCGCCACCACCCGATCGGGCGTGGTCGGCCCGCGGATCACGCGATACCCCGCGAGCAGGGTGACGCCGCTCGCGATCACAAGCCCCACCGTGATCGCGAGGTCGAGAAAGGCCGGGAGCTCAGTCGCCACCGGGATCACCCCGCGGGGCGGGCGGCGTGTCATCGGGACTCGCGTCCTCGCCGAAGATCACGAGCGCGTAGTCCTCCCACCGTCGAATGGGAGCGAGGACGCCTTCACGATTGCGGCCGGTGATGCCGTGGACGTAGAGCGTGTTGGTCGCGTCGTCGTAGTCCATCGTGAGCGTTCCCGGCGTGAGGGTGATCGAGTTGGCGATCGTGGTGATCGCGATATCGGACTCGACACGGAGTGGAACGGCGACCACGTCGGGCTCGATCGGCATCGACGGCGAGAGCACCCGATAGACGACATCGACGTTCGCCACGAGGAGTTCTTTCACGAACACCGCGAGGTAGAGCCCGACGTACGGGACGACTCGGAGCGATCGTGCGAGCACGAACTCCTCGGCGTAGAACCGCCGGAAGACGAACGCGATCGGGAGGCCGATGGCAAGCCCGATCAGGAACTCCTCGGCGATTCGGACAGGAACGAGCTCGATCCCGCGAACGAACAGCCAGAGCACCGCGAGCACGACCCCGAGCACCGGCCATCGCCTCATGGCGACACCCCCGGAAGCACGTTCTCGACGTATGTGCCGCGATCCACCGCCGCGTTGGCGGCAGCGTTGGCTGCACGCAACACCGGATCGAAGCCGACGCCGACGACCACCAGCGCCGCCGCGAGCGCGACCACGACCGCCACGAGGGTTGGCGAGTACGTCGCCGTCCGGACCGCCTCGGACTGAGTGCCCCAAAAGCCCTCGTTCCACGCGCGCGAGAAGTACGCGACCGTGAGGATCGCGCCGCCCAATGCGAGGGCGAGCGCGAGCGTCGCACCCTGCCCACCCACGGCCCCGGCGTCAGCAGCAGTCTGGAAGACGAGTAATTTGCCGAAAAAGCCCGAGAGTGGGGGAATCCCGATCAGCGTGAGCGCGCCGAGGAAGAACCCGACCGAGAGCACTGGCGTGCGGCGCGCGAGCCCACCGAGATATTCGAACCGGACCGAGCCGACGGCTTCTCTCACTGTGCCGCTCGCGAGGAACAGCATCGACTTCGCGAGGCCGTGGTTGAGCGCGTAGACCAGCGCCGCCGCGATCCCGAGTTCGCGCACGTCAGGTACTGTCGCGGCGATCGCGAGCGGGAGCACGACGAACCCGATCTGGCCGATGCTCGAATACGCGAGCACGCCGTCGAGATCGGTGCGACTCACCGCACCAACCCCGCCGAGAACGATGCTCGCCGCAGCCATGGCGAACATGATCGGGCCGAAGAAGGCGAGGAAGGAACTTCCACTGAATCCGGGCAGTGAGAGGCCGGTCGGGAGGCTCGCGGCGGCGAAGACGGTGAAGTAGAGCCGGATGATCGCGTAAATGCCGACCTTCTTGGTGACGCCGGCGAGCATCGCCGAGACTGGTGCGGGCGCGGCGCGGTAGGCGGCAGGCACCCAGAACTGGAAGGGGACGATCCCGGCCTTGAGCGCGAACACTGCAAAGAGGAGGCCGGCGAGCCCCAATACTGGTACGGGGTCGATGCCGAACGCCGCGGGGTTGGCGAGCCGGCGGGCCATATCAGCCATGTTGAGCGTGCCGGTCGTCGAGTAGAGCCCGCCGATCGCGAGCAGCATGACGGCGCTCCCGAGCAGGTTCAGTATGGTGTACTGGAGCGCCGCGCGGGTGTGTTCCGGTCCCGAGTAGAAGACGACGAGCACGTAGCTCGACAGCAGCATGACCTCGAACCAGACGAACAGGTTGAAGATATCGCCGGTGAGGAAGGAGCCGGTAACGCCGACCACCAGCAGGTGATAAAGCGTGTGATAGGAGAGCTGCTGGCCGTACTCGCTGATGTACCCAGCGGAGAAGACGGCCGCGGCGAGCGAGACGACCGCCGTGAGCACGAGCATGAAGGTCGAGAGCGCGTCGGCCACGAGAGTGATGCCGAAGGGGGCACGCCACCCCGAGAGCTGGTAGACGAGGATCGACTGGTTGGCAACGGCCGCGGCGAGCAGCGCCACGCACACCGCGTAGCCCAGCGCACCCGCGAGGCTCACCGCACGCTGGGCGCGCGGGAACCGACGGAGCAGGAGGGTCAAGATGGCGGTCACGAGCGCGACCAGCAACGGCGCGATCACGATCTGGGCGGCCATTCAAACCTCACCGCCCGTCTCACCGAGCTCGTCGAGGTCGATTGTACCGTGTTCTTCGTACACCCGGTAGGTGAGCACGAGCGCGAACGCCGTCGTTCCGAAGCCGATGACGATTGCCGTGAGGACGAGTGCCTGGACCAACGGATCGGTGACGCTGCCGGGGTTCGCTGGCGGGCCGTGGCCGACGATCGGCACAGTACCAGAAAGGCCGCCCATCGTGACGAGGTAGACGTTTGCGGCCTGGGCGATGATGGTCACGCCCCAGACGACCCTGACGATGTCCCGGCGGAGGACGAGGAAGGTTCCGATGGTGAACAGCAAGCCGAGCACGCCCGCGAGCACGAACTGAGTCATTCCGCGCCCACCACCGCAAGGATCGTGAGGAGTGCGCCGACAACCACGAGATACACCCCGAGATCGAAGACGAACGCGCTCGCGACTTCGAGTTCCTCGTAGAGCGGGAGGTGTTCGAGGAAGACCACGGCCTGCGTGAGGAACGGCTGGCCGAGTGCGATGGCGGCGAGACCGCCCACAATCGCGAGGGCGAGTCCGGTCGCAAAGGCGAGCCGGTAGTCGGCGACGATCGCCGGCCCGGCAGCCGTCGTCGAGGTCCCGCTGCGATCGAGGAGATCGTCCCCGACGAAATCGAGGCCGTAGATCACATAGAGTAGCGCGAACGCCGCCGCCGTGAGTACGCCTGCGATGAACCCACCTCCCGGGAGGTTGTGGCCCCGAAACAGAAGCGCGATCGCGGTCAGCAGGATGAGCGGAAACACCACTCTGGTGACCGTCTCCGCGATCACCGTGGTGTCGGTGTCGCGGTCGGGGGTGCTCACGACGACTCCCCACGGCCGCGCATGGCGATCAGCGTGAGGACCGACAGCGCCGCCATCGCCACCACCGAAATCTCGCCCATCGTGTCGAACGCTCTGAAGTCCACCAGAATGACGTTGACGATGTTGCCGCCGCCGCCGAAGTCGGTCAAGAGGGGCCCATGCTCGCTGGGCACCGGCGCGCGCTCGATCAGGAACTCCGCGATGACATCGTTCGGGCTCGCGGCGGTCGCCACGAGCACCGTTGTCGCCACGGTCGCGCCGACGCCGGTCGCGAGCACGCCGTCGCGGATCGTCCGTGAGAGGGGTGCGTCGCCGTAAAAGGCCGGGAGTTTGTCGAGCACGAGCAAGAAGAGGACGAGGACGAGAGTCTCGACGGCCAGCTGGGTGAGCGCGAGGTCGGGTGCGTTCGAGAGCACGTAGAAGAGCGCGATCATGAACCCGAGGATCGAGAGGGTGAGCACGCCGGCGACGTGAGAGGGTGCGATCCCGACCGCGGCCGCGCCGACGACCGCCACGGCCAGGACGATCACGACCGGGAGCGCGATCGAGAGGCCGGTGAAGGCGGGCAGCGAGACGCCCGCCGCGAGATAGCCGCCGAGTGCGAGCAGGCTGGTCGTGGCGAGCGTCCAGATCGCGTACGTTCGGAAGTAACCGGTCTGGATGCGGGGGAGCGAGGCCGCGCTCGCGCGTTCGAGCCCGGAGACTGCGCCGTCGTAGTACCAGTTCGCCGAGAGCGGGCCGTGACTCGCCCGCCGGACTACGTCACGGATCCGGTCGTAAAAGGGCGAGACCGCGATGCCGACGGCGATCGTGATCGCGCTCATCGCGACCGCGGGTTTGAGTTCGGTTGGGAGGTGGACGCTCATCGTGTGAGCCTCGCCGGCGACCGCGCTGCCGAAGGCGGACTGGACGATCGTATCGACGGCGAGCTGGGGATCGATCCCGACGACCGCGGCGAGCGCTGCGAGGATAGCTGGGGGCGCGACCAGCAGGGCGGGCGGGGAGTGAACCTCGCCGAGCCCGGCGGGCTTCTCGCCCACGAACAGCCAGAGGAACCGAATGGAGTAGAGGAAGGTGAAGACGCTCCCGACGACGGCGACGATCGGGAACAGCCAGAAGAGGCCGCCGTCCGTGTGGGCGACCTCGTAGGCCGCCTCGAACAGGAGTTCCTTGGAGTAAAACCCATTAAAGGGCGGGATGCCGGCCATCCCGAGCGCCGCGATCGCGGTGATGACCGCAGTAATGGGAAGGTCGTGGCGGAGGCCGCCGAGTTCGTCGATCGCCCGAGTGCCGGCTTCGTGGGCGACGATCCCCGCAACGAGAAAGAGGGTCGCTTTAAATAGCGCGTGGTTCAGGATGTGGAAGATACCTGTTTCCGCGCCGAGCTGGTTGGCGAAGCCGAAGCCAGCGGTGATGAGCCCGAGATGCGACGCCGTCGAGTACGCGAGCAGTTCCTTGATGTCACTTGCGCCGATCGCGAGCAGCGCGGTGACGGTCATCGTGACGAGGCCCAGAGTACCAAAGAGGAGCATCCATTCGTCGCCCACGAGCAGCGGTCGGACCCGGCCAATGAGGTAGACGCCCGCCTTGACCATCGTGGCGGAGTGGAGAAACGCGGAGACGGGGGTGGGGGCCTCCATTGCGTTCGGGAGCCAGAGATGGAGTGGAACCTGGGCGGATTTGGCGGCCGCACCGATCGCGATCAGCCCGAGCACGGGGACGAATAATCCTGTGTCGCGGAGCGCGGCGCGGATCGCGTCAGCGTTGGCGATCAGCGAGTCGGGCGTGCCGACGAGGGTGTAGGTCGCGTTCGTGAGCGCCTCGCCCGAGACGAATCGGAGGAGAAGGAAGCCGACGAGCATGAACAGCCCGCCCGAGACGGTGATCAGCATCGACTTCCGGGCGGCGTACAGCGAGCTCGCGTCCTCGCGGTAGTGGCCGATCAGTCCAAAGGAGGTGATGCTGGTGAGTTCCCAGAAGACGAACAGCGAGATGAGATCGGACGCGAGCGTGACACCGAGCATCGAGCCCATGAACGCGAGCAGGGTGGCGTAGTAGCGCGCCTGTCCGGGCTCGTCGTGCATGTAGCTCGCGGAGTAGATGAAGATCAGCACGCCGATTCCGCTGGCGAGCAGCGCGATCAGTAGCGACAAGCCGTCGAGATACAGCACGAGCGAAACGTCGAGGGTGGGTATCCACGGGATCGTGACGACGCCCTGCGCGCCGTACTGGCTCGCGACGAGCCCGAAGCAGGCGAACGCGACGGCGGCCGCGACGTACGCGACGCGCTCGCCGAGCACGCGATACAAGAGGGGAACGACCAGCGCGCCGAGGAAGGGCAGCCCGAGCGCGGCGATCAAAACGGCGGCTGTCGGCTCGGAGCCGGCTTGGGCGACGCTGCCGCCGAGTTCGGCGATCGTCGGCGCGAGCCACACGGCGAGCGGCGCGAGAGACACAGTTCGAATCAGCCAACGGCGGGACTTAATCGTTCCCACATCCCGCTCAGCCGGTCGTTCGTGGCCTACCGTGATCGACAGGACGGGAGCCGTCGACGGTTCACAGTGCCAACGGATAAAACAGTATCGGGGTCGTGTGCAACAGAGGCCCACGAGGACAAAAGATATATATTTCGCCACGAAACCCATAGTAACGCACCAGCTAAGCAAACCCGATAGCGACGGTTGCTGAAGCGGCAACGGCGCTGATCGCTGTCGAGTCCGGGCTGGTGGGTGGAACACAACAACAATGGAAACAAAACTCAACGAACTCCGTTCGGATTCACGTGGCGTCAGCCCGGTCATTGGCGTCGTTCTGATGATCGCGGTCGTCGTCATCCTCGCCGCCGTGGTGGGCGCGTTCGCCACCGGCATCTTCGGGAATCAGCAGCAGTCACCACAGGCGGCGTTTAGCCTCGACGACGGAACGGTCACTATGGATAGCGGCGACTCGATTCCAGGCGACCAACTCACCGTTGAAGGTGCCGGTGCAAGTGCTTTCGACAATGATCCTGTAACGGCTGGATCCGTGGCTACCGGTGCAACAGACGGCAATACTGACGGTCAAATCACCGTGACATGGACTTCCGCTGATGGTGGCCAGTCGGCGGTACTCGCCAGCTTCGATGTGAGCACTGGCACTACCTGATCGGTTTTCCCGATTTCACCCTTCGCGGGTGAACTGAGCGACTCGGTGCGATTCCATTTTTGACGATGAACGGACAGCCGGCGGCTCGACGGTCGCGTGGCGGTGCGGTGGCGGTCCCTGGTGTCTCGACGAACGAAGTAAGTCGAGGCTCAGGAGAGCGAAGCTCTCCTGGTGGATGAAGGGCGAGCGTCGGGCGGTGCGAACGGAGTGAGCA
>Ga0136562_100880_pt1 | contig 10450 bp, 10 predicted proteins | sample AntCluMetagen312_FD_104784 | JGI IMG/M metagenome (GOLD analysis project Ga0136562, IMG submission 104784) | Saline lake microbial communities from Club lake, Antarctica - Metagenome #312 | ecosystem: Environmental > Aquatic > Non-marine Saline and Alkaline > Saline | place: Antarctica: Club lake...
CACCACGATCTGGAAAGGCCGGGTGAGGCTGACCGCGCCGATGATCTTCTGTATTGGGGGACTGAGCACGTTCGTGATCGGCGGCATTACGGGCGTGTTCCTCGCCTCCATACCTGTGGATCTGCTGTATCACGACACCTACTACGTCGTGGGTCACTTCCACATGATCCTGATGGGGATCATCCCGTTCATGATGATGGCGGCGAGTTACTACTGGTTCCCGATCCTCACCGAACGGATGTACGATCAGCCGCTCGCTCGCTTCCAGGCCGTGCTGATGGTGGTCGGCGTGATCGTGACGTTCGGCGCGATGTTGATCACCGGGGCGCTCGGGCTGCCGCGGCGGTACGCGAGCTATCCCGCGGAGTTCGCGCCGCTGATGGAGATCACGACGATCGGGGCGTACGTCATTGGGATCAGCGTCCTGTTGTGGGTGTGGAACATGCTCAAGTCGTACTTCTGGGGCTCACGGATCACCGAGGCCGACGTCTGGGACCTGAAGGAGGTCGGCCAGTTCACCCGCGAGTGGCAGCACTTCGAGGAACAGCTCCGCGAGCGCTACGCAGCCGATGGTTCCGGTGAGCAGGCCGAAGGCCTGCGAACCTCGCCGGACGAGCAGGGCGAGTCCAATAGTACTAGAGAGGGGGCGAAATGAGCGGGGACGACGAGCTGGAGGGCAGCGACGAGAAGGACCTGCGAGAGCACTTCGCGCCGGTCGCGCGCAGCCTCCGGCGGGCGGTCACGAGCCGGACGATCCAAGTCTACACGATCGCGTTCGTCGGTGTGGTGGTCCTCGCGGCCAGCATCGGTCCCACCATCGTGGGGGGGTACGCGCTGGTCCAAGAGGACTTCGGCCTGTGTAGCGATCCGTCTATCGAAGTCCTGTCACCGGAAGCCGCCGCGGCGGTTGATGCCGGGGCGGAACCACCGGAGTTCGAACGTCTCGACTTCGCTGAGCTGACCACCGCCGAGCAGCGCGCGTTCCGTGCAGCGCTTGACGAGACGAGCAACGAGCACCCGATCGAAGGGGAGAACGTCGAGCATCTCGCTGCGTTCCGAGAGGGCGTCCTCGTCGAGGACCAAGGCACGGAGCACTACGTGACGATCACGTCCTCCAACGAGTGCGTACCGGCAGGTGCGGTCCGCTTCCCACTTTCCGTTGCGGGCTTGCTGATCGGCAGTGGGATGATCGTCGCACCGGAGCTACAGCGACGCTTCGGCCGAACGGGAGAGCAATACCGATGAGTGAGTACGAACTCCACCGACCGAACTTTTCGCAAACGACGCGGAACAACTGGGAGTTCCCGTCGGCAGCGAGCGTCGACACCGGCGATCTCTCCACGGTCGCCGATCGGTTCTTGCTCTCGGCATCGGGGTTCGACGATCCCGACACGTTCGATGATCTCGCACTCCCAGTGGTCACCGAACGGGGCGAACTCAGCTACAACGCGCTCTGGGCGGCGAAGCGCGGTCCATACGGTGTCGACGGGCTCGAAGACATCGACGACGAAACCAGAGTGGCGGCCGAGGCGCTGATCGACGACCTCGGCAACGAACAGTTCGATGGACTCGACGATGTCCGACCACCCGGTGCGTGGGCGGAACGAGAGCGCGACCCCTCGATCTCGGCTGACGACGGCCCCGAAAACGACGACACCGGGGTGATCAGTGTAGGCCACGCGATCCCGTCCTCGACGCGCGCCGCCGTTGGCCTCCTCTTTCTCGCCGGTGGGTCGGTCGCGATCGATCGGCTTCGTGGCTAGTTCGGGATCGATCGGTGCTGGCTCTCACTGAAACGTCGTCCCAACGAAGGCAACGTCGACCCGGGGTTCTGCGTACTCGAAGACCAGTCCGAGCACGAGTCCGTAGAGACACTGGCCGACGAACGTGAGCACGAGAAAGAGCAGGAGGCTGGTACCGGTCTGGCCCGAATAGAAGGCGATCGAGAAGCCGGTCCAGCCGATCGCCGCGAAGGTGATCCCGGAGACCGTCATCCGCCAGCCGGGGAGGTAGTGATGGAGCGCGGCGAACAAGAACGGCCACGTCGTCATCCCGCCGCCGAGGAAGATGAGATAGCCGACCAGCGGGTTGCCCTCGCCCACGATCGGGTCACCGATCCCGGCGAGGCCCGCGAGCTCGCCGAACTGGGCGGGTTCGAACGCGCCGAGGACGATCGCAATATAGAGGACGACCGAGAACGCGAGGGTACCGAGCCCGCCCGCGATCGCGCCCACGATCCCCCCGATGACGATCCCTCTGAGGTCGGCGAGCGCTTCGCTTTCGGGTTCGCCCGTCACCCACTCGATGAACCCCCCGGCGTCGGCCATGGGGCGGGTTCGATCCCCGGACGCAAAAAGCCCCCCGCCCCGGAATTCGCTCACCCCGCGATCCCGGTACCGCCAGCCGCCGACAGTAGATACTTGTGCCTCCCCCGCGAGAATCAGCCAATGGCACGCAGGCGTGCGAAAGTTGGCGGTGTGTTCGCCGCCGCGCTGTTCGTGGTCGCCGTCGAACCGGCGGCGGCCCAGTCGATCAACCGAGCACTGATCCAAAACCTGAATCGCCAACTGCTGTACGTCGCCGCGCCGATCGCGCTCCTGGTCGAGACGATCCTCTTCTATGCGGTCTGGAAACACCGCGACAACCAGGACCCCTCGCCGACCAAGGAGAACCGATCGCTCGAGATCACGTGGACCATCGCCACCGCGATCATCCTGCTGTTCGTCGGGTTCGCGTCGTACAACGTCCTGTTGAGTCCCTATATCTCGCCGAGCCTCGGCGACACGAGCATGCAGTCGAACGCCTCCGAACAAGCCCTCCAGGGAGCGGCGGTGCCCGACGATCCGGACGCTGTCGAGGTCGAGGTGGTCGCATACCGCTGGGGCTGGGAGTTCGTCTACCCCAACGCGAACGTCTCCACCCAGAACACGTCAGTCATCCCGACGAACACCGATATCTACTACCACATCACCGCCCGGGAGGTGATACACGCGTTCCATGCACCCGAACTCGGGCTGAAACAGGACGCGATACCGGGCCAGTACAACACTATCAAAACGCAGGTAAGCGAAACCGGCGAGTACCGGGTCTACTGCTCGGAGTTCTGCGGGGCGGGCCACTCCCGGATGTACGCGAATCTCACAGTGGTGAGTCAGGAGCGGTATCGGGCGTGGCTCGACGAGCAGCAAGCCGAGAACGCCGCCGGATCGACCAACGCGACGACCGCACCGACCACGAACGGCTCCGCAGCCCGGCGCGCACCGGCCTGAATTGGAACGACGGTCGGTCTTCCACCGGCGACGCGATAGCGAGGCCCGCGCCAGCGACGAGCTGTGACGCGATCGCCGCCGTTCAGAACCCGGCGACCGATCCATCCTTCCGGGGTTCGGTCGCGCCCGAAAGCACCCCCTCGTGGTTTCTGGCGATCTGCGCGCCGCCGAACAGCGTCGGTGCGAGTACGCGAACGTCGTGGCCCATCCGGGTGAGTTTGGTCGCGAGATTTCCATCGATCCGGCCCTCGACCGCGAGCGACCCGTCCTCGCGGTAGCGCCACCGTGGGCGGTCGAGTGCGGCCTGGAGCGGCAGGTCGTGATCGACGAGATTCGAGACGACCTGGACGTGGCCCTGGGGCTGCATGTATCCGCCCATCACGCCGAAGGCCGCCCAGTCGTCCTCCTCTGCGTCGGGCGCGAGATCGACGATACCGGGGATCAGCGTGTGGAACGGCCGCTTTTCGGGTTCGAGACTGTTCGGATGATCGGGATCGAGCGAGAACGACGCGCCGCGATTCTGGAGGGCGATCCCGGTGTCGCCCGCAACCAGGCCGGAACCGAACCCGGCAAACCGGGAGTTGATGAACGAAACCACGTTGCCGGCGTCGTCGGCGACACAGAGGAGGACGGTGTCGGAATCCTCCGCATGCGCGTCGGGGACGCCGAAATTCACGTCGCTCGCGGTCGCGTCGATGTCCGCGGCGCGCCGCCGTGCCCACTCGCCCGAGGCGAGCGGCGGGACTTCTTCGTAGGAGGGATCGGTGACGTAGCGGTGGCCGTCGTGGAACGCGCGCTTCGTGGCCTCCGCGAAGTAGTGGACGCGCTCGGGCGAGTCGAGCGGGTGGTCGCCCGCATCGACCTCGGCAGCGACGTTGAGCGCTTCGAGCGCGATCAATCCCTGGTTGTTCGGCGGGAGTTCGTACACTTCAGCGCCGTTGTACCGCGTCGAGACGGGATCGGGGAACTCGGGCTCGAAGGCCGCGAGGTCGTCGACAGTGAGAAAACCGCCCTTCGCCTGGACCTCGCTCGCGATCCGCTCGCCGATCTCGCCCTCGTACACCACATCAGCCCCCTGTTCGGCAATCGTCCGGAGGCTCTCTCCCAAGCGAGGGAGGCGCATCGACTCGCCGACGCCCGGAGCCTCGCCGTCCTTGAGATAGGCATCAGCGGCGTGGTCGTCGGTGAACAGGTTCTCCGCTGCCTGCCAGTGGTGAGCGATGACCTCCGAGACGGGGTAGCCCTCGGTCGCGTAGCGGATCGCGGGCTGGAGGGTCTCCCCGAGCGAGCGGCGGCCGTGGCGCTCGACGGTCGCCTCCCAGCCCCGCGCGGTGCCGGGCACGGTAACAGCATGCGGACCGAGGAAGGGCATCTCGATCCCATCGGCGTCGTCGCTTCCGTCGACGGCGTACCCGCGCTCGCTGGGATACCAGTCGGCGGCGTCGTCGTGCTCGCGGACCGACTCACGGACGTTTTCGATCGTCGCCTCGCGTGGCGCGCCGCCGCAGGCACGCATCGCGCCGGTCTCGCCGTTCTCAGTCCGGTAGAGTGCGAACGCGTCGCCGCCGAGGCCAGTACTGGTGGGCTCGACCACGTTGAGCGCGGCGGCGGTGGCGACGGCGGCGTCGAACGCGTTGCCGCCCTCACGCAAAATCTCGACGCCGGCTTCGGCGGCGAGAGGCTGGCTGGTGGCGACGACGCCGCGGTCGGCGTAGACGGTCGATCGGCGCGACGTGAATCGGTCGAGGTCGGGTTCGGACACACCGTGCCTTGGACTGGTGTCGACCTAAAGCACCCGGTGGAGCAGGTCGAAAAACACCGTCGACTGAAATACGAGATGCGTGATGCGGTTCCCGGTCTTCACGGTGTCGAGCGTGTCAGAAGACCGGTGTGACCGATGCGCCGACGTAGAGGGCAGCGACGAGGAACACCCAGACCACGTCGACGAAATGCCAGTACAGCGAGACCGTCGCGATCGAGGTGTCGCGACCGGGTTCGTACTGGCCGAGATGCGCGCGCGCGACGAGGATTCCCAGAAGAACGGTCCCGAGCGCGACGTGGAGCCCGTGGAGCCCGGTGAGCGCGTAAAAGGCGCTCCCGAAGATTCCCGACGTGATCGTGAACCCTTCAGCGGTGATGAGGTCGTGGTACTCGTAGACCTGGCCGGCGACGAACAGCAGGCCAAGCACGAGCGTCGTCACGAGCAGGAACCCGAACCGCCGCCGGTTGTCTTCTTCGAGCGCCGAATGGGCGTAATGCAGCGTGAAACTGCTCACCACCAAGAGTGCGGTGTTGACGACCAGCACCGTGCTCAGTAGCTCGGGAACCTCCCCGGGTGGCCAGCCGCCCGCCCGGATGAAGAAGTAGTAGATGAACCCGCCGGCGAACGTGAACACGTCGGTCCCGAGAAAGAGTATCATTGCGCCGCGAAGCGATCTCGGCTCGCGTTCAGCCGTCGAACGCGTCCAGAAGTCGGCGACGAACGCCTGATAGAGCCAGCCAAACAGCCCTGCCAGAAAGACGAGTGCGCCGCCCCCGAGCACGACCGGCCCGATGAATCCGGGGATGAGCGCGACCTCGCCATGGCCGAACAGGGAGAGCCCGGCCCCGAGATACAGCCCGGTGGCCCCGATCGCACAGACGAGCGGCCACCACGTCGACTCGCTTCGCCCGAGCGGGAAATCCATCCCGACCGGCGGCTCGTGGGCGTCGGAGTCCTCGCCAGTGTCCCTCGCCGTTCCCATGGATTCGGCTTGGGCGCTGTCCGGCAAAAAGACCTCGCCTGCACCGCCACGTTTCGGGCTCGCCGTTCGCTGCTCACTACCGCTTCGTCCCAGCCGGCCGATTTATGCCCTCGGCCGTCGGACTCGAAACGACGATAGCGATGAGGATCACATCCAAGACAACCGTCGTTGCGTCGCCCTCGTGGCGGGTCGCGATCGGTCTGATCGCCGCTACGGCCGGCTATCTCCTCAGCCTCATCGGCGTTGGGCTCTACGCGTGGGGTGAAATTCACACAGTGTATCGTGTCCCGACTCTTGCCGTTCCCGCCGCGGGCCTCGCGGCCGTCGTCGCCGGCGGCGTACTGATCCAGCGCGAGCGCTCGGACGACTGAGCGACCCTGCGACGCCTCGGCCGATCACTCCTCGTTCTCGTCGGGTTGCTCGCCGGTGGTGAGTGCGGTGATCGCTCTGGCGGTCTCTGAGTGACCCGTCCGTTCGCTCTCGGCGATGATCCGGCCGGCGAGATACGTGACCCCCACGAGCGCGACGAACGGCACCACGAGCAGCGCCTGACTGACGAGCCTCGCGACCGGAGCAGCGCCGCCGGCAGTGGTGACGGCAAACAGGAGGATGAAAAACAGCAACATCCCGAGCGGGATGACGTTGACCGCAAGATCGAGCAACGTTTCGCGGTCGAAGACACGCTCTGCCATCGACGTGATATGGACGCTGGAGCGGTATGTAGCTACCGAGTGTCACGCCGCGGATCGGCCGATCGATCCAGTCGACCGCGGTCACGTGGGGCGTACAGCGGGGAACCTATTTGTGAGCGGTCCACCCACACCATGCATGGGATTCACGCCGATCGAAGACTACGGCGTCATCGGGAACCTCGAAACCTGCCCGCTGATCGGGCGCGACGGCTCGATCGACTGGTGTTGTTTCCCCCACATCGAATCGTCGAGCGTCTTCGCCAGCCTGCTCGACGACGATGGGGGCGGCCACTTCGCCATCCAGCCAAGCGGCGAGTTCGAGTCCGAACAGGAGTACGTCACCCGGACGAACGTGCTCCGGACGACCTTCGAGACCGATTCGGGAACGATGGTGCTGACCGACTTCATGCCCGTCGTCGACGGCACCGAACTCGGCCACACCACGAGCGCGATCTACCGGAAGGTTGTCTGTACCGAGGGCGAAATCGAATTCGACGCCATGTTCGATCCCCGGTTCGACTACGAGCGCGTCGGCACTACGGTTGAGCAAACCAAAGAGGGCGTCCTCGCGCGCGGCAACGGCGAACAGCTCTATCTCTGGAGCCCGGCGGACTTCGAGTCCTCCGAGGGTGAGATAGAACACGCCGAGGCGACCGAAACCCTCGGCACCGACGAGACGATGTGGTTCGTGCTCCAGTACAACGACCGCGAGCCAATCGATGCCGCCGACTGCGCGGCACTGCTGCGCGAGACCATCGATTACTGGCAGGAATGGACCCACCAGTGTCTCGACGAATCGGGGTGTGCGTTCGAGGGCCCCTACCACGACGACGTGATCCGCTCCGGGCTCGTGCTCAGACTCCTGATGAACCCCCAGACTCACGCCATCGCGGCCGCCCCCACGACCTCGCTTCCCGAGGAGGTCGGCGGGACTCGCAACTGGGATTACCGCTACGCCTGGATTCGAGATGTCTCCTACACGATCCAGGCGCTCAACGAACTCGGCCACGAGCGTGAGGCGCGCAACGGGTTCGACTGGTGTCTCACGATGTGTCACAAGGACGATCCGGGCGAGATCGCCACCCCGCTCTACGGTCTCCACTACGAGCCCGAGATGGTCGAAGAGGAGCTGGATCACTTCACGGGGTATCGTCACTCCAAACCCGTGCGCGTCGGCAACGCGGCGGGCGACCAGGAGCAACTCGACACCTACGGCGAGCTCATCACCGCGATCTACACCGCGACCGACTACGGTGAGGAGATATTCCCGGGCGAGTGGGAGGTCATCGAGGAAGTGATCGATCACGTCTCCGGGATCTGGATGAACGAGGACAGCGGCATCTGGGAGGTTCGGGGCGAGCCGAAACACGTCGTCCACTCGAAAGTACTGTGCTGGGCGGCGCTCGACAGAGGGATCGAGATCGCTCGGGACAACGGCTTCGACGCGCCGTTCGACCGCTGGAAAGGCGAGCGCGACGCGATCCGCGAAATGGTACTCGAAGAAGGGTTCGACGACGAAATCGGCTGTTTCACCCAGACGTTCGAGGGCGAAACCGTCGACGCGGCCGCCCTCAGACTCGGGAGCGTCGGCTTTCTTCCGTTCGACGACGATCGGATGCAGGGCACGATCGATGCCGTGATCGATCACTTGATGACCGACGACGGCCTCGTGATGCGCTACGAGGGCGACGACGGCCTGCCAGGCGAGGAGGGCGCGTTCGTGCTGTGCTCGTTCTGGCTGGTGGAGTGTCTCGCGCTCTCGGGCCGCGTCGAGGAGGCCCGCGAGGTCTTCGAGAGCGTGGTGGAACACATCAGCCCGCTCGGGCTGTTCGCCGAGGAAATCGACCCGGAGACCGGCGAGCACCGGGGGAACTTCCCGCAGGCGTTCAGCCACATCGGCCTCGTCAACGCCGTCCTCTACCTCAACGAGGCCGAAGAGGGCGAGGTTATCGACCCCATCGACCGGTGAGAAGGCGATAGCGGCGTCGATCGAAACGGAGACGAAAACATCGGCTGTTTTTGACGCCGACGTTACAGTCCGTGACGACCCGCCGCGAGCAGCGTCGCGGCGAGCACTGCGACGACCGCGACGACAGGGCCGAACCCGGGACCGTTACCCGAACTGGTCGTGGTCGCGTTCCCGCCGTCGGCGGTCGCGGCCGTCTCGGTGGTGTCGTCGGCGGCTGCGGTGGTCGCTTCGTCGGTCGTCATCGTTGCGTTGCCGGTGTCGGTCGGTGTCGCGTCACCAGTTGCTTCGTCGGTCGTCGTCGCGTCACCGGTCGTTTCCTCGGTAGTCGTTTCTGCCATCGTCGTCTCGGCGGTCGCCTCAGCGGTCGTCGTCATCGCTGCGGCCGTTTCGTTGGCGTCGGCCGTCGCGTTCCCACCGTCGGTCGCGGTCGTGGCCGCAGTCGCGTTCGCCGACGTGAGGTTCGCGGGCCCGATGGCGGACTCGGTGAGGTTCGCCGCTTCGATCGCGTCGGGATGGAGCTGGCGGGCTATCTCGGTCAGCGGCGACACCACCCGCGGTGCGGGCTGGTTGACATAGCTGTTGTTCACGACGATCGTCTGATTCTCCTGGATGGCGGTCGTGTCCGCCCACGGCGTGCCGTTGGGTATCGCCATCGGGCTGGAGACGACGAGCCACTCGGGATCGCGCTGGGCGACGACCTCGTCGCTGATCTGTTTGTACCCCTCGATGCTGGCGTTCGCCGCGAGATTGCTTCCGCCGGCGGTCTCGATCATCGAACCGATGAACGTGTTGTTGCCCGCGACGTACCCGCCACCTAGCAAGTAGAGCGTCCGCGGCGTCGATTCGTTCCCGACCGCTTCGCGAATCGACTCGACCTGGGAGTCCATCGTGTCCGCGATGCGGTTCGCGCCCTCGCACGCACCGACGAGTTCGCCGGTGAGTCGGGTCTTCTCGGTCACGTCCTCGATCGAGCCGGCAAAGCCGAACTTGAACACGGTCAGCCCGGCACTCCGGAGGCTTTCGACCGTCTCGTTCGGGACCACGTTCGGCGCGAGCACGAGATCGGGTTCGAGGCCCACCACCGCCTCGACGCTGGCGTACTGCAGACCCGCACCCGAGACGTTCGTCCGCGTTTCGGCCCCGTCGAGATAGCTGGCGTACTTGGTGAGTCCCACTACCTTCTCACGCGCGCCGATCTCCCACATCGTCTGGGCAGCGCTCGGCGAGAGCGTGACGACCGACTCCGGTTCAGCCTCGACGGTGACCTCCGTGCCGGTCGCGTCGGTCGCCGTCGTCGGGGGCGAGCAGTTCGCCTGCTGGATGGCCGCCGATGCCGTCCCATCGGTGATCGTATCGGCCGTGGGCTGTGCGGTCGCTGCACCGGTCGCCGCCGCAGCCGGCCCGATTGCACCGAGCAGTACCACCGTCGCGAGCACCATCGAACGTACGTCTGTTCGCATAAACGAACGGTGCGACCGACACAATAAATATTTACCTAAAGCAACCCGGTTTGCAGTCATGGGAACGGGGACGCGAACCGAGTCCGGCACCGCGCCAGCCACCGAGGCCGATCCTGATACGGAGGCCGACGCCGACACGGACGCGGCGGCGTCGGGCGTGATTCGCCGGGCGGTCGTGTGGTCCGCCGGTCTCGCGGTCGCGCTGATCGCAGTGATACTCGCCGGCGCGACGGTCGGACCGGTCGGGATCGAGTACGGCGTCGTCGCGAAGGCCGTGCTCGACGCGCTCCCGTGGTTCTCGGTTCGCGTTCCCGAA
>Ga0136562_100881_pt1 | contig 10449 bp, 11 predicted proteins | sample AntCluMetagen312_FD_104784 | JGI IMG/M metagenome (GOLD analysis project Ga0136562, IMG submission 104784) | Saline lake microbial communities from Club lake, Antarctica - Metagenome #312 | ecosystem: Environmental > Aquatic > Non-marine Saline and Alkaline > Saline | place: Antarctica: Club lake...
CGAGAAAGAGGTTCTGATTGGTCGAGTAGGCGTCGTGGACGAATCCTTCTTCAGTTAGTTCGGCGCTCCGGACTGCGCCGCCGATGCGGTCGTTGCGTTCGAGCACGAGCGGGTTCCAGCCGGCCTGCGCAAGATAAACCGCCGCGACGAGTCCGTTGTGTCCGGCTCCGATGACGATGGCGTCGTAGTCGTGGGTGTGTGTCGAGTTCATTATCGTGTGGTTGTGATCGTGAATCCGTCGTTCCGGTCAGGTTGTTCTACGTGCCCTGATTGCTGAATATTCGTTCGGAGGAGTGCGAATAGATCTCGATGACGTTGCCGAACGGGTCCTCACAGTAGGCGAGGCGATAGTCCTGATCGGGAAAGAGCCGTCGAACGTCCGAACGGCGTTCGCCGCCGGTGTCTTCGATCTCGTTGGCCAGTCCCTCGACGTCCGGGTCGATGACACTGATATGGGAGATGCCGGGTGTCGTCGGGTCCGTCGTGGTGGTTCCCGTTGTCCCGTCAAACTCGAACAGTTCGATGGTGATCTGATTGGCGGTCGTCAGATGGGCAAGTCGTACCGATTCGAAGTCGGTCTCGCGGTACAACTCATCGGCCACGTCGCCAAGGTGGCCCTCGTTGCGCTCGACGTCAAGCGGCCCAGTGAGCCGGTCGAACCCGAGGACGTCCTGGTACCAGTCGAGTGCCGCCTCGATATCCGGGACGGTGATACCGACGTGTGCGAACCCGCGCGCGCTTTCTTGCTCTGACATCTCACACAGCGTTTCGAGGAGTACTCGGTTGTACCTTTGCCTCGTACAACCAATAGTCGCTATCGTAGTGAATCGAACTGTATGCTCTCCCATGAGCAGAACCCGGTGTGACGCTCTCTCGTATCGGCATCGGGTCCTAAAACCACGCACCAAACCAGCGGACCAAACGACTGGCTGTAGCAATGGCGAGTGTCAGTTGTGGTCAGTGCCGGATGGGGTTCGTTGATCGGCTTCTTCGAACGCAGTAGTCATTTGATCGGCAAGCTCGCCGGCCTCAATATGAGAGTAGTGCTCGCGAACGACCTCCTCGGAGTTATCGAGCGCACGAGCGGCAGCCGCGTGCCCGGACGTGCGTACGAGGACCTCGCCAGCACCGCGCCGAGCGCCATGCGGCATTAGATAATCGTGGTCGTCGCCGAGTTCGATACCTGCCTGTTCACAGAGCCGCTTGAGCACGTGCCGTCCTGCGTCAGTCGTCATCGATGGTGGTGTGATATTGAACTCGGTGCAGATCTCGATCTGTGAGCGGTCCGTGTGCATCTCTTCGATCTTCGTCTTGGTGTACCCGCGAGCGGTCAGCCCCTCGTTCAAACGCTCCGAAAGCGTCGGACGATGAAACGAGGGGAACACTGGCCAGTTCTCACTTGGCGCGTCGAGGACTTTCTGGTACATCTGTAGCGGATGGATCGCTGGCTCGGGGAGACCTCGGTCATCGAGGCGCTGTTTTTTCGCAAACACGGTTGCATAGCGGTCGGTGAGGTGGACGTCCTCCCATCGAAGGCCCTGGCGTCGCTCGTCGCTCCGATCACGGAGAACCTCCGCACCCCGAACTCCGGAGTACGACAGGAGATACACCAGAGTGCGGTCGCGGCAGGCCTTGATCGCTGCCTCTCGATCCTCGCCGATGTCGTCGATCGCAGCGCTCGCCTGCTCGTCGACGAATGCGGTGAGCTGTTGGCGATCCTCAGCGGACCACGCCTGCTGGTCACCGCTCTTGTGTCCCCCATCGTCGGGGATCGGCTCGGTCGCGTTGCGTCGCTGGGCGACGTTCTCGGCGAGATGACCCTCGCGAACCGCCCAGCCACAGAACGCCGAGACGTACGCGTAATAGGTGCGCACCGTACCCGCCGTCCAGCCCTGGCGGGCAAGGTAACGCGCGTACTCGCGGAGGTGGCCCGAGTCCAGCTCCTCGAACGTCTTCACAGCGTCCTCGTGATCAGCGAGGAAGTCGACGAACCGATTGAGCTCTCGACCTGCATCCCGGCGGTAGTTCCCGCTCTCGCCACGCTGACCTTTCCCCTTGTCCGTCAGGAAGTCCTCAACGACCGCTTCGATCCGCACCACGCTACGAATCTCCGTGGCGTTCGTTTGATCGATCACCATTCTCGGGCCGAGTAACCGTGGTTCTGGGTTGTAGCATCTGGTGTGCTGTGGCAGAGGGCGGGGGTGCCTGTAAAATTACTCGTCCTTAATGGTCTAAGCACGAGTAAATACAATTCACTCCAATTCTGCCGATTTCAGCCATTTCAACCATTCAGAAGCCCATATCACCACCTACAAACCATATGCCGCTATAATATCTGCGCGGCGCTTGGTCATATATCTGCGTGTTCCAAACGTATATTGTGAAGCGGCGTGTACAGCCACTCATGACCGACTTTGATCCGGATCCATCCGGAGAGGACCTCAACGAACTGCGAGACCGCTGGTCCGACAACATGGATACCTTCCAGCGCGTCTACGATGTTCTCCTCGGGATTACTGAACCGACGTCCTATCGCGAGATCGCCGAAATAGCGGACTGCTCACCCAACGCAGCCAAAAAACATCTCGACCGCATCGCGGAGATGAGTATCGCCCGAGCCGATCGCCAGAGCCGTCCCGCTCGCTACGAGCGTAACGACGCCTACTTCGAATGGCAGGACGCGAGCCGTCTCGCCGACGAACTCACCGTCGAAGAAATCATCGAACGCGTCCGACGGCTCGAAGATCGTCGAGAGAAGTTCGAACAGCGCTTCGGGACAACCGATTCGACATCAGTCTCCGTTTTCGAGCATGACGATCACGACGCGATCCACGAGCGAATGGACGCCATCAGCGAATGGCAATCCCTTGAGCGCGACATCCGTCTCTACGAACTCGCCCGTCAGCTCTCCCTGAACGACGGCCATCTCCTGCCAGCATAGATGACGCCACCGCCGGATAACGGACCCACATCAACTGGCCCACCTGACCGACAGACACTCCAACTTCTCGAAAGAACTCTCATCGACGAACCAATCGTCGCTTCAACCGAGTTCGACCCTGACAGCTACGAGCCCCGAATCCTCCGCGTACTGTGTGAGGAGAGTCGGTATCCACCGACGGTTGAAACCGTTCGTCTGGATATTCGCTGGTTTGTGAGTGGCGACTTCTCGATACACTACGTCGAAACGACGGCCGCAGACCACTGGGAATGTCGATGGGATCGTCACCCGAACCCCCACAACGCACGCCTCCATTTCCATCGGCCACCGGCGGGCGATGAGATCACTGATCTCACGTGGACCTCCCTGCATCCAATCGATGTCGTCTCGACAGTTGTTGCTGCGATTGAACAGCGAATCGAACAGCAGTGGTCTGTAGATGACCTATAGGAGCCATCGCTTCTGAAGCGTCCCTTTGGCTGTACCCAACACCCCATCGTTTCCAGTGCTTCCGCTGGTCGCTTCGAGCTACCTTCTCGCCACCCCTTGTCCTGACTTGGCACTGTCTAGATGAGCGATTTCGAACGAGTGAGTGTAGCTCTCTGGAGAATTGCTTCAGACTCAGACGGAGGTTCTCAATCAAGCCGCTGATCGTCTCTCTGGTCAACCAGTCGTCAAACCGATTCTTGGCTCAGTCTCTCTATCAATCAAACTCCTCAGCCCGCCGAAATCAGCCGATCCGTCTCAACTAGACAGTGCCCTCACGTTCATCGGATTCGAGTTTTGAGGGACCTCCTGGCCGAGGACCGTCGTAGGGAGCCAGTTACGGATGGTTTTCTCGACAACACCGTGGCGTTCAGCGAGCATATCGAGATGATCGCCCTGCTTGCGCCCGATCGCCGCGAGAACGCGTTCTCGTGGCTTGCCTCCTTCCGTTTGCTCGCGGATCTCGTGGAATTCTTCGAACGTGATACCGTCAAGCCGACCCATTACCGACGCTATGTACTCTATTGGTAAATCACTTCACTAGTCCCTATCAGTCCGGGTTTCGGTGGCGGCACGCTCCTCCGAGTGGGACGAAAGGTACGCCGAGTGATAGCGTCCAAGTTTCCTCAGCAGAAGCACAACCAGTACACCATCATAGACAGCGACGAATCCCACGGTCGCGACGAGCGGTGAAAGCGGGAGGAGCCCGGTCGCCAGCGATGGGATCACTCCGACGAGAACGTTGTAGGTCGCGTGGATGAACGCGGCGATGAGAAGTCCCTTTACGGCGATCGGGCCGGCGTGCTCACGGTTGAACTTTGCCAAGCCCAGGTAGTAGCCCGCGAACGCCGAATAGATGACGTGGCCCGGCCCAGCGAGCGCACGCGAGAACGTGATACCGCTCCCTGCGCCGATGATGTTTGCGAAAGCGGGATTACTCACCTCTTGAGTGATGTACAGGGCATTCTCGATACTTGCGAACCCCAAGCCAGCGACCGCGCCATAGACCGCTCCATCGATCACGGCATCGAACCGATCGCTTCGGAATGCATACAGGCGTATCGCGAGCCATTTGACGGTCTCTTCGACCGGTCCAACCACGAGATAGAACAGGGGCACGAGCAGGAGTACCGACGTGTCAGTCCCAACACCGGCCGCCGAGTTTGCAATGCCAGCAAATCCAGCGAACAACACTCCTAGCAGGTATGTGCCCACGAGGAGTTCGAGCGGTTCGCTGGTCGTTACATCGGTAATATAGACGTAGCCGGCGAGCACCAACGCCGGCACGAGCGACAGGAGCGTGAATACACCGACAGTTGGAGCGGCGAGTGCGCCGAGCGCACCGTAGGCGAACTGTGCAAGGAGGATCAACACCGCAAGGAGGACCACGACTAAGCGGGTGAGGAGGGCCGCTCCCCGATAGACGACTACCGAGAGTCGATCGAGACGTGATCGCACCTCCCATGTCGCTACGTCGTAGAGATCACGCGAGTCATCGTCGCGTGACTGGACTGGATCGAGCATCCGCTTCATGAGTGCTTTACAGGAGCCTCCGTCGTAATCCTTCGCCCGCTCGTTTCGGTCTACCTCCTCCACGATCTGCTCCCGATCACGCCGTCCTCGTATCGCCGAACGCCCGTGAGATACGTGGATGGTCGATAGATTTATATAGAAGCGCAAACAATTAACTCTTGCAACAATGTCCCGCAGAAACCAATCGGATCCGATGCAGTGGATGCTCGAACAGATGCGCCGCTCGATGCAGAGAGACCCATCTACCTCGACATCGCAACTGGAGAGCGGACGTGAAACCGACCTCCAGTCACAGTCTCGCAGTGAAATGAACCTTACCGTCGAGCCAGTTGACGATGGCCACATCGCCACCGCCGATCTTCCCGGGTTCGAAAAGGACGAAATCGAAGTGCGCTTCGACGATGATGTCCTCTCGATCCGTGGCGTCCAAGAACACTCCGAGGAGCAAAGCGAGGAAGGGATGATGTCTCGACGCCGGCAGCGTCGCCAGACGCACGAACAGGTCCGAATGCCGGCCGCGATCGACGAAGAGGCGATCTCGGCCAGCTACAGGAACGGCGTTCTCGAAGTGCATCTTCCGACTCGTGAGGACACCGACGCGGAAGACGATACCCGGATCGACATCGACTAACCCAACCCACATTCAATTGATCATGGAACTTACTGTTAAACCACTACGCAAGAAAGACGCCGGCCGGGGGCTCGCTGCGCTCGACCGGACGGTCATGGACGAACTCGGCGTCGAGAGCGGTGACTACGTCCTCATCGGAGGGCACCAAAACGCGAGTACGGTCGCACGGGTCTGGCCCGGCTATTCCGGCGACGAAGGACAGGGCGTCATCCGGATCGACGGCCAGTTCCGGAACGCGGCCAGCGTCAGGATCGACGACCGCGTCACGGTCGAAACTGCTGACATCGAGCCTGCGGACGCCGTGACGATCGCGCTCCCGGAAAATCTCCGTATTCGTGGGAACATCGGCAACCTCCTGCGCAATCGACTCTCCGGGCAGGCCGTGCAGGAAGGGCAGACACTCCGTGCCTCCCTCGGCGTCGGATCGATGTTCAGTAGCTCGGGACAGACGATTCCGGTGCGGATCGCCAGCACCGAGCCCAGCGGCACGGTCATCGTGACCGACTCGACACGCGTCGAAGTCGGCGAACAGACGGCTGAGAAGCTGTCACCTGACACGAGCGCCGGCACCGAACCCAACGCACCGGCAATCACCTACGAGGACATCGGTGGTCTGGATCGCGAACTCGAACAGGTTCGTGAAATGATTGAACTGCCGATGCGCCACCCCGAACTGTTCCAGCAGTTGGGCATCGAGCCGCCGAAGGGCGTACTCCTCCACGGGCCACCGGGAACCGGGAAAACCCTGATCGCGAAGGCAGTCGCCAACGAGATCGACGCTCACTTCGAGAACATCTCCGGTCCGGAGATCATGTCGAAGTACTATGGCGAATCCGAAGAGCAGCTCCGCGAGGTGTTCGACGAGGCTGAAGAAAACGAGCCCGCGATCGTCTTTATCGACGAACTCGACTCGATTGCCCCGGCGCGCGGCGAAACGAGCGGCGACGTTGAGCGTCGGGTAGTCGCCCAACTCCTGTCACTCATGGACGGCCTCGAAACCCGCGGCCAGGTGACCGTCATCGGCGCGACCAATCGAGTCGATGCCATCGAACCGGCACTCAGGCGGGGCGGGCGCTTCGATCGCGAAATCGAAATCGGGGTCCCCGACGAGCACGGTCGAAAAGAGATCCTTCAAGTCCACACCCGCGGGATGCCGCTGGCCGAGGGCATCGATATTGATGAGTACGCCGAGAAAACCCACGGGTTCGTCGGCGCGGACATCGAGTCGCTAACGAAAGAGGCGGCGATGGCTGCCCTCCGGCGCGTCCGCCCGCAGATCGATCTCGACGCCGAGGAGATCGACGCCGAGGTCCTCGACTCCCTCGAAGTCACCGAGGATGACGTTAGTCGGGCGTTTCACGGGATCGAGCCCTCGGCGCTCCGAGAAGTGTTCGTGGAAGTCCCGGACGTCACCTGGGGGGACGTCGGAGGACTCGATGACACTGAAGAACGCCTCCGCGAGACGATCCAATGGCCATTGGAATATCCCGTCGTGTATGATGGGCTCAACCTCGATACCCCAAAGGGGATACTCCTCTACGGGCCACCGGGAACGGGGAAGACTCTCCTCGCCAAGGCGGTCGCCAACGAATCGGAGAGCAACTTCATCTCGGTCAAGGGACCTGAACTCCTCTCGAAGTGGGTCGGTGAGTCCGAGAAGGGTGTTCGCGAGGTGTTCAGCAAGGCCCGCGAGAACGCCCCCACGGTCGTGTTCTTCGACGAACTCGACGCCATCGCTGGCGAGCGCGGCCAGCGGATGGGCGACTCGGGCGTTTCCGAGCGCGTTGTCTCGCAACTACTGACGGAGCTCGATGGTCTCGAAGCCCTCGAAGACGTCGTAGTGATCGCCACCACCAACCGCCCGGATCTCATCGATAACGCGTTGCTTCGCCCGGGCCGGCTCGATCGGCACATCCATGTGCCCGTGCCCGACGAGGAGGGACGTCGCGCGATCTTCGCGGTTCATACCCGCGACAAGCCTCTCGATGAGGAGATCGAACTCGACTGGCTAGCAGCTGAATCCGATGGCTACGTGGGAGCCGACATCGAAGCAGTCGTGCGTGAGGCGACGATGATTGCCGCACGGGACCTTATCACGTCCGTCTCACCCGAGGAACTGGAGGAATCAGTCAAGGAGGTCCGACTCACACGAGATCACTTCAAGCAGGCCTTCGACGAGGTAACACCGAGTGCCACTGGTGGAACAAAGGCTCGGCACGAGGCGTTCGAGCAGCAATCCGAAGGAACCGTCACCGGCGACCATAATGACAGCGACAGCGGGGTCAAGAGCGACGACAGTGCTACTGGAAGCGATAGTGAGACTGACGACGATAGCCATGACAATGGGACGGCCGACGGCGACGGGGGAAAGTCGTAACCAACCGTACCCATCGCAAGATGTGCAGGACAGGGGCTATCGCTGCTGATGGAGATGTGGGCTGTGCCGATACCCGTCGCGACCAGAGTGTGATTCGACTGTACCTATTACCGATGGTGAAAGTGGAATAGACATGTAGTGTCCGCCAAAGATTTCGTCGGCGCTATCTTCCCGGCGATCAACCAGGTGAGATGAAACTTGATGAGGATGATGTCACTCGGATATGTAAGCGAGTTGTTGACCACGGCATGGACACGGGGTTGGTCGCCGAGCAGTTCGAGATCAGTCGGCGGCGAGTCCAGCAACTCGCCAAAACCTACCGCGAGAGCGGGGAGATCCCACGGCTGGAGACGCCCGGCCGCAGACCCTACGCGGACTATCCCGACAACCTCGAAGACCGGGTTCTTGACCTCCGCCAGCGCCTCGGCGCTGGCGCGGTCGTCATCGCGCATGTCCTCCGCGTCAGGGAAGGCCTCTCGGTCGCCAACAACCGCGTCCACGCGATCCTTCAGGAGCACAACCACGTGAGCGAGAATCCAACCAAGCAGGGCCGCAAGCGTCCGTGGGTGCGGTTCGAGCGCGAGTATTCCGGCGTGAGCGTCCACATGGACTGGTACCACAACGATCGCGGGCAGTGGTGTGTAGCGGTCGAAGACGACGCCTCGCGGCGTGTCTTCGACATGATCGAGACCGATGCCAGTTCGGCGAGCAAAGCCATCGAACTCCTCGCCAACGCTGTCGAGGAGTTCGACAGTCCGGTCTCGATCTTGGAGGTGATCACCGACCACGGCTCGGAGTTCGTCAATCCGCATCAAGAAGACCACCCGGATCGTGATCACGAGTTCGAACGCTTTCTTCACAAGAATGACATTGAGCACACGCTCTGCAAAGTCGGCCGACCTCAGTCGAATGGGAAGATCGAGCGGTTCTTCCAGACCTACGAGAAGCACCGCTGGCGGTTCAGAACTCTCTCAGAGTTCCTCACTTTCTACAACGAGGAGCGACCGCACATGAGTCTCAACTGGGTGAATCTGGAAACGCCAGCCGAGGCGTTCGGGCGGTTGGTGCCATCGCCGGCGACAGGCGGTTGCGATCTACTCGCAACCGAGGTGACCGTCGATGGATGACCAACGAAATCTTTACCGGACAGCACAGGCGACAAGGTGAAGATACGAGAGGACAGACGCGGCGGTTCTCCTTACACCTACCTTCCCGAAAGCGGCGCACAGATGGTGCTCAACCGGACTCGATCGTTGCAAGCACGTGGGTCTCCCCCTCGCTGTGATGCTTGCGCTCGGTTCGGGCCATCGTAGTTGCTGATCGAACTGGCATGTGGTTCGGTAGCAAACTGATTTGTGCTTGGAGATATAGTCGACTTACTAACGGGATCGATCGAGAGCCGCCAGAACCACCTCTAGGAGTCCACGCATGCCAACGTTCGATGTCGACTCGACGCGGATCAACGCGTTCGAAGTCGAAGACGCCGGCCTGTATATCTTCAGTCAGTACTTCGATGAGAACGAGATCTTCGACGAACTCCGTGAGTGGTACAATAGCGAGAAGTATCGCTTCGAGGTGCCTGCCGAGGAGATCGATCAGGTTGAGGCGTTCCTCGACGAGCATTTCTACGACCTCCAGCGCATCGAGACTCCCGCGATCGAGCCGTTTTGTGTGGTGAAGGAGAAGTATACCGAGCACGCGGGCATCCTCCGGAACTCGGTGTATCACACGAGCCAGGCAGGCAGTACCGTGTTCGTGATGCAGGATGAGTTATCGGCCGAGCAGGCACTCGAACAGGGTGCGACGCGTCTTGCAGACTCGGATGTCGAGTTCCAGTTATAGCGCGGTTTAGGTTGTCAATTCCAGTCTCGCGATCGGGATGTTCCTTGTCGGGGGAGAGCGGATGGTCCGTCATACCAGCAGAAGATATTTTCAACCCCGAATCACAATATGTATGGAGTGCGATACAGTTGCTTGAACTGAACATGAGTCCCTGGCGCGATCGCTCAGAATCGGACTCTTCCTTGCCGACCGAGTGCGATCTCACCAGCGAGCCGAACTACCGGGACTGCGGTGTGATCGGTATCTTCCCTGGACCATAGCCAAGACATCTCGCCGTATCGCTCTCGCCTGCTATTTTCGAGGAGATTTGGCCTCTCGAACGTCGTTGCCGCTGCGGACCAAGTCGGGACATTCGGGACAGGCCCGTACGGTTTCCAGTTCGCTGGGTGCGAACACCCGCACATACTGGGTGGTCACGAACGCGCCACAGTTCCCACATTCAGGCATGATCGGTACGCATGAGCGAGTTCACTTTATCCTATCCCACTTTCAGTACCTGCTCAACTCAATCTCATCCTTTTGCGTCGGGCGGTTTTGTCGAGTAGTAGATTTTCACTCATTTCGAATTTCGGAGTCACACACAGAATTTCCCTGGCATCGTCAGGCTCAGTGATCGCGACCAAATCCGTATAAACCTGC
>Ga0136562_100890_pt1 | contig 10384 bp, 7 predicted proteins | sample AntCluMetagen312_FD_104784 | JGI IMG/M metagenome (GOLD analysis project Ga0136562, IMG submission 104784) | Saline lake microbial communities from Club lake, Antarctica - Metagenome #312 | ecosystem: Environmental > Aquatic > Non-marine Saline and Alkaline > Saline | place: Antarctica: Club lake...
ATGGTTTCGTAGTGCTCGCCGTCGTCGGTCGTGGCGTAGACGCCCTGGCTGCTGTCACAGACGTACCCCACGTCGTCGAACGCGAGATCGGTGATGCTGGAGCCGCTGTCTGGTTTGTGGATCTCGCCCCAGTCGACGTCGCCACCGTCGTATGTGCCCCGCAGAACCTCGCCGGAGCCGTTCGCGAGATGAACCCGCTCCTCACCCGCCGGACCGACGACCGCGACGGCGGTCCATGTGCTCGTTTGATCCTTGGGTGCTGAGTGGTCGGTGAGACGGCCCTCCTCGATATCGTAGTGCCCGAGCGCGCCGCCGTCGCCAGCGAACCACACTGCTTGGCCGTCGTCGGTGGCATCCACACCGCGGAGCGTCTCCCCGTTGGCGCTCGGACCGTCTTCGAGAACGCTCTCCCAGCTATCGGCTCCGCGGGCGAGCACGACGCCGTTCTCGCCGACCGCGTACGCACCGTCGTGGGTCGCGACGACGCCGGTGAGGGATTCGTCGGTCGGGGACTCGACTGCGTTCCAGCCATCGCTTGCCTCGTCGTCATCCTTCGGGCTGATGTCGTCCGCGAGCGTTCCCGAATCCTCCGTCGATTCTACCGAATCCGCTCCGGAACCGGCGTTGTCCTCGGATTCCGGGTCGTTTTCGGTCGTTGTCGACGCTTCGCCGTTCTCGTCGCTGTCGTGGTTCGCATCGGCCTCGGCGTCGGACGACGGACCGCCGCCCTCGTGCTGGCCATCGGAATCGTCTCCCGTGGCCGGTTCGGCCGATTGGGACACTCCCAAAGCGCCCTTGCTCCCCGACGGCTCCGTGGATTCGGTGGGTTCCGTCGGCTCTCGGGATTCCGTCGATGCAGCCGTCGCCGGTCGTTCCGATCCCGGTGATGAACGTTCGTGCTCATCCTCATGCCCGTCAACACCCCGGTTCTCGTGGTCCTCGCTGCCGACGACCGAGGGAACGCGCTCGCCCTCGCCAGTGAAGTACAGAAACACTGGCGGGAGGACGTAAACGGCGATCGCCAGGAGAACGAACCACTGGGTGCCGGTGAAGCTGGCGAGCAGGCCGAACGCCGTGAGCGCCGCTGCGCTCGCCGCATGGACACCGGAGCGGGCGTACTCCCGGTAGTATGCGAAAAAACCGTGGGACTCGGCCGACGAGGCACTCATTGCTGGGTGGTGGGCCGCTGACACTCATGAGGGTTCGGCTTGAAAGCGACATCCCGCGGTCGGCGAACAACGCTTTTCACCGACCCTCCCCCGGTTTCGGCATGCGCGTGACCTTCCTCGGAACCGGTGCGGCGATGCCGACCGGCCGGCGGTCCCAAACTGGGCTTCTCGTCGAATCTGACGACGATCGCGTCCTCGTCGACTGTGGCAGCGGCGTCCTCAACGCGCTCGCGCGGACCGACGTGGGCTACGAGGATGTCTCGACGGTCATTCTGACTCACCACCACCTCGATCACGTCGCCGATCTCCTGCCCCTGATGAAAGCACGGTGGCTCGCGGGCGAGGAGCATCTCGAAGTCGTCGGCCCGCAGGGAACCAAGGAACTCCTCGACGGGCTGCTCTCGGTCCACGAGTACATGGACGGCCGGATCGACCTCCGGGTGCGCGAGATTGGCCCCGAGTCGTTCTCGCTCGCGGGGTTTGCAGTCGAGGCGATGGAGACGCGCCACTCGATGTACTGTCTCGCCTATCGGTTCACGCACTAGAACGAGGCCGAAGACGGGGGCGAGGAGGACAGCGACATCGCCCCGCCGACCTTTACGTTCGGTGCCGACAGCGAGGCGTTCGAAGGGCTGGCGAACTTCGCCGACGGCTCCGCGGTGCTTGCCCACGATTGTTCGTTTCCCGACGAGGTCGACGTGTCGAACCACCCGACGCCGAGCCAATTGGGCGAGACGCTTGCGGATTCGGGGGCCGAACTCGGCCGGGTCTACCTTACCCATCTCTACCCCCATACCGAGGGCCGCCACGAGGAGATGCTCGAATCCATCGGGGAACGATACGATGGCGACGTTCGATTCGCGCGCGATGGGCTGACCGTCGAAATCGAGTGACTCGCCGGACTCATTCGAGTCGATACCGCAACAGCGCCGCGATCCCGCCGAGCGCAGCCAACTGATCGCCAGGCGCGAACTCGCTCGAAAAAACGGTGACAGTACCGCCCTGCTGTTCGACTGCTTCGATGATGTCGTTCACGTCGATCGACCACTCGCCCTCGCCCGCGCGCTCCTCGCGAAGTCGGTCATCGAGCACGAGCAGCTCCTCAATCGCGCCGTAGTCGGCGGCCTCGGCGACTGCCTCGATGCCGTAGGTCGCCGCACCGTCCTGGGCGACCCGAGAGGTGAGTTCGTCGATTTTTTCTGCTTCCTCGGCGATTCTAGTTTCGTCCTGAACCTCCTCGACTGCACCGCGTTTCAGCACCTCGTGGACACCACGGTCGCCGATCGCGCTGGTGTCGACAGTCGCGCCGAGCGTGGCCGCAACCTCCGGGTTGTTCTCTTCGATGTGCTTCCGGGCGTCCTCTTTCGTGAAGCCTGGCCCCGCGAGCAGGATGGCGTCGACGTCGAGATGGGAGAGCGCGCTTGCGAGCTCCCCGAACAACTCGGAGCGCTCGCGGGCGTACTCGCCCTTTCCGGTGGGCCCAGTGATGGAGGCGTACTCCTCGGCCCCGTACTGGGCAACGGTGTGGATCGCGGCCGCGCCCTCTTCTACTGTGGCGATGGCGACATCCGTGTTTTCGGTGGCATCGACGGCCTCCTCGATGCGTTCTCGCTGGTCTGGCTGCCAGATTTTCTCGATTTCGATTTCGGCGTGCTCCTCGACATTTAAGGTGTGGTGATGGCCCACCTGATCCTCGCGGGAGGCTGACTCGATGGTGCCCGAGACCCGGAGTCGGTTGGCGAACTTGTGGAACTCGCTCTCATCGACAGTGATGGTCACCGACATGGGTTCGCGCTCGCCGCCGGTGTCGCGCATCCGGTCGTCGTTGCGCTGGATGCGGCGGGTGGTGTCGCCGGAAACGAGATCGCCCGGTTCGAGCACGTAGGAGAGATGCCAAAGGTCGTCGAGGCTCTCGGGCACGAGCGTCCAGCGCTCGCGCCCGCCCTCGATGCGGGTGCGGCCGTCGATGCGCATGCCCTGACTGGGTACTCGGAGGGTAAGTGCGCTGTCGTTCGCCAGTACAGACGGTCGATCCGAGCCGAAAACGAGTGCTGGTGGCGACCCGAACGGGTGGATGGCGGGTCGTGCGCCAGGATCGGTCGAAGTCGCGAAGACGAAACAAGAGTTATGTCGGTGCGAACTGATTCACGGATGACAGCCGATGGACGGCACAACGAACGCGGACGCCAATCGCTCGCTCGCGTCGGACGGAGGTAAGCCCCGATCCGATGCCGGCGAGTCGACCCTCGAAGCGGACGCGACGGACGACCGATCGCGAGAGGCTGCGCCGAGCGAACGGTCCACCCGGCCGACGAAACAGCCGCTCGGTGCGGACGAAGCCTACTGCTGGGGCTGTGGCGTCCCGATCAAGTCGGCGGCGGAAATCTGTCCGAAGTGTGGCGTCAGACAGCGCCCGCCACCGTCGACGGGCCAGACGAAAAGCCCCGGCATCGCGGCGCTCGCCTCGGCGGTCTGGACCGGCGCTGGCCAGATTTACAACGGCGAGATCGGCAAAGGCATCGTGCTGATGGTGCTCATGTTCGTCTCGGCGCTCTCGATGATCGTCGTGATCGGGTTTCTCACCACGCCGCTCATCTGGGGGTATAGCATCTACGACGCCTACCGCACCGCGGAACGAACCAACCAGCAACAGTCCCGATCGCCCCATGAGTTCTGAACGCAAACGAAGTTCCGAGGAGGTGTTCTGTCGCCACTGTGGCGAGGCGATCAAGGTCCAGGCGGAGGTCTGCCCACACTGTGGCGTCCGCAACGAACAGTACGGCCGCTCGATGGGCGGCACAGGCGATTCGACCGGCGGGTTCGGGGGATCGACGGGTTCGATAGGAGATTCAACCAGCGGCACCAGCCTAGAGCCAAACGTCGCCGCCGCGCTCTCGTACGCCCTCGGATTCGTTTCGGGGATCGCGGTCTACGTGCTCGAAGACGACGATCGGTTCGTCCGCTTCCACGCCGCCCAGAGCATCGTGGTCTTCGGTGGGCTCGCCGTGGCGAACGCCGTGACAAGCGCAGTGTTCGCCGCCATCGGCATCGGCTCCGTCGCGGCATTGTTGAGTGGTCTCATCTCGTTACTGACGGTCGGTCTCTGGGTGTTCCTGATCGCCACGGCCTATCAGGGCAAAACCCAGCGGATTCCGGTCGCGGCCGACGTCGCCGACGAACTGTTCTCCGTATCGAGCGTAACGAGTCGAACTTCGTCGGGCGGCAGCGGCGGTGCAAACCTGGGAACGGCGACGGACACGGACGCGCTGGCGGCGCTTCGACAGCGCTACGCCCGTGGCGAGATCGACGAGGCGGAGTTCGAACGCCGGCTCGAACGCCTGCTCGAAAGCGAAGGTGCCGAGGGAAACCACTGGCACGAACCGGCCGAGACCGAACAGTCACGGTAAGCGCGGATCGACGGACGCCGCGCTCGTCGTCGATCAGTCCTCGATCGTTCGGCTGCCGCCTGGCGGCAGAAACTCCGCGATCAGATCGGGACTCGCGACCTTCCTGACGAACGACGTGTCCGCGAACCGTTCGCGGAACTCGCGGTAGAGGCGTTTCGCCGCGTCGTTCTGGGCGTACTGGCCCGGCTCGACGGTGATCGACGTTTCGGCGCGTGGCTCGATCGCCGCCGGCGGCCCGCCGATCACGCGGGTCTCGGGCTCGCAGACGATCCCAATCGCGGCCCCGACCGCGGTATCCTCGAAGTACGTGCGATCGCCCCGCACCGCGAACCCGCCCTTTTCGAGGTACTCGCCGCTCTCGGGCGTCTTCGATACCTGGTCCGGGCTCGCCATGTACGCGTCGCCGGCGAACCGTCCGCTTTTCCAGACAGAGGAGTACGAGACCGCGAACTGGGCGGTCTCCTCCAGCGTCGAGTCGGAAAACTCGATCTCCTTCGTGGACTCGCTCGGTCCAGTCGCCTTCAACACCGTGACCGGGCCGCCGGGGGCCTGGGTGTGGAAGAATCGATCGCCGCGGTCGAGGTATTTCTTCACGAGGTCCTCGTTCTGGTCGGCGCTGCGCCCGCCGAGCACGAGGAAGTCGTCGCTCGTGCGGAACCATCGGAACCGCTCGTACCACTGCTCGTTCTGCCTGACGGGGATCGACCGCCGATCGAGCCAGTCGATGTCCTCACCCTCGTCAGTGTCGGCCGATTCTATCCCGCTTTCGTCGCCGGCCTCCCACTCGTTGCGGCGGCGCTGGAGGGCTTCGAACTCCGCGCGGGTCTCGGCGACCGCCTCCTCCGCGCCCTCTTTTTTGCCCACGACGCGCTTCGCTTCCTTGTAGAGCCGGTCCGCGTTCTGCTCGACGCCCTCTCGGGGATCGAGTTCGACCGACCGGTCGTCGATTTCCACAGTTACAGTCCCCTCGCTCGGCGTGACGCCCGAAACGGCCTCGGCGGCCGCGATTCCACGGTCGGCCCCCTCCGCAAACCGTTCCTCGATGTCTTCCCAGCCGGTGCCCTCTTCGCGCGCGTTCCGTACCGTCGAGAGGATTTCGTCGACGAGGTCGTAATGGGCATACAGCGACTCGGCCTTCGCGCGCTCGGCGTCGGCCTGGTCCTCGAAGTCCTCGATCGCGTTCTCCTGCTGTTGGATGATCCGTTTTTGACGTTCGATGTCGTCCTCGAAATCGGGACGTTCCCGGCCGCCGCTCTCCTCGTCTTCGGTGGTGTCGAGCGCCATGAAGTACGTGTCGAGCGCCGCGGTGAACGAGTCGAATCCCTCGCTGTCGAACTCGGCGCGCTCCTCCAACGGGAACGGCGTTACGTCGACAGATGTGTCGTCCTCGCGGTAGAGTCGCGGCTCGAACGCGCCGCTCGACAGCTGGTCGGTAAGTCGTTCGGTCGCCTCGTAGAGCGCCGAAAACTCCTCCTCGCCCGAATCCTCGATGGCGAGTTCCTTCTCAACGCCGGCGCGGGTACACAGCTCCTCGGCGTACAGCCCGCCGAAATTCAACTGGGTGGCGAGCGTCCGGACGAGATCGGTGTTCGATTCGGCCATCCGCGCGGCGAATCCTTCACTACTGACTGCGAGCGGGTTGAAGCGCGAGGAGGGAAACTCGTAGGTCGCACCGGGTGCGACGGTTCTCGATTGGAGGCGGACGGTGTTGAGACAGTCGACCACCTCGTCGTTCGCGTCGAGCACGGCGATGTTGCCCTCGCCGAACAGTTCGGCCACGATCTTCGTGTTCTGGTCCTCGCGCTCGAATTCGAACGTGAGAACGCGATCGAAGCCGAACTGCGAGACGCCCGCGAAATCCGCGCCCGAGAGTCGATTCCGGAGCATCTTCGCGAAGCCCGGCGGCCGACCGGGCGCATCGGGAACGTGGTCGGGATCGACGACGTGAGCGCGTTTGGTTTCGCCGACCTCGATCAGGAGTTCGACCCGGCCGCGGTCGAAGTCGCGGAGTTTGAGCCGGAGGAGATCGTCGCCGTAGAGATAGGCCTTGTCGAGCTTCGCGCCCGCGTACCGACCGAGTTCGGTGACGAGGGCGGCGAGATCGACGCTGGTAAGCTCGCGCTTCGGGTCCATACCCGGCCTCCGGACGGCCAGGGAAAATGGGTGTCGCTACGTACGGGACATCAGTGTCGGCGTCAGCGTCGATCCGCCGACCCTCACTCGCTGTCGCCACGGAACGCCCGGAGCGAGACGAGCGCTACCGCCAGCTGCACGGCAGTCGTCCGGCGATCCGCGTTGAACAGGTTGTGGAACCACTCTTTCGTCCACGGCAGGAGCCCGAGCACGACTTCGGCGAAGAGGGCGACGGCAACCACGCCCGAGTACGCCCGTCCGCGCTGGGACGCCCCTGCAGCGATGCCCGCGACGCCGACCGCGATGTGTTCGACCGCATGCAGTCGGTTCATTCCCACGAGGCCGAGGACGCGCTCGCGCGAGAGCCCGCGGACGCCGACGGCCGCGAGGAAGAGGCCGAGCCTGGTCGCGAATCGGTCCTGTCGAGTCGGTGTCTCTTCGCTCATCGCTTCGACCACGCACGCCAGTGGCATAACCCCATCGACGAACCACGAACGGCAGTGTTCTCGGTCGGGGTTTCGTGTGTCTTCGATGGCGGTGGCGCGCGGGAGTACGTCGAAGACGCACGACTCGTGCGAGGTCTGCACGAGCGGTGGGCGGCGCGAGCGCAGCGAGGGCCGCCAAGCGAACGGGGAGGTACGACCCGTGAGCGAAGCGAGCGTCGCGAGCGGAGCGAATCGGTTGGGGGGAGTGGCCGTCGTGGTTGGTGGTGGAATGCCAGTTGCCGGACCGCGAACGAGCGGAGCGAGTGAGCGGCTTTTGTAGTCCACCGGAAGACTCGCTTCGCTCGCCTTCCGAGCCTCCGTTCGCTTCGCTCACGGAGACAGGTTTTTGCGACAAGTGGTCGGCGAGCGACGCGAACCGACCCGAGGAGGAAAAAAGTGGGAGTCGAATCGGCTGGAGAGGGAGTGGCCTGCGATCTCTCATTTGCGTCGGAATTCACTGGGGACGAAGCGGTTGTCACCAGTAAAGCCGAAAACAGGGCTGTCGACGCTGTACTCCGCGACGAGTCATGTCGAATGTGTTCGATCGTCCACAGTACATCGTCGATAGTCCGCGTCTACGGTTCCAGCCGATGGGCGATCCGCTCGCCGGTGTCGAGCCCGTTTCGGAGCGCGAGGTGGACCCGCCCCTCGCCCGCGACCCAATCACCCGCAAAGAAGAGATCGTGGTCCCCGGCACGGTCGAGCGGTTCGGCCGCGACCGCGTCGCCCGGCTGGGCGTAGCGCCACCCCTTATAGTCGGCCCAGTCCGGATCGGCGAGCCGATCGTCGTCGAGCAGGTCGGCAGTCAGGGCGGCGGCGTCCGCCACGACCGCGTCGGACGGGTCGTCGATCCGACCGGCCGACCAGTCCGCCCCCAGCTGGACGATCAGCAGACCCTCACCATCGGGGACGTGACCTGGTTTGCACTCCTCGCGCGAGCACCACCCGATCTCGTGGTCCTTGTCGGTGTTCACGAGCGCGTAGTACGGCCGATCGAGCGCGAAGGGGTAGTGCAGTACCGCAGTAATGGTCGGCCGAAACGTCACGTCCCGAACGGCGGTTTCGAGGCCGTCACGGAGGTCGTTGTCCCACTCGGTGGTCGCGAGCAAGTCGGCGGTCTGCGGTGCTGGCGGGGTGAGAAGCAGCGAGTCGTGTCGCCCGAGATCGGTCCCGTCGGCGTCCGTGAGTGCCCAGCCTCCGTCGACACGCTCGATACCGCCGACGCGGGTCGATTTCTTGACGGTGGTGTCCGTCCGCTCGAACAGCCGTTTCGCGAGCTGGGTGATCCCCGCGCGGTACGTCCACTTGTGGCCGTCCGTGTCGCGGCCCTCGCTGACCGTCCCGTCGGCGTCGAACGTCCAGACCGGCCCCTTGGCCTCGACCAGGCCGTCGGTGTCGAGCGTTTCGGTGACGAGGTCGGTCACTCGCGCGTCCTCGTCCTTGAAATAGTTCGCGCCGTGGTCGTACCGACAGCCGTGCTTGCGGCGGGTGGCGGCGCGGCCGCAGACGCCGCGGCTCTTCTCGAAGACGGTAACGTCGACCGCAGTGTTCCGTAGTGCGTACGCCGCCCCTGCGCCCGCCGCGCCAGCCCCGACAATAGCGACCGTAGCCTCCTGGCTGTTCTCGTGATCTTCCATCGCCCCGTCTATGCGCTCGGCGGTCTTAACTCGCCGTCAAGCGATGCTCGATATCCCTCGAAACAGTCGTGACGAGCCACCCAAAATCAACGCACGAAACCGACTCCGCACCACGGGGTTGCGGTCCGTTGCGTGGCATCACCCATATGACCTTGCCCCATTACCATCCTTTTGTGCCACCGTAATAAATGAATTGGCCGATTTCGGGTATGTATGCCGTTCGCACAGCCGTTTTTGGATCGCGGTCGCCCCGCTATCAGCCGATTCATCCGGTAATCGGTCCGTCGGCCAGTCCGCCTGATCGGCCGGATCGAACGCAGCGAACGCGATCGGGCACGATTACAGCCGCTTCGAGACGTAGGGGCCGTCCTGATGGTAGCCCCGATTGCGGTAGTATTCACACCGACCTTTTGCTACACTCGGTCGTTCCACTCCCTCGCTGGCAAAAGGTCGATCAAAAGCCATCGTCACCCTCTCCGAGGGTTCCTCGGCCCGCTCGCTCACCCCGTTCGCTCGCGGCAGGGCTACTGGCGCACGCCACATGACCGCACAGCACCGTAGAAGCCCTCAGTCGCTTCGCTCCTTCGCCCTTCATCCACCAGGAACCACACCGCAACGCCTCCACGCCGGCGGTCACGCGCGACCTACCGCCACATTTCACAACCGCTTCGAGACGTACGAGCCGTCCTGGTGGTAGCCCCGGTCCCGGTAGTATTCTCGCGCGCCGATGCCGCTGATGACGCTGAGTTTGTCGAAGCCCGCGTCGGCGGCCATCGACTCGGCGTGGCCGAGGAGTTTTCCGCCGTACCCCTCGTGCTGCCAGTCCGCACTCGTCTCACCGACTTCGACCATCGGGCCGTAGACGTGGAGTTCGCGCACGATCGCCGCGTTCTGTAACTCGCGTCGAACCGGGTCATTTGGGTAGCGGAGGCGACAGAAGCCCACCAAGAGATCGCGATCCGAGTCCTCGTAACTGATGAACTGTTCGGTGCCGCCACCGGACTCGTAAGTGAGAACGTCGCGTTCGACGTTTTCGGGCGGCTGGTCGTTCATCCCAACCTCGCGACACCGAATGCAGTCACACGTCCAGCCGTGATCGTCCATCCGCTTGCGCGCGAGTTGGCGGAGGTTCGACTTCCAGACGCCCGCGTCGATGAAGTCCGCCGGAATGTCGCGCTGCACCCGCTGGAGCCGGACGTACTTCGGAATCATCGACTTGATTTCGGCCACCAGTTCGGCGGCGGTCTCGTTGTCGAGCGGCTCGATCTCGTCGCGTCGCCACATGTCGTAGGTCGCGGTGCCGCGAACGACGAGCATCGGATAAATCTTGAGGTAGTCCGGCCGCCACTCGCTCTCCTCGAACAGCCGTCTGAAGTCCTCGATGCACATCTCCCGATCCATCCCGGGCTGGCCGGGCATCATGTGAAAGCCGACTTTGAACCCCGCATCGCGAAGCCGGCGGTTGGCATCGACGGAGGCCTGAGTGCCGTGGCCCCGGTGCATCGCCCGATTGATTTCATCATACGTCGTCTGTACGCCGACCTCGACTTTCG